>Ga0209443_1000453_pt1 | contig 27587 bp, 27 predicted proteins | sample LauGreBMM110DCMD_2_FD_187571 | JGI IMG/M metagenome (GOLD analysis project Ga0209443, IMG submission 187571) | Freshwater lake microbial communities from Lake Michigan, USA - Su13.BD.MM110.DCMD (SPAdes) (version 2) | ecosystem: Environmental > Aquatic > Freshwater > Lake | place: Lake Michigan... | reverse complement strand
CCCTTCTGGGGTAGTGGAGTCAGACCGATCTGTGACGCTCACCAAGATATGATTGTAGTTGAACCGGGCATTGGATATGCTGGCGGTCACTGGGCGCGATTTAAAGTATTTGAATCCTATGCCATCTACCATGCTTATGCTGGTATGCAAGGTGTAGGTAATTGTAGACAAGACTGGTATGAAGTAGTCATACCCAACTATTTTGATATTGATGATTTCGATTATAACGAGAAAAAAGAAGATTACTATCTTTACCTTGGTCGGGTATATTCTGGCAAGGGAGTTGAAATCGCTATTCAAGCGACTGAAATCCTAGGTAAAAAGCTAGTGATAGCTGGGCAAAAAGAGGAAGGTTACAAACTCCCAGATCACGTTGAATATGTAGGCTACGCAGACGTTAACATGAGAAAGAAGTTAATGTCCAACGCAACAGCTTCCTTCATCCCCTCAATGTATGTAGAACCCTTCGGTGGAGTCCAAGTAGAGAACTTACTTTCTGGTACTCCTACCCTAACTACAGACTGGGGCTGCTTCGCTGAAAACAACCCACACGGGATCACAGGATACCGATGCAGGACTATGGGTGACTTCATAGATGCCATGCACAATATTAAGAAGATCAGACCAGCAGACTGCCTAGCCTTCGGTAAGAACTTCACATTAGAGAAAGTAGCCCCAATGTACGAGAAATACTTCAATGACATCCTAGACATCTACCAAGGTCGGGGATGGTACGCAGACGGAAATGGACTTAACTCACTCTACAAATACTATCCATGAGCTTTGAATCAGAATACTGGGGAGACTGCTGTAATACCTACGACGAGGATCAAAAACACTACGTCTATGCCCAATACATGGGACTAGATAGACAGGGATACTCCTTCAACGTCCACGGAAAGTCCATAATCGACATAGGCGGCGGCCCAACCTCCATGTTACTCAAAACCACTAACCTCAAAAAAGGGTTGGTTGTCGATCCCCTCTTATACCCAGAGTGGACTTACGCCAGATACGCAGCAAAAAAAATAGATTGCTTAGTCATCAGAGGGGAAGATTTTATCGGTAACGATAAATTCGACGAAGCGTGGATTTACAATTGCCTCCAGCACACCGATGACCCAGAACTGATTATTAACAACGCAAAACGCGCAGCTAAGATAGTCAGAATCTTTGAATGGGTAGACATCCCACCCCACGAAGGTCATCCCATAGAACTAACAAAAGAAAACCTAGACCAATGGTTAGGTAAGGAAGGTAGTACAACCCAACTAGCAAGAGCCGGGTGCTACGGAAAAGCCTACTACAATATAGTATGAACTGGGACGAATACGCTATGTCTATATGAAACACAACAAACTCAACCTAGAAGCCAACGTATCCCCAGATGACGCTAGAGTAGGTTACAAAACACCAACAAGGACAGACGAGATAAACAAAGCCTGTAACAAATTCCTAGAATCCCGTGGAGTAAGTACCTCCTTCTTCCAAAAGAATAAGAAATGTCCGACCAAACCCTAGCACTAGCCCTAGCTTGGATAACCGTTCTACTCTGCTTCATCCTAGAGAACCGCTATCGTTAACGATAATATGATAACCCTTTTCATAGCCTACCTCCTCTACCTCATGTACACCACAAACCATGACCTAGATGGCTACTAGCAAATAAAAAAGGATGGTTACATCCACATATTGACGCACCATTCTACCAGTCTTTGTAGTCCGAAATAGCAGTTTTTCTAGTTTTTGTAGTATTTGGAGCCTACGTCAACGCTGAAGCCTTCCCCAGTTTGGCCTGTGCCGGTAGCCCCCCCATGCCGTCGACTCTCACAGAATAAGAGATTCCTTTAATGCAAATCATTTGCATATTGATTTACTCGTCTCGTCAAGATTTATCTTTGCAAGTAACTTGCGATAAGCCAGGTTGAATTATCGTTAGGGATAATGTTTTTTCTGCTTATCCAGTTGACAAACTAGGGTTTATTTGCTATTCTGGATACTCGGCCAGCTTTGTGCTGGAACGAAAATTGTTCTTTCGGTTTGCCTTGGCAACCTATCGGGCATCGTTCTTTGACATTTAATCTCGTTTGTTTGCTTTGGACATTTGCATTCAATGCCGTGAATTAATCACGAGCGATCACGAGTCGTTTAGTCGGATCACATTTGATCTGACTGGCATGGAGTGTAAATAAACCAAAGCAGATGAAACCAAACAAAGTAAAACAAGAAGCAGTAAAACAAGCGGTGAAACTATCGGTTGTCAATGAGCCAACGAATATTGATTCGATGTTCAAGCGCAATAGCTTGGGATATTTGCAACGTAATCCCGCATATAAGGGAGCGGAGGAATTGCCAATCGAAGATTGCGCGGGGTATGTGATATCGAAGCTAGAAGCGGGGCAAAGTGCAATGAGAGAAGCGATATTGTTTAGTGGCTGGATATTTGCCAATCGACCTGAAGAGGAATCCAAAGCATTTGCATTGGATTTGAAGGATAAGTGGAAAGGAAGCACCATTGCCAATCTCATCAGCGTGAGTCGCAGTTTGAAGACATTTGAATCAAAGGGGCTGTCAATTGATATGGTTCGAGACCTTTATGGTCTCCGTGAAGTGTCTAAACTCATTAAAGACGCGGCGACAAGTGAAGATGCGGTGAAGCTTCTTAACAGCGGTGAGTCACCTCGCAAGGTGAAAACAACATTGACTGACGATGACAAAGGCGACAAAGGCGACAAAGGCGAAGACAAAGGGGACGAAAGCGAATCGCTTGCAAACAAAGAAGATTTGCTCCAGACGCAAATACTGCGCGCCGTTGAAAGGTACGCGATTCTTGCAGACAACGACTCAAGATTGCGTTTGACTAGGCAGATTGTTTCCAAAATGGCACTTGGAAATTATATCCTTGGGCATACGGATGCGATTCAAGCGATTCATTCGTTGAAAGCGAAGGCGAACAAATGAGACGCGATATTAGAAAAGACCAGCGTATGTTTATAAAATTGACGCTGGTATTGATCTTAATCATGGAAGCCATAGGCATCCTGATTATTCATAGGCTATAGAAAATCGGGCGATCCTTTCGGGGGTCGCCCTTTTTTCGGCCTTTTTTTTTGGCTCAAATCCGCCCGGCTGATTCACTTTACCTCTTCACGCTTCCTCTTCCTCTTTCACGTTATCGGTAACGATAATTCCCTCTTCCACTTCGACCTTGTTATATTGCGTGGCTACCACTTCCACCTCTTCCGCTCTTTGTGGCCCAGTAACGTGTAATGAAATCATGGCATTTACGCTCATGGCCTTTCTGTCTCCTACGTTCTGGTCATCCAATCCTAGTGTTCGGCGTGATGTTTTGTCTAATTCTGCCAGCACTTCCAGTCTCTCTTTCTGGTCTTTGATGTTGCCTAGCTTTTTTCTGGCTACTATCTCGGCTCTTTCATCTGCCACTTCCTTGAGCATAAAGCGTAGATGTTGCTCTGTCTGATCCTTCATAGCATCGATGATTGTTCGCTCTACAAGCCCCGTGGACTGGGTTCTGATGAGTTGACGCTGCTTTGACCATTGCCCTTTGATCATGACGTTTTTAACGTAGAATCTGGATAGTCCGATAAACTCTGGCATTTTCACGATGTTCGCTATCTCTTCACCGCTGATGTATAACGCTCTTACTTTTTCCATATCCCACTTGTTTCTGGCCTTAGTTGTTTTCGGTTTCATGGGCGAAAATGTAGGGTATCGTTAACGATAAATCAATAAAATTATTTTGATTTATTTTGATTTATTTACACAAAACTATTGACAAAGGAGGGGTCTTGTGCTATACTATTAATAGTCGGGGAAGGTAGCGTCTTCCAACGACATTCGCTCATTTACCATTTTAGGTTTTCAGTTTCGGTTTTTCGTGGCCTTGTCGTTCGCTTTGGGCGGCAAGGTTAATGCGGCTTGGTTATCGTTTTACGATAATCAATCGGTGACAAGCCCGTAAAGCATAACGCAAACGCAGAAGAACACACGAAAACAAATGAATAACACAATAGAAGAAAGTGGAACGATTACAATCAACTCGCCTGTTCATGGCGCGAAGTTTGTATTCGCCAATCCAACCCAGCAGTTAGTATTCAAACGCCTCGTCGAACGACATGGTGAACCTCTCAACATCTACAAAGGTTTTGGGGGTGACAATGTCGTGATGGTTGAGTATCCTTGGTCAACAATCGGCATCGAGGAGGATGGCTATGCACACTCTTAATATAGAGAACAAAATCCAGTTCCAAGGTGGCGGGTGCTACACAGAACATGGGCAACGAATCGCCGCTATCGAAGTGGATGGCGGCGTTTATATGTCCGATAAGTGCAGAGGACTAGCGTATTTTTACCCTAATTGCCCATTGGATCAGCGTGAGATTATGCGGCGTTATCATTACAATGATAATAGCAAATATTCTACGCCTAGCGTCGATGCTTACATTGGCACTCATGGTCAAAACGCACTCATGGAATTCATGCACAAAGGACAATAATATGACTACAAAAGATATCGTTTCCGATAGTGGTAAGAAGTACGTCATCCCAGTCATGTCCGATGAAGAGATGAAAGATGTGATGTTCGGCATGGGATGTCGAGGATGGTGTCTCACTTGTGGCGAGGAAGTTGATGGCGTTGAGCCTGATGCTCGTCGTTACCTATGTGAGGCTTGTGATAACAAAACCGTCTATGGGTATGAGGAGCTTCTGATCATGGACTTACTCATCATTAAGTAATATGCCATTTGAAATCAAGCTCACCCTCCAAGTTGGCCTCATGCTTGTCTTCCGCCGTCATTGGCGATTTAGGCATGATGCCTACTGGCGTAAATCACTTCGCGAGTATGTCGTAGCAATGCGATATCTTCGCAGTAATTAGACACTCTGCTCTGTTATCGTTTACGATAGCAGGGCAGCAGTCTGACTACAACCAGTCGGAAAAACACGAAACAAATGAAAAATACAAAATTAAAGTGGAGACTCCGTATCTTCTATTGGCATGGACAAGAGATCAGAGAAACCTTTGCAGTCGGTGAAACTAAAAAGCAAACTCTAGATAGATGGTTTCTCCAATTCTATAGTGGTGATGTTCCATCAGGTGCTTGCATCCCAAGTCATGCAATATCTGTAGAATGGTCGCGATATGGAAATGGGGATTGGAATCCCGGTATGTTAAAGCGGATTAATGAGCTTCGTGATTTACATCGCGTTGCAAGAGTTGTTGTTTAGACACTCTGCCGATTATCGTAAACGATAGTCGGTAGCAGTCTGACATATAACCATGTCGGAAAACACGAAACCAATGTATATAATACATGAAACCAGCGACATTGTGGTCATTGCCACAAGAGCAAGCAAGAACATCAAGACAGGCAAGTCTATCCAGATTTGGATTATGGATGCTCGTATGCATCCTACCGAATCTCGGAAAGGTGCGGACGCACACAATCAATGCAATGGATGCGAGTTTGCATCCAAGCAAGGTTGTTATGTAAATGACAATCCTCTCGGTGCAATCTGGAGAGCATACAAGCGTGGCTCATATGAATATCTTCATATGGGAACACGCGAGTGGCATGACTTCTTCTCTGTGCCTTACGTCCGCTTCGGTGCTTATGGCAATCCATCTCATCTCCCACTTGAGATGATCCATAGCATCACTAGCCTAGCTCGTAGGATTACAGGCTACTTCCATGATTGGCATCAGATGCCAGTTGATCTAGCCAAGTCCTACGGACGTTACTTCATGGCTTCAACCAATACTCACAATGTGGAGTTTGCCAAGAACCTCGGCCTTCGCACATTCACCGTCAGCGAGAAACCTCTCGTTAACGATATTGAATGTCTAGCGGATTCCAAGGGGCTTACTTGCGGTGAGTGCGGTCTATGTGACGGCAACAATCGCCGCTCTTCTCTGCCATCCATATGGATTAACCCGCATGGATATCAGCTAAAGAAGGCAAAGGAGGCTATCGCGTGATACGAGATATAGTTATCTTTATAGGTTTTATTCTAATCTTTCAGATAGTTATAGCTTTATCTTATTTATGCTTGAAGTAACCAAGTCGAAGGCGCGAAAGCTCTTCGATGCTATCCCCAAGAAGTCAATCGGCGTATGTCGCGCCATTACTCCCAAGAAGTCTATCGTCACAATCATTACCAAGAAGGACAAGCAAGTCATCCGGGTATGTGACGGCAGATTCTATGCGTAGTCAGACACTCTGGTGTTATCGTTTTACGATAACGCCAGCAGTCTGCTTACATAGTGTAAGTGGAAAAACACGAAACATAAAACAAATGCAAACATACTATAGAAACGAAAACGGCGAAGGCTTCCATCCCGCTGAAATCAGCTCGGAAGATGCAATCGCAATCCTCATCCAGTCAGCAGTCACCAATGCAGTTAACAAGGTAAATGACCTCATCATCAATGAAGTTATTTCCCGTGTTAAAGATGCTGTCAGCAATGCTAATATCCAAAGCAGAGTAGCGGCACATTTAGAAACATCAGACATTGGTGACATTGTTGATGAAGCTGTAAGTAATGCAGTTAGAGATTACGATTACGGTGATGTAATCGAGAAAACACTCGATAGCACAGACATGGTGGAGATGGTTACAGAGAAAGTCACCGATCACCTTGAAGAATGCACAATCCAAGTCAGCATCCGCTAATTAGACACGCTGCTCATCCGCAAGGGTGGGCAGTAGTCTGGTTATCGTTTCCGATAATCGGTAAAACACGAAACAATAAATAGAAAGAAAACATGAGATATAAAATTCAATATGTAAGAGTAGAAAATCAGATGTATACATTTGATATTGAAGCTAGTAGTGAAAAAGAAGCTACAGAATTAGCCGCAGATGCATTCTTTGATAATGAATACAAAGTTGTTCATTCAGAAGAATTTATTCATGACATTTCTTTAATTAAATAACATGAGAAGAGAACAATACATACTAGATAGAGTCTATGATGAAAATGACTCCATAGACATAGAAGAAGCCACTATTGAGATGCTCAATCAAACATATAATTTAAGCCCTTTAGGTGGCCCGTTCACCTATATGTTAGCTGGGGTTGTGCTAAAAGAATATGATGATGCTGCCTTTCGCGAGGAAGTAAACAACTATCAAGATGCAATGATCCGTGATGGTAGTTGGATTGAATACGGTCAAGCCTGTTGGCTTCCAGAAGCCAAGAAGCTCATAGACTATATCACCTCATCCATCAAGGATGTTGACCCCTTCCAAGTGACAGGTGTCGAGCATCCCGGATGGTATTACCATGATAATATGGCTATGGCTCAAGGCCCGTTTGACTCAGCAGAAGATTGCTACAATCACGCTTGTCCGTAACCAGACACTCTCCTCATTATCGTTTTACGATAGTGGGGAGCAGTCTGATTACATGGTGTAATCGGTAAAACACGAAACATAAAATATGATAACAGACCAACAAAATATAAGAACCGCTGTAAAAGAAGCCAGAGAGAAGCATCTTGCCCATCTTCAATCGGAGCAGGGCATAGAAAGAACTAGAATAGAACAGAGAGAGGTTCGTGATGGGCTTGCCCGTTGCGGATTGGTATGCCTAGTCGAAAGGCTAAAGGTAGTTTTTGAGGATTCTCACAAGCTATCCAAGTTGGGCATCACTATAACTCATCGCCATGATGCTGGTGATCCAGATGGCATTACCATGTTCAATGGGAACATCTATGGCACTCATCACCATTACATTGATATTCGGCATAGTCAGGAGTTCGGTGCAGTTGGAACTATTCGTGTTTACTGTTCATGCGAACCAAACATGAGAGTATTCTACGGTGCAGAGATTTTTGATAAATCTCGCGAGAGTAAAGTTCTGAATGGCATCGTTGAAAGTTTGAGCAGGGGTACAGATGGCGAGAAGCTAGTTGTCATTACAAACCCTAATGTAATTGTACTTTCCCACGTCAAAGTGATGGGCGAGTTACTTGCAAAAGCAGAGTTGTAACCAGACACTCCAGTCATTATCGGAAACGATAGTGGCTGGCAGTCTGGTAGCATAGTGCTACTGGAGAAACCAAAACATAATGAATACCATAATAGAACCACAGCAGTTTGAGATTTATGCTCTTCTCAGGCTCAAGTCAGCACTTAAATTAGAGTGTGCTGGCATGAAGCATAGCAAAGGACATACCGCCTATGGAATAGCAAAGAGCAGCTTTGGATTCAAAGGAAACAAACAATCAGTTCTAAAACAACTGGTTGCTTACATCAATAATAAATACAATACTGATATAGTCAAATGAGCTACACCGAAAAGAACCAAGCAACGTGCCTCCCACCAGAGGCATACATCCGACTCTGGCAAACCTCTTCCAAGTCACAAGAGATGCCAAAGTTCAAGTCAACTGTCTACCCAGACAAGAAAGTGACAGCAATTAAATACGAGAAATGAAAGCAACACAACACACACCAGCCCCTTGGATTTATTCGGGAATTAAAAATGAAGGAAAGGTTTCAGTAACTATATTTTCTGGTGAAAATGGGAATCTTGTCGGAACAATAACAACAACTAAAGCTAATGCCAATCTAATCGCATCGGCTCCCGATTTGTTGGACGCATTGGAATTCCTCCTTAACGATTATATCGCAATCAATGGCGAAAAACTAACCAACTCCAGAGTTCCAGCAAACAAAGCCCGTGAAGCTCTCCGCAAAGCAAAGGGGAAGCATAATGAATCTTAAAGCATTACTAGATTCCGTTGAGTTCTCGCAACCAATGTCCACTTCGACCAAACGTGGCCCTCGTCTTCTTCGGAAGGCGAGTGTCACGCAGGAGTTCTGGGATATTTACCGCGAGGATCGTGATGATTACAAACAAGCAATGGGTGACCTCGGCCTCCAGCTTTCCAAGTTCAGAGATGCTTGGGAGTTAGCTTGGTGGTCTAGGGAAGACCTATCGTTTCCGATAATCCCGTCCGCTGAGAAACAACCTGAACCAGAGATTAAGTATGATCTTCCTGCTCTGGTATATCCAGAGAAGTTATTTGAGTACCAACTCACTTCAGTTCAGTTGGCTCTTCGTTCCATGCTCAAGTATAATCGTGCGCTTCTCGGTCATGGGACTGGGATGGGCAAGACAGCTATTGCTCTTGCAGTTGCGCGGGAACGGGGCAGGAAAGTAGCTGTTATCTGTCCTAAGCCGATCACTACCGATTGGCATAGGATGGCTAAATACTTCGGCGTTGAAACCTACGAAGTTTGCGGATGGGAGTGGGCAAAGACCGGCAAGAGTAAGATTGGACAATGGACAGATGACAAGAAGAAGCACTTCCAGTTCACTCTTCCACCAGATACCGATCTTATCATTGATGAGGTTCACCGTGCAAAGGCACAAGGTAATACCCAGAATGCTTTCATGCTTCGGGATTGCGTTGTGCAGAACGTGCCTACGATTGCTCTTTCTGCGACGATGGCAGATGATCCCACAAAGATGTGGGCAATCGGTCAGTTCTTGGGTCTGCATCAAGGTGGCAAAGACTACTTCCGCTTCCTCAATGGTTGCGGATGCGTCCAGACCCAGTTCGGCATGCAGTTCAGAGGTGGCAATAAGGTTCTCAAGAACCTTCATGGTCTGATCTTCCCCGACAAGGGTAACAGACTCAAGCCTTCTGATGTAGGTGATGCATTCCCAGAGACGCTCATCCAAGCCAGAGCATTCGATATGGATACCGCCAGAGAGATAGCGAAAGAGTACGAAGACGTGATGGTCAGAGTAGAACAGATCCGTATGCAAGAGAACGCTGCCTCTTCTATGGGTGCAGTACTAGCAGAGATGACCCGCGCCCGTCAGAAGATCGAACTCTTCAAAGCACCAGCAGTATGTGCTTTGGTCAAGGATTTGATCGAGGAAGGCAATAGCGTGTTCATTGCAGTCAACTTCACCGAAACCCTCAAGTTCATGCAAGATCAGTTGAAGACTACTTGTGCGATTCATGGAGGTCAGAGTGACCTCATCCGACGAGGGAATATCGATGCCTTCCAAGGTGATCGATCACGGGTGATGATTGGGATCATCCAAGCCTGTCGTGAAGGATTAAACCTCCACGATGTAACTGGTCAGCATTCCAGAGTTGCTCTGATCATGCCTACCTATTCGGTCTTTGATCTCAAGCAAGTTCTAGGTAGGGTACACCGGGCTGGAGGTAAGTCTAAGTCAATCCAGTACCTCATCTACGCCGCTGGTGTAGACATCGAGGAGTCAGTCTGTAGTTCGCTCGATGCCAAGCTCAAGCGGATGGATACCCTCATGGATGGGGAGATAGATGGTTCGATATCCGTAGCACCGAAAGTCTAAAGCAATAAGCCCACAAGGAGTAAAATCCCTGTGGGCTTTTTTGTTTCTATCGTTTCCGATAATTAGGTGATGATACGAGAAGTCTCTTCTTCCTTCTCTTCCGTATCGAAACGCTTGCGGAACTGGCTCTCTTTGTAGTAGAGGAAGCCAAGCTCCAAGTATTTGATACACTCGAACCCTTCACCCTTGCGGGATTCAGATCGGATCACCATCATCGCTGCTGTGTGCAGGAGGCTGGCGAAGGCGTGGACTCGTTCGTTTAGTTTTTCATCCTCACACTTGATGAAGCTGAATGCCTCAAGAATAGTTTTAGATGTTTCGTTTTGTTGGTTTTTTTCTGACATAAATTAATCTTTCGGTTTGAATCCGTAGGGCCAGTTCGGATTTTCTTTCTCCCAGCGTTTCAGTTTCTCTTGCCCGTCTTGTTCTTTGCGTTCTTCTTTGTCTCTCCAGTATTGCTCTGGATCGTTTTCGTAATCTCGTTTCATTATTGTTCCTTCGCGAATTTGACCCACTCACCTTGTGCTGCGTCGAACCATGACATATCTTGTCGGTCGATCAGCAGTTCATGGGCTTCCAGTTTCTCCGGCACTGATCGGAGAACTTCAGAATTGCTGTAGTTTCCTACATTGAGGTTAAGATAACGATGTGGTGGGACAGACTTATCATCCTTACCTTGCTCGTTCCTGACCCTGTTCCTGACTTCAGTAGAGGATAGCCCTTCCACCTTGGCTACCTCTAGCATGGCTTGTTGCTTCTTGGCATTGGTCTTGGCATCACCGAAGTTAGCATTACCGATCTCACGGTAGACCGTGAAGGGTAGACTAGCGTCCCTCTTCTCAGCGGGGAATGCCCTGCAAGCCCTAGCGTACCCAGAGACGGTGCTGTAGCTCTTCTTGAAGTTAGCACAGAGTTGGTTGATCACGTCATCGTGACCAGCATTCTCTAGTGCTACAACGGAATCACCTACGATCCATTGCGCTCCGCTTTCGAGAGTCAGACCAAAGGCAAATGCTGCTACCCAGTCTTTCATCTCTACCTTACCACGGGGGACGCACTGCGTCATGCCCGCACCGATGTCGAACTTCTTGGTGAAGGAGGATAACTCTAGCCCATCCTTGACGCTTTCAATCAACGCTAGGGATTCGTTGACTGGTTCTTCGACAGGGGTATTTGTTACGTTAATCCGTTCCTCTTCCAGTTCAAGAGCCATGTCCCAGTCAGCGGACATTTTCTCGTACATCTCCAGCATTTCATCTGGTGTACCATCATCGAGGTACTCATTCTTCTGGAGCTTGGCCCATGCCTTCTTAATGTGGTTTTCGGTGATGGCAAAGCCGGGCCATTCTGTCTTAACAAACTCAGCCATTTGGCGGAGGTAGGTTGCTGCTGGCACAAGAATTCCTTCTTGCGTTGGGCTGAATAGTTCTAGTTCTTTTTTCATTAGTGTTTTAGTTGAGGTTGTGTTCTGGGAGGAACTAGTGGGTTTAGTATGGGATGTCGTCTGTCTCTACTGGAGCGTCGAGGTCAAGGTCGGCGGCGGCTTGCTCTACGCACTTGGCGAATGGAGTACTGAACCCCTTCTCCAAGTAGAACTCATAGAGTTTAGTTAGTGCTGGCTTGCCGATCTCTGCCAACTTCTTGCCCTTCTGTGTTCCACTAGGAACGATGGCAGATGCCCAGTCAGCAGGGTCAACTTTTGGTGGTTCTACCTTTACTGGTTCTGGCCTTTCATTCTTGAACGCTATGCCCTTACGGTTAGCTTCGATGAAGACCGACGAGACATAGGAACGTAGGGTTTCCTCATTCTGCACTCCCTTGTAGGCATGGCGGACGAGCGAATCAACATACTTATGCAGTTCGACGATGGAATCCAATGCTTCTGTAGGATTATCGGAAACGATACTCTTGGGTGAAACTCTGACTGGCTCATCACTCACGCCTTCGTACTCCACCCTAGCGGATGCAGATACTTTGATCACCTCGTTGTGGACTGACTGACCTTCCTTGTTCTTGTAGTTCTCTTCCTCGAAAGTAACTCCGTTCAACCCATGCTTACCACGGGTTGAGGATAGAGTTACTGTCCTGCCTTTAGCTGACTCTGGCTGGGTGTTCTTCCAAAATGCCAGCTTTAAGCTCTTGCCATCCACTTCGATCTCTCCGTTCTGGATGGTGTATGGGCCGAAGTTGCCTTCGTGTTGTTTCTCTGGGAACAACTTTGTGATTGTTCCTGTGACTTTCTTGATGATGTCTTTGGGTTCTAGACCCTCTAGTTGATTACTCATTAGTTTTATAGTTTGCTTGATAATAGTGGCAGAAGGGAGCGACTGAGCAATAACGCTCACACCGCATATCCCCTCCGTTTCGTTTCTCTATCGAGTGGTTAGCTCCGTAGGTAGGTAGAAGGTTCTCTGCATCTTCCTTGGACTCACATACTTTGGCTGCTCTCTTGTTGCCGTTTTTCTTGATGGCATAGGTATCTGGTTTTGCCCAGCGTTCCTTTGCGCTACAAGCAGGGATGGTATCGTCTGGCATTGCCGCCGCCGCTTGATGCATATTGATGCGCTCCGTAGCGTATCGGATACACAGGGCGTTATCCCATAGTGGAATTTCAACGATGTGTACCGCACACTGAGGATACTCTTTGTCAAACTCAGCCTTACTCGCTTGCCAGTCCCGAAGGATAGCTACGATCTGACCTTTCTTGACTTCGTACCCGTACTCTCTCCAGAGCATGGCATTCAGATTGATCTGTGCTTCCCACTCTGACTTGCCTCCAAGCAGGAATGAGAAGACTGATGTTACCTTGAAGTCTGAGATGGTATGGTTCTCTGTTTCGTAGAGATCAGTCTGACCAGTTATGGTGTAGTTATTGATCTCCATGTAGAGACGCTTCTCTGTCATCTCAGTCTCGCCGCCAGCCAGTTCGACTACCTTGTGTACGGACTGACCTAACAATGCCCATACTCTGTCTGCTGCGTCTTCTGTAATCTTTTCAGAATGCCGCTTCTTGAGTTGGTTGATTTTCGGTGGCCCGATTAAACTGGTAACCGATATGTCCGACTTCCTAGTGCCGGGGGTGTAGCCATCGTGGGCTAACGCTCGATACATTGGGGCGGGAAGCCCGTGATTATTCGTTATGTTCATCAGTAAATAAGTTGGGGTCGATGCCTTGATCCATGTCTCTCATGGAGCAAATGGCATCGTGCCGTTCCTCTGCGTAGTCCCCGTCATGTTCGTCTGGTTCGTTCATTTTAGGCACTGGGTCAGCAGTTCGGCTACGCCGCGAAGGTGATCTCCCTGACTAACTACTGCCTTTGCATTTGGGAGCTTGCCGAGGTCGAACTTTCCGTCCGCCGCTGATGCTGAAATCAAACGGAGATAAATCTCACGCTTGAGTGCTGAGTCTACTACCACTTCTGGTTTAGCTTCTGGTTTCACTTCTGTTTCTTGTATTGTTGTTGGTTTGTCTTTCATTAGTTTTTTGTGGACGGAGGTTGTTCCGATCACAAGATAGATACTATCATTTTACCGATAATCGTCAACATATATTTATAGTAAATGTGAAATTATTTTTATCGGAAACGATAAAAAGGAAGCGCACCCCAGATTACTCCAAGGTGCGCCGCTAATGAAACAACACGAATGAAAACAGCAACCAGCAAGCCGACTGCTATTGATAGAGTACATCAGTGATTCTGATAGTCAATCACTTTGTTCTGTTAAATTCCATCATACCTTTCGTGCCTCTTCGTATTGCAGAAAAGTTGTCAGATACAAACTTCTGTGCGGTCTCTGTATCTAGCATAGAAATAGTTGACTCGTTATCTATAATGAACTGCTTCATCCTTGGCCCAGCGGAGGAAATGAACTCACGTTGCTGGGCTTTAGTCATTGGTGTCTTATCCCTCCATTGTAATGACTGGCTCCAGTTTGGTGGGGTAATGCCATTCTTGTACAAGATTTCAAATGCAGGGTCTGGCTTTTCTGTAGCTGCAATACGTCCGATAAGGGAGAATGCTCTGCGAGTAAAGCCATCCTCTTGCATGATGGAATTGTACCTAGCCTTATCACCGAAGTAGTTCAAATCTTTATCTAAGAAAGCTGATGATCCGGGAAATTCTTTCAACATATTTGTGATGTAAAGATCACCTTCAAGTCTCTCGTCAACCATCAGCTTTTGCATATCACGTGCAACGCCGGGGACTAGCATACGGGAGATGATGTTTCTTGCGATTCCTGCGCCAGCTTTAGGTAAGTCCCTAGCCTCTTTAAGTTCGATCAAATCAGAAATACCAGTTAAGAAAGATTGATCTAGTGCGGCTACGAATCCAATGGCTACTGGAGATGCTAATACTTTAAATGATAGCTCTGTGACATCCCCGATTCCTTTTTCGCCAGCTTTCTTTTGGAATGTATCAACCTCTTGCTTCAACATCTGACCATAGGACAATGGGATAACTAGAGGTGTGAAGAGATAGGAGATATAAGTATTACCAAATCTGATAGAATACTTAGTTCCACCATTCTCTGTCCAAATCTTATTCTGCTCTGGGTCTTTTGGCCCTTGAGAATAGAACTGAACGAAGGGCCGTTCTTTATCTTGATCTTCATCATCTCCACCAGCTATTGCTCCAATAATAAATGGAACCGCTGATGCACCCAGACCAATGATTGATTTGATTGCTAGATTAGCAGCTTTATCTTCTCTACCTTGAATGAAGGGATTCTTCTCTGAACCCGGACGCAGTTTGATTTTACCTTTAAGTAATGGAGAAAGTTCAACTGCTCTCATTAACCTATATTGGCTGATGAGCGGAGCGTAGTTTAGATTCTCATTCAATACGTTAGCAACTACGTTTGTGAATGGTATGAATAATCTACTTGCAGGGTATTGGTCTAGCATCTTGTTTGCAAAACTAGTAATTAAACCAAGTAACCCCGCATTCTTCTGGCTATATACAACTTCAAGCGAATCTTGCTCCGCATACTCTCTTTCTCTAACTTCTAATCTTTGCTCTGCTATGATCTCATTTGTTCTAATGATGATCTCTTTTTTCTTTTCTCTTGTAGCGGATTTTGATCCTTGCATCTCAGCCTCGGCTTGTCTGAATGCCGCATCGTATTGCTCTTGAGAAAACTCTGTAGCACCCAAAGATGCTGCCCTAACTTCATAAGCAACCTCTCTCATATAAGAGTCAGTTGCTCTCATCAGTCTCATCATTCCCCGTGGAGACATGGTATTGAGAATAGCATTTAATGCTGGTGATTTCACACTATCAGCCCCAAAGGTTATGAGTTTATAGAGTAACTTTGGTACATTTTCTGGAGTTGAATTTTCAAATACATTTCCTTTAGGGTAGATCATCATCTTCTCATCCTGTAATCCAGACGGGTTAAGCCCTGTCTGCATTACATATAGGAAGGAGTTCGATGCTGGTGATTGTTTGCCTGATATTGCTCTAGAAAGGCCGCGCATCATTGGCCCTAGTGATTTGCCTTTGGTATACAATCCCCATGTAGCAATGTTACCCATCAAGTTGAACGTACTTCCCATTACATTGATGGCTTGCGTTCCAACTTGTGATAGCAACGCGAAGTACCAATAGCTGGATAGGTAATCGGTAGTTGTGAAGACTCCTTGCTCCAACATATACCTTCCCATCTTCTGCTCTTCTATGCCCCGCATCACCCCTTCTGGCAGTGCAGATATTCTATCTCCCCACTCACGCAGGGTCTGAACCATATCTGGATTGTACTCTAGGTATCCCTTTCCAAAGTTATGTGTCTGGCGGAATGCCTCGTAAACCTTCATGTCATCTAGCTGACCCATGTTTGCTAGTTCAATCAGACGCTTTAAGATCGTGCGCTGAGTAGTTCCTTTAGACGTAATGTTGTTATCATCCAGCGTTTTGGTTACGCGAGCAATGGCTTGCTTGAGATTTTGGCTTTGCTGTGCAATAACAGCTTTGGTTATCTCATCCTCGATAATCTTGCTGAGTTCCGCTGATGCTTTGTCATCAAAACCTAGTTCAGTAATCATCAGTTCGTTGAGTTGATCAATGAAGTTCCTCTGGTCTGATGCAGCTAGTCTGGTTAAACCTTTTAATGTCTTAGCTATTTTGAACTGACCATCTGTAGTCGATAACTCTTTCATCTTGTCTTTGATGATTTGCCCCCCAGTGATCTTGCCTGTCTCTTTATCTACTACGAATCCAAGTTTCTTTTCTAGAACCTTCCTTGTCTCTTCGTTCAGATAGTTGTCTACATCAGCGGTGAATTTATCTACCATCTCAGCGGTTGCCCCCATCGATTGCAGTTCAAATCGCATATGAGTCTTGACGCTTTCTTGGGCGGCGTTTCTCTGACTGCCGATATACTGGAATAGCTCTGCGAACTTATAGTCTAAAGCATCAGCAGAATCTTTGATGGCTTGCTGGCGCATCGACTCACTCCACTCTCTATTAGAAAGCATATCGAAAAGGTCTTTGTATTCTGCATTGAATTCAGCGTCACTCTGGTACTCTTGTCGGATAGAGTCCCTTACCTGATCCATGAACTGCTTGTAGGTTTTATCGTTTCCGATAACCATCCCAACTTGTTCTAAGAACTTACCTTCGCGTTTAGCAACTTGCTTTTTCTCTTTAGGTTTACCTTCTTGCTCTTGCTTTCTCGTCTCCTCTTCTTGTGCTGTTTGTTTAGCAACACTTGAGATAGCTTTATAAATCTTTTTGTAGGTAGAGTCAGTGTTAGAGCTGCCTTTCTTTGTTCCGATTGACAAGATAGCTTTAGCTGTCTCATCAATGATCATGTTAGCAAACTTCTCAGTTTTATCATCAAAGGTACTAGCACTGAATTCTAATAGGATTTTCTTGGTTTCGATTGTTTGCTTGCGGGAAATTGCTTTACGAATTGAATCCCTAGCTTTCTCTGGATTCTTAATCGCCATCTTCTGTAGAGAAACCAACTTACTAATAACCTTTGAAAGACTTGCTACGTTATCAACGGCCTTCCTTCTGTCTCCTCTGGCATAGGAAGCGATATCATTCATATCCCCGCCGATTTTAGACCAGAGATTACCAATAGATTTTTGGACGTTAGACTTGTAGTTAGCTACTGCCATCCCGTAGCCGCCCATCTGGCGCAGGGTCTTGGCAAGGTTCAGGGTGCGCCCGGCTGCTTGCATTATTTTAACTACTGCCTTCGATAATCCAAACTCAATTGCTGGCATACTCAATGCAATCCTTGATCTGTCTAGAAAAGAAGCATTTGAATCCATGACCATCTGCCTGTATGTCGGGGCAACTTTATTAAATAGTGGTATCAGATTAGCTAACTCTTCTTTGCTCAATCCGTATGTGACAACTGATTCTCCGTTTTCATCTCTCAATGTAAGGTTAGATGCGATATCAAAGAAGGATGCATCTGGGTTTCCCTTCAGCACCTTATTGAATGCACTCAAGGCAATTTCATGCCCCGGCATTCTATACAAGTCCACCGCTTTCGAGAACGGGGATACTAAAGAATAAGCATACGTCTTACCTTTCAGAGTTGTCCTAGATACATAAGGTTGTCCGCTCTTATCTTTCTTAGGCTTGAGATCATTGATCAGTCCCTCAATGTCATTGATGATTTGCTGGGTAATCTTCTTCTCGATCTTGACTGATCTTGCGGATGGTTGCGGCGTTTCTCCTGCCCTAGCAATCAAGGGAGAAGTTACATCGAACCTTTCAGAGAGTGGGATTACATTGCCCTGCTCATCGTATGTTACTGGGTCAACAGCTTGAAAAGGGATATCAGTTTTGGTAAAACGCGTGTTGAATATGTTTGCACCATACTTAATGTCCCGCTGATCACGAACACGTCGAGCGGTGGCGCGTTGACTGTAAGTTCCAGACCATACAACTTCACCTGTTTTTGAGTTGTATACTTCGTAAGGCAAATTAGCCTTTGCAGCCTCGTTTGCCAACCTCTGTGCAGTCTCCATGTCTCCACTCTCAACTGCTGTGAGGTAGTCGGTATCCATCTGTGGCGTTGCCCCTGCACGGGCAATGATCGGAGATTCTCCGGGCCTTGGAACTACGATTGGGTCGCCTTGAGCAAATACTTTAGCATACCTAGACTTAATCCTTTTGTATTCCTCTGTGCTTTTAATTAGTTTACTAGCCTCATCAATAGAAGTCGCTTCAACTTTGATTGGCTGCCGACCCATTGGTTCGGTATACTTATTAAATAACTCAAATGTTTGCGAATATTGTTGAGTTGGAGTTTCCCCTGCCTTCGCTTCGATTGCTGGAGTTATCGTTTCCGATACTGATGGTGTCACTCCAGCTTGAGCTTCGATGATTTCTTCTGCTGAAATCCCTCCGTATGAAAATACCTCATTTATGAACGCTTCGGTTTGCTTGTTTTCAAGAGATTGTTTTATTCTTGGCTGATCATTTGTTATTTGTGCAAAAGATTTTGGTTGTATCTTATGCTTTGCGTTAAAGTATTTCTTAACAAGAATGTCACCCCAATTAGACTCTGCATTTATTAACTGGAAATTTTTTCCATTTCGCGAATACATATCAGTCCTCATCCATAGAACAGTTGAGGCAGTGTCATAGTCCGATAGTTTAATGGACAAAAGACCGATAGGCTTGCCCTCATTTGTTTGATATTGCAACGCATGAGTTAACTCATTAGCAATATGTTGCGCCGCATTTGTTGCAGCATTTGTGTTATCTAAGATTGAAATCAATGTTTGCGGGTCTACATTGATTGTATTTGTCTTATTGTCATAGAAAGATAAGCTGGAAATCATGCCACCGTTTCTTGCCAATGCCACAAAGATTGCTGACTCTAAAGAGTTTTTGTCTTTTATTTTAAACTTTACATCCTTAAAGTTTCTTTTTGTAAAGAACTCCATTGCTCCCATTATCTCACGCAAACGAGATTCTATTTCTTGTGTTCTTAATGATGCTGATTTTAGAAACTCCGCCGCGCTTTTGATCTCATCATTAGATGTTTCAATGAGGTTGTTATAGTTAAATGCCTTTCTTTTACTGCCTGATGGAATTTCATTTACATTAATTCCTTCAGCAAATTTTGATAGTTCATTAAAATCAAAATCTATTTTGCCAGAAAAAGGTTTGGATTGTTTAATGGCATCTCTAATTAATTTAAGTGTTTCCTCTGGGGTTTGAAGTGACTTATCAAGTTGTTCAACACTTATATTCCTTATGTATGGCTTGAACATATTGTCGGGTTTTAAAAGTAACCCAGTTTCTCTCAAGTCAGCGCGGCCTTCTGGCCCACTTAACGCATTATAATCAACAGCAATAAATGGCCCTAAAGCTATTGATAAACCCGTAATTCCCGTAAGCACTACTCCAATACCTTTCCAGATAGTTTCTGAAAATCTTTGAAGACTTTTAAATGAATTCAATATGATTTTTTTGAATTCACTAAATGATCCTGATACATATTGAGACGCTGCTTTAAGATTGATTATTGTTGCTGGAGCAACCGCTTCAATCTGCTCATATGTTGCATCATCTGGAAGACTATTTATTGCTTCTACTTCTTCTGTAACTTCTGCGTTTGGTATTAACTCTACTGGTTTTCTTTTTGCTTCAGAGAATACATCGAATACTTCAGCTTCTCTTCCATATCCTGCGCCCGGCGTTTCTGTTGGCAATTGATCAGTTGGAAGTGGTCGTGTTACTGGTGTAGTTGGGGTTTCTACGGCAGTAGTAGCTTCTTCGATAGGTTCTGCTTTCAGTTCACCTTTAGGTTGAGCAGCAGAGTAATCTTTAAACTCGTAGTTAGATTTTCCCTTCACGATACCATACTCATCCAAGATGGTATTCATCGTGTTCAGCATCTTCTCTACTTCTTTAGTAGAGGTTCCCTTGCCAAGGTATCTTGTGATGCTGTCTCGCACTACTCTAAGTGCATTGAGAATGGAATTCTTGAGCGAGATGATAGCTCCCTTATCTTGGTCTGAGAATGCTTCTTTCTCGGCTTGTCTGATAGCGTTTAAATCTTCTGTGATCTGGCCTGTTCTTACACGCTGGATGACCATACGCATGAACTCTTGGGAGAAGGTAAGATCATCGAGGAGTTTTGATTTATCGTTTAGGTAAGCATTGGAAACGCCCGGCAGTGCATTCGGGTTGGTGCGCTTCACCTCTTTAACAATATCGGAGAGTCGCTTTACCACATATTCTTGCTCTGAAAGTTTTGGATTCTTGAGAGATTTATATTCGTCTTGTATACCTTGGAACATAGAGAGGTGGATGACTTCCTCTTCCAGTTTCTTGGCTGCTGCCCGTGACTCTTGGTCGATTGCCGCATCTCTACTTGTGCTTGTCTGTTCTCCTCTGATTGATAATCCTGCTAATTGATTGATGTCTGGAACTACAAGATACTTTTGTCCTTTAACGAATACAGCTTTGTATGTGCCTGTGTCGGCGGCTACTTGCTTGCGCCCAGTTAGCTTACCGAAATCCTCGCTAGTAATGACTTTGGTGTTAGTTCCAGCTAGGAACCCTGCATTGTTTGCAATCCCCGTTCTGATGGCGTTCTTGAGCTTCTGCGTCCCCTTGTTGAAAGCTGGTAATGCGCTTATTACTTTGTCTGTAGCAGACATGAATGCTTGGAGTATCGGACGCTCCGCTTTTCCAGTATCGTCAGTTCTATAAAGTGTTCCGAATGGTGATCTCCTGCCAGACTCTGGTAGACCCATCTCACGGGTTGGAGTTGTGCCTTGTGGATCGATTCCTTGTTCGATTGCTGTCAGTTCAGCAATCTTATTCTGCTCTGCGAAAATTTGTGTGTTTACCCTATCAATGCCGGCCTTATCATTCTCATCCAAAGCATCGAACTCTGTGTTGAGTTCTTCAATCTTTGTCTTGGCTTCTTCGATAGTAGTGGAGGGTGTTGCAGCTTCTGCGACTGGTGGTTTTATCGTTAACGATAATCCTTCAACCTCTTTGTTTACGGCATCTAGGTCTGTTTTCTTTTTATCCAATGCAGTTTGCGCGTCGATCCTCTCTTGTGATCCTTCTGCCATTGTAGCCAATGCTTCTTCATCCATCCCGATCTCTTCAGTAAGAGATTCGATCTTGTTATCAAGCTCCATCCGTTTAGATGCAGCTATGCTTACAGCAGGGATTTCTTGATCATTACCAGTTACCTTTTGGTATTGAAGCTGTAGATCAGTTAATGCTTTCTGCCTATCGGATATATCAAAGCGGAGTTTCTGCGCTCTAGGATCGTTTGGCTCCATTGCATCCAAGTCTGATCTAAGGTTCTCGATGGCATCTTGATTCCTTGTTATCTCAGTTGATAATGCCATTGCGGCAGGGTTATCACTTGGAGTCTCTAAATCTCTAGCGGCTTGTTCAGCAGCTTCATCTATTTTTATCTCTGCCTTCCTCTCTGGACTCATTGATTCAAATGCACCCAGCGGCCCACCCATAAATGCGCCAGCTACCGCGCCAGTAGTAGCACTCTCGATAGCACCCTTAAATGTAGGTACATCGCCACCCACTCCTTGTACCCCAATATTTTTAGCAACTTCTTGTTGTGCGCTTTGAATCGCTTCCACAGGAGATTCTGCGGCAATACCCTTTATTGTTCCTTTAATTAAATCTTCAGTTACGTCTTTGCCTTGCTTAGTAAGTACACGGGTTAGGATAGCTTCAGCACCAGTTGAAGATGCCACAGCATTCAATCCACCGCTTAGTAAAATCTGATCTAGGTTCTTGCCTAGCGTTGCTTGGGCTTCAGTTGCTTTATCGTGGGCTGCGCCTTCTGACAAACCTTCTTTGCGTAGATAATCTAGAGTGGCAGTATAGATATCTCCTTTTGCTTGCCCTACCCCTTGAGCAAATCCAATGGCAGCTTGCGTTCCAATGATACCAGCTTTAGTGAACTGAGCCGCTTTTCCTAGTACACCAGCGGCAAGTTGGGGGATCATATACCCAACGCTTTGCGCCGTCATTTCTAGCGGAGCTTTAGCGAACACTTCAAGACCCGCGATAACTTTATCGTAGACTCCTTTATCTTCTGCATCCTTGAGAATCCTAGCGATCTCTTTAGAGTCTTGCTTCGATTCAGCGGACACTAGTCCACCAACCCATTCTTCATATCCAGCTAATTCTTTTGATACCGCATTATCTGCTCCAAATAAATCAGCAAAGCTCTTTACTGATCCAACTAAACCTTCACCTACTTTAATCGGTATGTCTGCTGCTTGTCTTAGTACACCAGATGGTTCTGGTTCGGGTTCTTGTGGGATCGGTCTGCCAGATAACTTTGATGCTACCTCTTCTAATGAATACCCTCTTTCCTTGGCAACAGATAAAGAGTTGTCTTGTTCGATTAGCTTTCCCCAAATTTCATCATCCGAATAATCTCTCTCTCTAGCTACCTTGAGTTCATCGAACGTAAAATTCATTAGAATGATATACCAACACTATGCCGATGGTTCAAGTTCTTTATTGGCCCTTGATTAATTTCTCTTTCTCTTTTTCTAGTTCTAATATTCTTTTTCTGGATGCTTGCAAATCGGCTTGTCCCTTGTAGCTGATTGCTTCTCTGCGAGTCGGATACATAGCTGTTGATGGTGCGGGGCGAGTCGATGTTTGTGCCAGCTTGTCAATTTCTCTATCAATTTCTGCAATTCGTTCTTTCCGTTTCCCAGCGGTATTTACCAGTTCTTTTTCTTTTAATTTCTGTAGCTCCTCATCAATTGCTTTTGTCTTTGCCGATGTCCGTTCTGGAGTTGCGGTAGCGGTTGCTCTTGTTTTCGTTTCTTTTACTGGGAACCTTTCTACTGCTTTTTCTTTTTTCTTTTCTGATGCAACAAACTGGTAACCAGACCCAGACATTGCTGGTATGTTCTGTACTACTTGTAGATGCTGCATTTGATCCTTACTAATTGGGTATGCATCTTTAGAATTACCCTTAAATGTTAACTGGAACATATCAATGCCTACTTGAGATATTACAGCATTATCTACTCCACCATTTTTCTTAAATAACTCAGAAAATGTTTCCCTTTGTCCTGATGGAGCTTGATTTGTCATTGCCTTCACAGCAGAAGGAATTCTATTTGCTGTCTCTATATTGAATTTATATCGTTCTTCTCCAGTCTTCTCATCAACCTCAGAAAGAGTTTCTTTGATATCAGAACCCGGTTCATCTGATGTAGATACAGTTCTTCTAATTTTTGTTACTGTTCCAACTTCTGGGATCAGAATTTTCCCAGTTAGTTCTGGAAATATTTCTGACAACCCCGGATAGTTTCTTGTTTCATAACCTTTTGGTATTTTAGTTGTTGTTGCGTCCGCAAGAACTTGTTGTTTTACATCTGGTGATGCCGCCATGTAGTTCTGCACAACGGGAACAAAAGCCTTATGCTCTTCATTTATATATTTAGGTTCATTGTCTTCAGGAACCTCTGGTGGAGTTTGATTGAAATCAAACTTAGCTGGTTGCAAGCCTCTCAAATCCTGTTCTGCTTGAACATCTGGATTAGACATATATTTTGCTTCATCTGGATATTCTCCCGCAAAGTCGGCTTGTCTCTGTTGAGTAGCCAGATCAGTAGCACTAGTCATAACGTCACCTTGCCCTGTATCTCCATTCGTCAAAGCTGGAATCCCAGCCCTTAATCTTTCACTTCCTGATGGGCCAGATGGTGTACCAGCCGTAACCCTAGCGTTAGCTGCATCAGCCATTCTCATCTTGTATCTACTCTCCTCAATAGACTGACCACCCATGAACCCTAGTTTAATTAGATTATTTAATGGTTGATTAGATGGGTCTGATGCCGCAAGTCCAAGCAATGTTGAATACCCAGCCGCATTGTCTCCAGCTTGGAATGATTGCATAGCTTCTTGTAACGCTGGCAGTGATCCCATAGCCTGTTGCTTGTCTCGGTTATCTTTAATCTGAAGACCGATCTTCTCTCCATATGCAGCTAAGTCTTTTCCTATTTGCATTCCATAGTTCATTACGGCAGTTCCGCCAGTGCCGAAATCTGCTGCGCTCATTGCTGGTATCATAGCCATAATATTTATGTTTTATAAGTTCCGCTTGGATTGTAGTAGTACCCACCACCAGAACCGCCTTGTTGACTTAACTGATTCTGTGCTACTCCATATCCCTCCGCTGCTGCTGCTTTTGAGCCATAGAATCCTGAACTTTGCAATCCAGAGCTTTGTTGTACATATTGTCCATATATATCACCAGCAGATTTTCCAATTCCTCCAATCGCACTTGCTGTTCCCATGTTAGCTTGGTTTTGTTGGTTAGCTAATGCGATATTTCCTACGATCTGGTTTGCTCCTGCTTGGTATGATCCTCCTAACGCTGCCGCTGATAGACCACCAAGGTTAGTTGCCATTGCTCCAGCTTGGGATGAAGTAGTTAGAAATGCTGGTGCTAGCCCCATCATAGATTGGAACATTCCAAATCCTTCTTTCAGTGCAGCCAGTGACCCTTTAGGGTACAACGCTTGTGCAGTCTGGAATCCTCCAGCACGTCCTGCTGTGAATGGGTTGAACCCAGCCCCACCTATCTCTGCTATACTCTGCATCATATCGGGAGTTAGCTTCCCTCCTAGCAATGAAGATATAGAATCACTAATCTGTTGCCTTTGCTTCCCCGCTCCGGGTTGAAATTGCTCTAGTGCTTGCAACGTCCCTGCGGTGAGTTCTCCAGCAGCTTGATTGTACTCAGGGATGTTCCCGCGCAAGACTTTTCCAGTTTCTTTTGGCAATCTCTCAGCCATTTCTTGCGTTTTGGCTGTTTGTTCACCTAATTGTTTTTGCCCAGCTCTTGCTGTTTTGTTAGCTTGTCCAGATGCAAGCATTGTAGCTCCAGCACCGATAACTCCAGAGACTGTTGCCGCTCCAATTCCCGCCGATAAAGCAGCCCCAGCCCCCAATGCGGTTGCTGTAGCTGCAAAAACATTAAACTTTTGGGTATGTTTATTGTATAGTAATTCTTCTGGATGATAATGACATGATTTCATTGCAATTCCTTTATTTTATTTTGATCCCACAATGGCATTCTTGGATCATTTATATCCATAAATGGATTCATATCTGTACATACAAGAGATTTAGTGAGTTCTTCTATATCTGTCAACTGAGTAGCATAACACGCAACCCAGATAGTATCTTCATGGTTGTATAGAAGTCTTCTAGTCCCTGCTTTGGTTACTCCAGAGTATGGTGCTTTGTATCGTTCAATAGGACAATCGTAATACCATACGCTAACATCTCCTTTTAAGATAAAGAATGGATGAGTAGTAAGGTGTAGTGCGCTAGTTACAAGCGATCCTGCTGGCATGAAGATTTCCCTAATGTACATATTAGGGGTAAATGAATGTTTAAGAGGACAATCGACTTGTGGTTGCTCGATTAACCATGCTTCTATTTTATTGAGTTCATCATGCGGGTCTTGGTATGCAACAAACTCTGTTGGGTCTTTGTAGTTCCCAACAAATTTACCAGCGATATTCTCTGTAGTTTCTAGTGTCATCTATACAAGAAGTAATCGTTGGCTGATGGTGATAGTAGGTCAGAACCGATTAGGTTCTCTGCTCTGCTATAGTTAGCAAATCGGATAGGAGCGGCAGTTGGTATCTCCTCGCCCGTCATTTCCTTCTCCTGCTCTTTGATAGCAAGGTCTAGGTTCATCAAGAACTCTTGAGCTTTCCTGTTGTCTCTGGAGTTCAGAGCAAGGATAGCGTAGATCATTGAGTCTGGGATGAACTCAACTAGCTCTTGCTCGTCTACCAGATCAAAGTATCTCTTAGAAGCATACAGAGTAATACACTCGCACGTTCTTGGTGCTTTGAACCTACGGAATGATGGGTTAACATCATTAGGTTGGTAGACTGAGATTAATGTTTGTGCTTCCAGCGCGGTATCGTACGCATATATTCTTACTCTTCCTTTGGTTGCGGGTTTAGCTACTGACCTTACTCCTTTGATCAATAGATCAGATTGAGCTAGTTCTGGTGGATTAACTCCAGTTACTTTGATTGTATGATAGGTATCATACTGGTCTTGTACCTCAAATGTTAGAGTCACGCCGATGTCTTCTGCGCTTTCTAACATCACTCCCAAACGATAGAAGTGGGTGGTGTAGTCCCTAAAGAGAACGTGCTTTCCTCCTACCTCCGTAATCAAACGATGGCAGGATTGGTCAGCATTCAACGCAAATGCGTTGGTTGCATTGAACCATTCGTCTGCTAACGATACTGATTCATTCCCTACCCACGCCAGCTTGATTTGCTCATAGCGGTTAGGTAGAGTGAAGCAGTCGTTAACGCAACAAATCTGGACGTACTCTTCTTGAGAATTCCATGCGCGTTTATTCCATAGCAAGCGTCTGGCCTGATTGATTGCTTTGAAAGCTCTCTCATCAGAACACACGCCACTATCTCCGACAAAACCCTTAACGAGTTCTGCCATCTCTTTGAGGGTATCACCCATTATCGTTAACGATAATTACTTCTGGTAGCCTTGGCGTGGAGTGCCAGCAGTCGTGTAGACGCTAGGCTTTTTGGCTCCAAGGTTTGGCATATTGCCCATTCCTTCGCCAATCTTACCGCGAGTTGGTGCGCCGCCAGAGACGAGCTTAGGATCAGTTCCTTTTAGTGGTGTCATATATTTGGTTTTCTTATGGCTTATTACTTACGAAGTGTGAACCGCCATCCAGTCCAAACTCGTTATTTCTGCAATATTATTATCAACTCTAACTGTAAATCCAGCAGTAGTTTTACTTCCAGTTACCAATGAAAATAAAGGGGTTGTTAGAGGTGTTCCAGAAGCATAAACTGGAGTAAGTGAAATCCCATACACACTTGTTGGTAGCGCAGACGAGAATGCTATTCCAAGAGTTGTTGTGTCTCCAGATGATACGGCAATATTTCCTGATCTTACTTTTACTACTGGGTTAGACTCAAGAACATCAATGCGAGCGTCAAGCGCAACCCCTTCTGCTTCTAACGCATCAATCTGATTCTGTTGGTCAGCTAAATCTTCTTCAATCTGAGCGATCTGTTCTGGCGTTACGTCACCTAATCCGGGTACGTTGATCGTTCCGTTGACTAGAACAACGTCAATAAATTCTTGCAAGATTTCTGACCAGTTTCCTGTAGGGCAGAAATCAATTGGAACATTTGGAAATGTTAAGGCTGGACTGGAATCTT
>Ga0209443_1000452_pt1 | contig 27654 bp, 22 predicted proteins | sample LauGreBMM110DCMD_2_FD_187571 | JGI IMG/M metagenome (GOLD analysis project Ga0209443, IMG submission 187571) | Freshwater lake microbial communities from Lake Michigan, USA - Su13.BD.MM110.DCMD (SPAdes) (version 2) | ecosystem: Environmental > Aquatic > Freshwater > Lake | place: Lake Michigan... | reverse complement strand
TGCTGCCGGCATCTTGCCGGCAGAGGCTCGCCGAATCCCGCCCCGTGGGACCTTTCCGCGCGCGCCTGCCGTGCGAGCCGTCTGCCGGCGGGACGCACGGCAGCACGCTGTAAAAACCGCCGTCCGAGGCCCACAGCAACGCGGCGTCCGAGTCCGTCTCCCGCTGGGTGGATCCATCCCAAGCCGGCGCGATCAATTCACCGTGACGACGGGCCGCGGCACCTGCCTCATACCAAGTTGGGGTGATCTCTGGTCGAACCGTTGGCGGGTCGCCCCCCGGCGACCCGCTCGGCTTGCAGGGAAAGCCGCCCACAACGTGAAGCCGAGTTCTACCGGTATCCACCAAGAGTTGGTATCATGTCTTCGGGGCGGCGCGCCGTCCGTCCCGTCGGTCGCGGTGATCCGGGGGATGGTTCTCGCAGGGAAGGGAAGGAAAACAAAAAGGGCCGAGGATCTTCATCCTCGGCCCCGTGGGATCGTGCCTTGCGGCGGATCAGTTCGACGAACGGTAGAACTTCTGTGCCGCCGCGCCGGTGTTCGGCGTGAACGGGCTGGCTGCCCCGGTGACGGGGGTGAACGGGCCGGCCGCGTTGTCGGAACCGGTCAGGGCGCCGGTGAACGTGATCTTGCCATCCAAACCGATGGAGACGACCGGAGCGGTCACGACCGCGCCTGGCTCCCAGTGGCCGATGGTGGCAGCGACCATGAGCGTGTCGTCGCCGTCCGCGGGATCGGCATTGGCCGCGAGCTTGAAGTTCACGCCGACGTTGTCGCCGCCGCCGCCTTCATGCTGCACCGCCTCGATGTAGTACTTGTTGCCCTTCTTGAGGGCGATGGTCGCGCCGCCGTCGGCGTTCTTGGTCGGCCATTGGGTGCCTTGGTACTGGTCCGAACGGTTCTCCGGATGGTCGGCGTTGCGGCGATCGGCGATGACCCACTTCTTCGGGTCGTTCCAGGTCGGCTCGGCGGCGATCAGCTTCTTGTTGGCGACGGTGTCGTCGGTGCTCAGGAACAGATCGGCATCATCGTCCGCCGAGATGTAGAACACGTAGTTGCCGTCGGTCGGCGGGATGAACGCGCCGCTCACGCGACGGGTGTAGTTGTCGTCCACCTGGGCGGCGGACTGGAAGGTGTCCCAGAACTCGACCTTGGTGGCCTTGCCGACGCCGCCGTTCTCGACCTGTCCACGAGTCGCGTCCTTGAAGAACTCCTGCTTGATGGTGCCCGCGACGAACTTCGCCGGGGAGACCGACAGCTTGACCGTCTTGGAGGTCGCCGTGAGCGTCGTTCCGGTGATGGTGACCACGCAGTCGAAGGAAGCGCCGTTGTCGGCGATGCCCGCGATGAACCCGAGGCTGGCGCCGGTCGCGCCCGCGATCGCCACACCGCCGCGCCGCCACTGATAGGACGGAGCGAGGGCGCCGTCCGCGGTCGCACCCACGGTGAAGGCGACCTGTTCGTACGACGAGGTCGCGATGTCGGTCGGCTCGGTCGTGATGGAGAGCTTGGTCGGGGCGAGGACGAGCGCCGCGATGGTGTCACCCTTCATCAGGGTGGTGCCGTCGGCCGGATCCGCATCGCCGGCGAGCTTGTAGGTCGCGCCGCCGTTGTCGCCGCCGCCGCCTTCTTTCCAGACTTCCTCGACGTAGTACTTCTTGCCCGCCTGGAGGGTGATGGTGCTGCCGGTCGGCCACTCGGTGGCTTGGTACTTGTCGGAGCGGTTCTCCGGATTATCGGCATCGCGACGGTCCGTGGTGTTCCAGCTCTGGGTGCCGTTCCATTGCGGTTCCGCGGTGATGCGTTTCTTGTTGGCCGGACTTTCGTCGGTGCTCAGCCAGATGCCGCCGTTGTCGTCGGAGCTGCTGAAGAACACGTAGTCACCGGTCTTCGGGGCGATGAACAGGGCGCTCACGCGGCCGCCGTAGTTGTCGGCGACATCGGTGGGGGCCTGGAAGAGGTTCACGATGCCAGCGAACGTCGGTTCCTTCTTGTCGAGCGTGTTGGCCACGAAATCGAGGAACGATTCCGTGTTGTTCTCCCAGCGCTGGTAGTTCGCGACGCCCTTGATGAGCGAGGGCGAACGGAACGGCGTGGTGATCGAGGCGGCCGTGTTGTTGAACAGGTCCTTGATCCCCTTCGCGGTCAGCGTGTAGGAGGTGTTGTCGGTGAGCGCAGAGGTGGTCAGGACGACCTTGTTGCCCGCGGAGCGCTTGACCGCCGAGACGGTCACGCCACCGGTGAGGGTGTACGCGGTCTTGGCCTCGGCGCTGGCATCGACGTCCTCGCTGAAGGTCACGACGACCGTGCTCAGGTCGGTGGCGACGACTTTGCCGAAGTCCGGCGCAGCGGTGTCCACCGTGAGGGTGGCGGCATGGGAGGCGAGGCTCTTGGTGCCGACCGTGACCACGGCGCGGACCGAAGTCCCGTCGTTGGCCGCGACCTGGGCGGCCGTGGTGTAGGTGGCCGCGGTGGCTCCGGAGACGTCCGAGAAGTCGGCCTTGCCGGGCGCCTTGGCCTGCCACTGGTACTTCGCACCGGTGCCGTTGGCGGAGACCGTGAAGGCCGCCGTCGCGCCGACCGCGACGCGGGCGGCGTTCGGGTCCTTGGCGATCAGGCCGGTACCGGTCGGGCGATACGCCTTCAGGCCGCCGACATCGTTGACCAAGATGTCCGAAGCGCCACGGGCGTACAGCTCGAGGTTGGCGCCGCCGCCGCCTTCGAACCAGATCAGGCGCAGCGGATAGACACCGGCCTCGGTCACCGTGAAGATGCCGGAGGAATCGGAGGCGCCGCGGCCACCATCGAACTGGCTGATGATGAACGAAGTCGCGTCGCTGGCGGCGACGGTGGGGATGTAGCGGTCGCCGATCTTGAGGCGGAAGCCGTCATCGCTGTTCACGATGAGGTTCACTTCACCGGCCGGGAACTCGATGAAGGTGAGGGCTTCGCCCGCGAGGTTGTCGTTGCCGCCGGCCGTATCGAGGCCGGGGAACAGAACGTCGGGGAAACTGGCGCCGGTGAAACGGCCGTTGTGGTTGGCTGCCGTGTCGTCCGTGGCGTCCTGGTCGTAGTTGATTACCTTGGACTCGTTGTACGAGCCGTCCGCATTGGGCCCGGGAGTCACGTCGTTGTCGACGATGCCGGAGGCCGGATCCAAGGGGTCGACGAGCCGGGTGCCCGCGAGCTGCTGCTCCGCGGCGACGATGGCGTTCGGCTGGCCGGTGGAGGTGTGGACCAAGCGGAAGGTGAAGCCCGGTTTGGTCTTGTCGAAGGAACTGGCGTCCGCTTTGGCGGACGGAGGGATCACGGTAGCCGCGTTGATGGCGCTGGAGAGGGCTCCAGCCGCCACGGCTGCCAAGACACTCCGGTATATCGCCTTCATCGAAGGCTGAGACACGAAGCTAGGTTGCATATCGTTGATCTATCGGCCGCAACGGCTTACAAATATCGACCCGCGACACACACGTGCCGAGGATAGACTGAATCGAAAAATGCCCACCGTTGCGAATCCAATGGGGTGAAAATACTGTGCCTTGGATTGTTACCACAAAGCAACAAAATAGGGGCAACTGAGCGAAGGACGAGGGGGCCAAATCCATCCCGCATCGGAACTCCGAGGGTGGCAACATCCCCCCCGACAAACGGCCCCAAGGACAAGAGGATCCCGAACGATGCCGGTAGTCATGGAATCGGGCGCGGAGTGGCCCTTTGCCGTTCCGTGGATCCGGGCCCCGTCCACGCCTATCGAGTCCGGGTGTGGGGCACTCTTCTCGCGCCGGGCCGAGCGCAACATGGCGAAGCGGCAGGTCGCAAACCTGGGCTCCGGGTGGGTCGCGACCGCGAGGGGCTGCCGGCGAGCCGGAAGGAAGGTCGGAAGCACTTCGCTCGCCCGCCGATCGTGCCCGGCCCCCGTGTCCGAGGAGCAAAGCTTCCGCCTTACGCCGCGGCCGCCATCGGCTTGGTCTGGACCCACGGGAGCACCTCGCCGAGCACGACCGCGCGGTTGATGGTGACCGAGGAGATGTCCGACGCGGTCGGCACCTCGAACATCACGTCCCGCATCAGCCGCTCGACCAGCCCGCGGAGGGCGCGGGCGCCGGTGCCCTTTTTGACCGCTTGGGCGGCCAGTTCCCGTATCGCGTCGGCGGTGAAGGTCAGCTCGACGCCGTCGATCGAGAGAAGCTTGGCGAACTGTTTGACCAATGCATCCTTGGGCTCGGTGAGGATCCGGACCAGGTCCGCTTCGCTGAGCTCGTCCAGCACGCTGACCACCGGGAGACGTCCGATGAACTCAGGGATGTATCCGTACGACAGAAGGTCTTCCGGCTCGACGCGTTTGAGGACCTCGTGGGTCGTGATCTTGGCCGCCTGCTCGGCCTCGGCGCCGGCGGCGAAGCCCATGACCCGGCGTCCGAGGCGTCGCTGGATCGCGCGGTCCAACCCGACGAACGCGCCGCCGCAGATGAACAGGATGTCGGTGGTGTCCACCCGGATGTACTCCTGCTGAGGATGTTTGCGTCCGCCTTGCGGCGGCACGGAGCAGACGGTGCCTTCGAGGATCTTGAGCAGGCCTTGTTGCACGCCTTCGCCGGAGACGTCGCGGGTGATGGAGACGTTCTCGGTCTTGCGGGCGATCTTATCGATCTCGTCGATGTAGATGATGCCCATCTGGGCCCGCTTCACGTCGTAATCGGCGTTCTGGAGCAGCCGGAGGATGATGTTCTCGACATCTTCGCCGACGTAGCCGGCCTCGGTGATGGAGGTCGCGTCCGCGATGGCGAAGGGGACGTCGATCAGCTTGGCGATGGTCTGGGCGGCCAAGGTCTTGCCGCAACCGGTCGGCCCGATGAGCAGCACGTTGCTCTTCTGCAGATGGACGTCGTCGGGGTCCTTGGTCGTGCCGCCGTTGCTCAGCACGCGCTTGTAGTGGTTGTACACGGCGACGCTCAAGGTGCGCTTTGCGTCTTCTTGGCCGATCAGATGGGCGTCGAGATGCCGCTTGAGATCGGCCGGCTTGGGCACGTTGAGCCGCCGGAGCTCCTTGGTGGTCTCCTGGCGCTGCTCCTTGGCCAGCACGCCTTGGCAGACGACCACACAGCCGTCGCAGATGTAGACACCGGGGCCGGCGATGAGCTTCTTCACCTCCGAGCGGCTCTTGCCGCAGAAGCTGCACATCGTGATCTGGTTCGCTCGAGCCATCGGCGATGAACATGCCGATATCCAAGCCTGACGCCAGAGCAAGATGCCGGACGGAAGAGCGAAGGGCACCCGCCTTCCGGTTGGATCGGTCGGGATGCGCTGGGTCGGGTCGGTCCGGAGAGGTCCCGTGGTGAAGGCGCCGCCGTGCGACTGCGGATGCCGGCAGTTCAACCCGGGCCACGGAAACGAGACTCGATCTTCGCCGCCGTGCCTGCGCCTGTTTTTTTGGGGGGCCGCTTCGCTCTCCCCTTTGGCGAAGATCTTGGCGAAGGTCCTCAGGACGGATGGACAATGATGCTATGCTCCCGCCAGTGAACGCCGGCCTGGTCCTTTTCTCAGCCCTCTCCTTTCTCGCCTACGGGTCGGCTTGCTTTCTCTCCGCCTATATGAAGCGGGAGTTCGACCGCTACCAGATGGGTTCGCTGCGCATGCTGGTAGGTGGGTTGCAGCTTTGCGCGGCGATCGGACTGCTGGCCGGCCAGAGCCAACCGTGGATAGGACGCACGGTGTCCGCCGGGCTTGCCGTCATGATGCTGGTCGCCGTCGGCGTCCGGATCAGGATCAAGGACACCGTCTTCCAGACGGTCCCGGCGCTGCTCTATCTGGCGCTGAACGCGTACCTTTGTCTGACAGCGTTCTGACCCGCCGGCACCTCAGAACAACGCAATGGCGGCGCACATCGCGAGCACGGCGATGGAGGGCAGGGCTTTCTTGATCGGGTCTTTCGCTCTGAGGTGCATGAAGAACGCTCCCAGCATCAGCAACCCGAGGCCGATCGCGGCCGGTTGTGCGAAGCGATGGATCCAGATGGCGGCAAGCAAGGCGAGCGCCAGCCCGACCTTGAGCACGCCGATCGCGCACATGAACCAGAACGGCAGCCCGTAGGCGGCGAACTCCTCGCGCAGGTTCCTCGCTTCACCGCCGCGATAAGGCGTCGTTTGCCCCGACCGGAGCATCCACACGTTCAGGATCCCGAGACCCACGACAAGCTGCAAGGCGATGAGGATGTATCCCACGATGGTGTCAGATGAAGTGATTGGATCGGCTCCTACCTTGAAATCTTGCACCGTTGACCGAGGACCCGCAAGCGGATCGGCGGCATCTGTCGGCTGCATCCTCTCCTCGCATCGGACGGCGGACGCAGGCTGGTGCGCGGCAGCGGCTCTGTCGGCTCGCCACGGCGGGTGGTGCCGAGCCGGGCATGGGGGGATCCGAGGGGCCCCTTCAGCGTCCGCGACCGGAAGAAACCGTGGCCGGTGCTTTTTGGAGGAACGTCCGCGCCACCGCGCCGAAAGGGGACGCACGAAGCCGGCAGGGCTGGCTTTTCAGTCCTTCGCGTCGGCGGATGCCCGGCATGCGAGGGCGGGTTGGAAAACCCACCCCCGCAGCCCGGCCCGGGATCAGGTCGCGGTCAGCGCCCGTGAATCCTCGGCGACCAAGGCGGGGACCTCGCGACGCGAAGCGACGACCTCGTCCACCAACCCGAAGGCCTTGGCCTCGGCGGCGGTCATGAAATTGTCGCGGTCGCAGGCCTTCTCCACGGTCTCGTAGGGCTGGCCGGTGTGGTGGCCGATGAGGGTGTTGAGGCGTTGCTTGAGCCGGAGCATGTGCTTCACCCGGATCTCCACGTCGCTGGCCTGGCCTTCGGCTCCGCCGAGCACCTGGTGGATCATGATGTCGGCGTTCGGGAGGGCGAAGCGCTTGCCCTTGGTCCCCGCGCAGAGCAGCACCGCGCCCATGCTGGCGGCCATGCCGACACAGTAGGTGTTCACGTCGCAGGTGAGCCACTGCATGGTGTCGTAGATGGCGAGCCCGGCCGAGACGCTGCCGCCCGGCGAGTTGATGTAGAAGTGGATGTCCTTCTTCGGGTCGTTCATCTGCAGGAAGAGGAACTGCGCGACGATGACGTTGGCGACCATGTCATCGACCGGGGTGCCGAGGAACACGATGCGGTCCTTGAGCAGCCGGCTGTACAGGTCGTATCCGCGTTCGCCGCGGCCGTCCTGCTCGATGACCATCGGGATGGAGAAATTCCGGGGGGGCTGATTTTTCAAAGCGCGCGAAACTTAGGAGGGGCTCCCGGTAGCGTCAAGGAACCGGCCCGGTCCGGTGGGCGGGGCGGTCCGTCGAGGTGGGTTGAGGGAAGATCCAAGCAGGCGTGGCCGCGGAGGTCGAAGCGAGCGACCCGGAGGTCGAGCACGGTCGCTGCGTCGGGTTTGAGCCGAGTCCGTGGTCCGAGGAGGTCGGCACCTACTTTCTATCCCGTGGAAGTCGCCGGAGCGGGAGACGCAGAGCAGATGGGGCCGCGCGGCAGCGCGGACCCTACCCAGGAGGGTAGGGACGGGCTGCCGCCCGTCCGTGACCTCTCTCCGCGTCGGCGGCAGCGAGCCGAAGGCAGCCGTGGCCACGAGCGCATCCAGGCCCCGCCTTGTTGGGCGCGGGGCGGACTGGAAAGTCCGCGCTCCCGGCGGGCGCATCCGGCGCGGCCCGTGCCGGATCCGGTGCCGACCGGTCAAGCATCGGCCGTCTTGGCTTCGTTCGCCCCGTTCCGGCGGGCCTTGAGCCGGATCAACGCGGCGGTCGCGGCGGCGCTCTCCGCGAGCTTTTTGCTGCGCCCGGTGCCCCGCGCGAGCTCGACGCCTTCGTGGGAGACCGCGGCCTCGAACTGCCGGTCGTGGTCGGGCCCCTTCGAGGAGATCTCGACGTAGTTGGGCGGATTGGGCGAGGAGGATTGGAGCATCTCCTGGAGCTCGCCCTTGGGGTTCTCGAGGTTCGGCAGCTCGCCGAGCTCGCCGAAGGAGCTGCGGAACTGGCGCGAGACCAGGTCACGGGCGGCTTCGTAGCCGGCGTCCAAGAACACCGCGCCGAGCACGGACTCGAACGCGTCGGCCAACGTCGAGCTGCGGATGCGCCCGCCGGTGGTCTCCTCGCCACGGCTGAGGATCAGGAAATCGCCGATCTTGAGCCGGCGTCCTTGCTCCGCGAGCGAGGAGCGGTTCACGAACTGTGCCCGTGCCTGCGTGAGCGGGCCTTCCCCGTGCCCCGGGAAACGTTGGTAGAGCTCATTGGTGAGGATGAGCTGCAGCACGGCATCGCCGAGGAACTCCAGCCGCTGGTTGTGGTGCTGCAGGTGCCCGACGCCGGCTTCGTGCGCCAGCGAGGGATGGGTGAGCGCGAGGATCAGCAGCTGACGGTCGCGGAACGCGTGACCCAGCGAGGTCTCGAGGGCGGATGTGTCGATCATGCTCGGACGGAGGCGGACGGTGCGGACGGTGCGGGATTCAAACCGGGGCCAAGGTCGCCACCTCGCTGGGCGGATTGAACGGCTCTTCTTCGGGCGTGCCTTCGACCGGCAGGCCGTGCTCGAGCAGTTGCGCGACGTCACGCTGGACGGCTTCGAGCTGCTCGAGGTGCAGGTCGGGATCGGCGATCGCGAAGATGTCGCCCGTCCGCGGCTGCTCGTAGATGAAGACGCGGCGACCGTTCTCGCGGAGCTGCTGCTTCACCTTCAGCACCCGTTTGCGCTCGAGCATCACGGCGAGGATGTAGCAGGCCGGCGCATGGCTCGCGTCGCGGCGCTCCACGAGCTTCCGCAGAAGCGATTCGGCGTCGTCCTTCAGGATGGCGTCCGGTGTCACCGGCGGCGGCGCGTGGTACACGCCTTGCCAATGCGAGATGAGGTGCGGACGGGCCAGGATCTCCGCGCCGTGCGTGCGCCAGCCCTCGGCGCCTAGGTCCAGACGCTCGAACCCGTGACGCTGTTGCAGCAGCACGGTGTGGTAGGCCTCGCCGTCGGCGAACGCGCGGCCGCTCACGACACAGACGTGGCCGCGGGACTGGATGTTCCACTCAAGCATGATGAAAGAAAGCGGCCGGAAGCCGGGGACGAGTTGACCGGACGAAGTATCGGGAAGCGCCCCATGACTTCAACCCGCTTTTGTGTCGGACGCGGGGATCGGTCACGATCGACCGCTCGCGGGCGTCCTCCCGGCCCCGAGCGGACGCACCGCGCCGGGCTTCAGCCGAGGCCCAGCGGCAAGGTGAGCTGGTTCTCCTTGCCCAGCGCCCACGCCTCGATGCCCATGTCGCGCAGCGTCGTGGCGAACTCCGCCGCGAACCCGTGCACGGTGAACACGCGTTTCGGCCCGACCCGCTTCACCAACTCGATCAGATCCGGGAAATCCGCGTGGTCGCTGAGCGGGAACGCCGAGTCGGCTCGGTATCGATAACGGTACCCCGGTTCCATCGCCCAGCCGGTCAGCACGGCCGTGCGGACCTTCGGATGCTTCGACCGCAGCTCGTCGAGCTTCGGGCCCGGCGGGCAGATGACGACATGGCCTCCGGGCTGTTCGACATCCAGCGGTCGCCATCCGGGGAAGCGGTGTCCGCACGCCTCGTAGACCTCGGTCATCTTCGCCACCGGAAGGCTGAGCATCACCGGGATCGAGGCATCGGTGAGCGAGCGCAGGATCTCCTGGCTCTTCCCGAGCGAGTAGCACATCAGCACCGGCACCGCGCCTTCGGCCAGACCCGCGCGACAGAACGTCAAGATATCGCGGACCACCTCGTCGGTCGGCGGCAGCACGTAGCGCGGGAGCCCGAAGGTGGTCTCCATGACCAGCGTGTCGGCGCGGCGCGGTCCGCAGATCTCGGCGGTGAGGCCGGGACGCAGCTTGAAATCGCCCGTGTAGAGCAAGGAACCGCTCTCCGTCTCGACCAACGACATCGCCGAACCGAAGATATGCCCGGCGGGCAGCAAGGTGATCCCGAAGTCCGAGGTCCCGGGCCCGAGGTCGGCGGCGGAAGCGCGGCTGCCGAATTCGAGGACGTGTTCGGCGCGCTTCCCCGAGATCCGGGCCCGCATGAGCTTCTGCGTGGGCGCCGAGAAGACCACCCGGGCGTGGCGCGCCGTGTGGTCGCTGTGGGCGTGGGAGACGAAGACCGTCTCGTCCGGCCCGATCGCCTGGTGGGCATCCAGCCAAAGCCGGAGGGCGGGCAGATGGATCGACCCTTTCACGTACCTGAACTCCAGCGCGGACATCGCGGACACCGTAGCCCGGACCGCCACCGACCACGAATCTCCGTTCGTCGAGGGGAGGTCTTTGCCTCCTTTCTGTGCGGACACGAGCGCGTGATCCTTTGGCGGCATCGGCATCGTGACGTGTGGCAATGCGGTGCGAGCGGCCGCACGGCGGCCGCATCTGGGTTTCTTGCAGCCGATCCATCCGCCAAGAACATCGCGGAGCGATGTCAGCCATCAGCCGGGGGTCGAGGAGCGCAGCGACGACACCCCCGGATCCCGTGGGCCAGCGCCACGACCCCGGCTGGGGTCGCAGATTCGTCAACGCTGTCGTGGTCCGTGGTCTGGCACCCCTTGCAGGGTGCTTGTGTCCCCGCACGTCACCGGGGGTGTCGCTGTCGCTCAACCCCCGGCTGATGGCTGGCAAGCCTCCGGCTTGCAACGTCGACGCCGCCTCCCTGCAAGAAAATGAGTTGCCCCCCGCCGTCAGTCAGCCCATGCAGGCTTGCGCCCCGGATACCCGTTCCTAGGCTAGAGCCGTGATGGTCCCGTTGAACAAGATACAGATCCGGAAAGACGAGGATGGCGTGTGGATCGCACGATCAAAATCCCTCCATGGTTGCCATGCCCACGGGCGTGGAGCAGACGAGGCCGTGCTTCGATTCCAGGCCGCTGCGAAGGCCCATCTAGAAGCCTTGTCCGAGACCGGTCGCGCCCTCCCCATCGGCTTTTCCCGCTAGCTTGTAGCGCCCGGACCAGCCCGCTCCACTTTGCCGTTCTTCTCCGACAACTTCCGCGAACAGGTCCGCGCCGCGAGCGACATCGTCGATATCATCGGCGGATACCTGCCGCTCAAGCGCGCCGGCACCAACTTCGTCACGCTCTGCCCGTTCCATAAGGAGAAGTCGCCGAGCTTCAACGTGAACCCTTCGAAGCAGATCTTCCATTGCTTCGGCTGCCACAAGGGCGGCGACGTCTTCCGCTTCGTCCAGGACCACGAGAACATCACCTTCGTCGAGGCGCTCACCCGCCTCGCCGAGCGCGCCCGCATCCCGCTGGAGCACGAGGACAACCCCGGTGCCCAGCAGGCGCGGGGCGTGAAGGATTCCCTGCTCAAGTTGCACGAGGCCGTCACCGCGCGCTGGCAGCAGTGCCTCGCCAACGAGGCCGGCGGCCAGGTCGCCCGCGAGCACCTCGCCAAGCGCGGCGTCGGTGCGGATGCCGTGAAGGAGTTCCGTCTCGGCGCGGCGCCCGAGGCGTGGGACGACACGGTCAACTGGGCCAAGGCCAAAGGATTCGATCTCGCTCTCTGCGAACAGGCCGGACTGGTGATCAAGAAAGAGGAGACCGGCCGGCACTACGACCGTTTCCGCGGCCGGCTCATGTTCCCCATCTGCGACGAGCAGGGCCGGGTGATCGCCTTCAGCGGACGCATCCTGCAAGGCGACGAGAAGACCGCGAAGTACGTGAACTCGCCGGAGACGCCGCTCTTCACCAAGGGCAAGGTCCTCTTCGCCCTCGACAAGGCCAAGCGCGCCATCCTCGACGCCGGCCACGCCATCGTGTGCGAGGGCCAGCTCGACACCATCGCCTGCCACGCCGCCGGCGTCCGCAACGTCATCGCGCCCCAGGGCACCGCGCTCACCGCCGACCATGCCCGCATCCTCAAGCGCTATGTCGACGAGGTCGTGCTCTGTTTCGACGGCGACAAGGCCGGCCGCAACGCCAGCATCCGCTCCTTCGAGGGGTTGCTCGGGTCCGGCCTCGCCATCCGCGTCGCCAGCATCCCGGCGCCGGACGACCCGGACAGCTTCCTTCGCCAGCACGGTGCGGAGGCTTTCCAAGCCGTCCTGAAGCGCGCCGAGGGCTACTTTGATTTCTACCTTCGCCACCTCTGCGCGGAGAACGACACCACGAGCGATCGCGGCCGCATGCACGTCGTGCGGAAGATGGGCGAGGACCTCCACAAGACCGGCAACGCCGTGCTGCTCGACACCTACGCGCAGAAGACGGGCCAGCGGCTCGGCGTGGGCGTGGACGCGGTGCGGACGGAATTTCGCAAGGCGCGGCCGGCGCCGGGCCGGTCCGAACCCGACGAACCCCCGCTCACCGAGCCCGGCGAAGGCACCGTCGAACCGCCCGTGCGTCCGCCGCAGGCCGAGCTCTGGCTGTTGAAATATCTGCTGCTGTCTCCGGAGCAGGCGCACTTCGCGGCCGCGCACCTGGAACCGGCCTGGGTCACCCATCCCACGGTGCGGCGCATCGCGGCTCTGCACTTCTCCCTGGGCACGGATGTCGCCGGGTTGCTCGCGCAGTTCGAGGGCGACGATTTCGCGTGCCGGCTCATCACCGAGAACGCGAGCGAGCAGCGGACCATCCACGAACCGGAGAAGCAGCTGGCCGACGTGGTCCTCCGGCTGCGCAACACGGCCTACGACCAGCAGATCGCCGCGCTCACCGCGAAGCTCGGGGATTCCTCGCTCAGCACCGAGGAGCACGAAGAGTCGCTCGCGGGACAGCAGCGCCTCCGTGCCGCGCGCCGCCAACCGCTCCATCCGTTGGGGGAAGCCTGATGGACGCCGGCCCACCGCACGGGACCCGTGGAGCGGTCGGGATCGGGGCGGTCGGTGGATCTTTGCATGGCGGGCGACAGACCGGACCGGATCCGTTGGAGTCGTCGTCACGAGGGGGTCCGCTGCACGTCCACCGGTTGGGTCGGACCGATGGAGCGCGACCGGTTGCTCCGCGACAGCCACCTGCTCGTGGTCCCGAGCATCTGGCCGGAGCCGTCCGGTCAGGTCGGTCTTGAAGCGGGCCATCTCGGGGTGCCAAGCGTGGCGTTCCGCGTCGGAGGCATCCCGGATCGGCTCCACGAAGGAGTCAACGGGCACTTGGCTCCGGGCGATGCTCGGACCGTTTCGGGTCTGGCCGCTGCCATGGGACGTTGCCTCTCGGATCCGTCTGCTTATGCGGGTCTGAGGACGGGCGCGAGGAGGATGGCCGGTCTCTTCACGCTCGACCGGCATATGGCCGGACTGGAGGCGTCTTTCGCGGCTGCATCAAGGCCCCACGAATCCCGACAGGACATAATAAAGAGGGCTTGATCGGGACGGTGTGGTCCAACGGAGCGCGGACGGTCGCGTCCGTGCGGACAGCCCGCGCTCACCACCATTTGAAGTTCGGATCCGGCGCCGGACCGGTGTAGTTCCACTGGTAGGCCTCCTTGGGGAACTGGAAGTACTCCGTGTGGGAATCGCCGAAGAGGACGTTGAACCGGTATTGGCTCTTGTAGTTGTGCCACTGGCTGGCCAGGTCCTTCTTGTCGCGGTCCGCCCACCAAGGCCAGTCGCCTTGGACCAGCTTGTTCGAGGCGCTGAGCGCGATCTCGCTCGTCTTCATCGATTTGCCGGCCGGAGAGTTGGGAGCGTTGGAGTCGCCGGTGACGTGCTTCACCCGGAGCGTCTCGACCGACCAGACGGTGAGGTAGCTGTTTCCCCAGGCGTCGTAGCAGCTCTTGGTGCCTTTCGGGAAGGTGGAGATCCAGAGCGAATCACCTTTGTCCGAAGGGCATTTGTAGGCTTCGTTCGCCGACACGTACTTGTTCATCGGGCGGTTGGTCGCCGCGGTCAGGCCACCGTGCAGGCCCATCACGCCTTTCTTGCCGCCGAGCGTGCCCCAGTCGTTGTACACCGGATACGAATCCCGGTTGTCGTCGGCGTACAGGTGATAGCCGATGCCCATCTGGTGCATGTTGCTGGTGCATCGGATGGCCAAGGCCTTCTGTTTGGCCCGGCTGAGCGCGGGCAACAACATGCCGGCGAGGATGGCGATGATCGCGATGACCACGAGCAGCTCGATCAGCGTGAATGCGGCCGAAGAATGGCGTGAAGCTTTCATGAGGACTGTCTGAAAAATTACCGCGCCAAGAGGCCGCCAAGCCAGCACGGATTTCTCTGGGTCCGGCGCGTTCCGGACCGGCCCGAAGGTCACTTCCGCCCGCCCATCCAGTGCACCGCGTTGTCGATCACCTTGAGAACGTCCGGGTTCTTGAAGACCGGGTAGATCTCGTGGCCGGGGCGGAAGTAGAAGACCTTCCCTTTGCCGATCTCCCAGACCATCCCGCTCCGGAACCACTCGCCGCGTTCCCAACGTTCCTCCAGCACCACCGCGTCGGGCGTCGGGACGTGGAACGGCTCGTCGTACATCTCGGTCTGCGCGATGGTGAAACCGGCGGGCAGGCCGCGCGCGATGGCATGCCCGGGCATCAGCACCCGGACCTGGCTGGGCATCGCGTCGGGCCGGTACGCCGGAAAACAGCAGTTCGGCAGCAGCAGGTCGATCTGCACGGGACCGCCCACCGGCTTGCGATAGAGGGCCGACGGCGACAGGCGGTCGGTGTACTTCGGCGCGGTGCGGAGGTGGGCGAACAGGTTCGTCTCGCGGAACACGGCGGTGGCGCGGTCGGCGGGCGCGAGGGCTTTCAGCGCATCCTCGCGGGCACGCCAGTTCATCGCCTCCATGAACGGGGTGGACCAATGGGCGGAATGCAGAGCGAGGAAGGCAAGCTTGCCGTCCTGGATGCGCCGGACGATCTCGCGTCCCTTGGCCGCGGAGATCTCGCCGTTGCGGACGTGTCCCCACCAGACCAGCACGTCGCAGGCGTCGAGCGCAGCGGCAGAGAGCCCCTGCTCCGGATCATCGGGTCGCGCGGTCTCCACGGTGAGACCCGGACGTGTCCTCAAGTGGGCCGCGATCTGTCCGCCGAGCCAGTTCGAATAGGTCATCCGCTGTTGCGGCTGCTGCTCGTCCCACACGAGCACGCGGACGGGAGCCGCGAGGGCCGGCGCGATCGATAGGACGGCGAGCAGGCAGGCGAGCCAGCCAGAGAAGCCGGCCGGTCGGCGGAGACGGCGCGGTGCGATCGGGTTCATATCCATGGGAAGAGCCCAACGATCGGTGACAGGATCCGCTTTGGGCAGGAAAAAGATCAAGCGCTCGTCGTCGGTCGCGGGGTCGCGGCGCTGGCGGTCCAGGCCTCGGACACGCGGACCACGATGCGAGGCGGCGGCTTCGGCGTGCCGTCCGCCGATTCTTCCGGCCGGTCGAGCAGCTCGAGCTGACGCCGTGCCGCGATCGCCTGCGGGGTTCCCGGATGTTCCATCGCCAGCTGGCCGAGCAGCCGTCGTGCGGCCGGTTCGTCGCGGCGGAGCTTCAACGCCCAAGCTGCTTCCAAGGCGAGCCATTCTGCCCGCTGCGCGGTCGTCACATCGGGGGCTTCTCGCAGGAGTCGCAGCTGGACGAGGGCGCCATCCATGTCACCGAGCTGTTCCGCGAGCAGGCGCGCCAGACGGAGCCGGGTCGCGAGGTCTTCGGGCCGGGCCTCGAGCCGGGCGCGGAGGTTCTTGGCTTCTGCCCGTCTTGCGGAGACCTCGGCGTGGCCGGCCTTGGGAGCCATGCCTTGGACCGGTGCGTCGCCGAGGGCGGGCAACCGGATGGATCGCGGCTGCCGTCGTTCCTCGAGCTCGGCGACGTCGATGGGGAGCTGGCGGATCCGCGCCTCGGCCGAGCGCGCGAAGGGCGTGCCGGGCAGGATGCGGACGACCTCCTGCAATGCGCGTCTTGCGGCGGCGGGATCGGACCCCAGGTCGAGATGCCAGTTCGCGAGACGGTTGCAGGCGCTGGAGACCTCGACCGGCTTGGTCTGGGGATCGAGGCAGAGCTCGCGCACGGTGCGGTCGGCTTCCGCCAGTTGGCCGAAGTTCCGGGCATACAATTCGGCGAGCATCATCCAGCCGGCGAAGTCGTCCTGCTTCTCGTCGAGCTGGAGCAACACCTCCTGTTCGGCGACCGCGTAGTCGCCCGACTTCATCTTGGCGATGGCCCGCGAATAGGAGATCTGCGGCCGATGGACCAGCGGCAGCGCGGCGCGGACAACCAGCCAAAGACCGCCCGCGAGCACCGCGACCATCAACGCCCACCAGGACCGGTAGGCGAGGAACCCGGCCAGAGGGAGGACCGGTCCACCGAGGACCGCCGCGTTCTGCCAGAAATCCCGGCGACGACGGATCCGCCCGGATAGGACCGGCAGCAACCATGCTTCGCTGACCACGGTCCACGCCATCGCGGTGAGATAGCAGGCCGCGGCCGTCCCCATGAAGAAGCTCCACACCCGCCCCGTGCCGACCGCCTGCGGCGCGAGCGGTTCGAGGCCCCAGGGCGGACCGGCCAGCGCCAAGACGTTCCAGACGGCCACGCCGACCATCGGGCCGACCAAGCCGCGAGCCGTCCAGAGCGTGAGACCGCGGGACGCCGCCGCGCGGTCCTGCTCGTGGACTTCGAGCCAATCTCGTCGCACCGCCTGCGCGACGATCCACGCGAGCGCGAGGGATCCGGCGAAGGCAGGAGCAAAAGGATCCACGGCGACAGCAGACCATCTCCGGACGGCCGGACAAGCCGATTCATGGCCGATTCATGGCGCGCGATGAGGCCAAGACCGTGACGTGGCTGCCCGATGGGGTCACCGTGCGGCCCATGCGGACCGGACAACTCGCTGGGATCGCGGTGCTCGCCGGCATCGCCACAGGATGCGCCTCCTTCAACGGCCCCTCGGTCGATCTCGCCGCGCCGCGCGTGACCGGTCGGGTGTTGGACGACGCTTCCGGCGGTCCGGTGAGGTGGGCGCGGGTCGGTCGCAAGATCTGGACGTGGCGCAAAGGCACCGGCGAGTTCTTCCGCGGTGGCGAAGAGCTTCTGCGGATGCAGGACCACGCCCGGACCGACGCCGACGGCCGGTTCACGCTCCCGAGCAAGCGGTTCGCCCTGCTCTTCTCGTTCGGCGAGGTCGGGCTGGACCTCGGGCTCTCGGTCCAGCACGGCAGCTTCCATCCGTGGCGGACCAACTACCCGGCCACGGCCCTGTCGACGAACTCGCCGGCCCTGTCCATCGACGCCGGCGACGTGCGCCTCCATCGCCGCTGACCGGGAGGCCGACGGACTCCAACCGCCTGTTGCATCCCGGTCACCGACGACCGAAAGTCCGGCCATGCCGCTCACGGTCAACGTACGTCTGCTCGAATCCGGTCCCACGCGGATCGCAGGCGAACTCGCTGTCGACGACTTCGCGGCGGATTTCGCGGATCCGCTGATCAAGTTCGTCTCGCCGATGTCCTACGAGCTGGGGATCCAGCGCCAAGGAGCCGACCTGGCGATCAGCGGGAAGCTCTCCATCACCTTGGGCTGCACCTGTGCGCGATGCCTGAAGGAGTTCCGCTCGGAACTCGAGATGCCCCAGTTCGCGGCCCTCGCGACCTTCATCGGCGAGGAGGCCGTGCCCAAAGACGGAGATATTGCCGACTTGACGCCCCTTTTGCGGGAGGACATTTTGCTCGGCCTGCCAGCGAACCCGTTGTGCAGACCAGATTGTCGCGGGCTCGCCCGAAAGGCCAAGGCCCGCGATTTGCTTCTCGAGGTCCCGCCGTCCGACGGCGGTTCTCCTTGGGGCGCGCTGGATCGACTGAAACTGTAAACAAACACGACTTATGGGCGTCCCTAAACGTAAACCGTCGCGCAGCCGTCAGCGGATGCGCCGTGCTTACAACAGCGTGCTGCAACTGCCGCAGCTCAATTCCTGCCCGCAGTGCGCGGCGGCCTACATCCCGCACCGCGTCTGCCCTTCGTGCGGCTACTATAACGGACGCCAGGTCATCACCGTCAAAGCGCAGGCCTGACCGGCCCTAGGAGCGCCGTGCACCGCCGAGGGCGGGCCGGCGCTCCGTCGTTTCTATGCGCCTGGCAGTGGACGTCATGGGCGGCGACCACGGCCCGGAGGAACTCCTCCAGGGCGTGAAGATCGGTCTCGCCGCCGACGCCGGGATCCGCAACCTGTCCGTTGTCGGACCGGAGGCGGAGCTCCGTCCGATCGCCGACCGCATCGGGCTCCGCGACCCGAGGTTCGGCATCCACCACGCCAGCGAGGTCCTCACCATGGAGGACAAGCCCGTCCAAGGGCTGCGCAAGAAGAAGGATTGCTCGATCCTCCGGGCGGTCGACCTCATCAAGGACGGCCGCGCGGACGCCGTCATCTCGGCCGGCAACACCGGAGGGATCGTCGCCGCCGCGACCATCCGCCTCCGGATGCTCGAAGGCGTCGAGCGCCCGACCATCGCCTGCATCATGCCTTCCCGCACCGCGGCCTGGGTGCTCGTGGACGGCGGGGCGAACCCGGAGTGCCCGGCGGAGACGCTGCTCCAGTTCGCCGTCATGGGATCGGTCTATTCCCGCGCCATGCTCGGCGTGGAGAAACCGCGCGTCGGCGTGCTCAGCAACGGAACCGAGGAGACCAAGGGCACCGAACTCACCCGGGCCGCGGTCGCACTGGTCCGCCGGACGCATCTGCACTGCATCGGCTACTGCGAGGGATACGACCTGTTCACCGGCGGGGTCGATGTCGTGGTGTGCGACGGATTCGTGGGCAACATCGTGCTCAAGACCTCGGAAGGCCTCGGCAAGACCTTCGGCGCGCTGCTCAAGGAGGAGTTGACCGCCAACCCGCTCCGGTTCATCGGCGCGCTGCTCGCCAAGGGCGGCCTCGGCCACATCAAGGAGCGGATGAACCCCGACACCTACGGCGGCGCACCGCTGCTCGGCATCAACGGCACCGTCATCAAGATCCACGGTTCGGCGAAACGGTTCGCCTTGGCCAACGCCATCCGGCAAAGCTCGCGCTTGGTGGACCGGCAGCTCAACGAGACGATCGTGCGCGAGATCGCCATGGCGACCGAGGCGACCGCGAAGCCGGCTGCCTCGACCTGAACCGGCGATGACCTCCTTCCGACATCCCCGCTCCAGCCGCCCGCACCTGCGGACGGTGTCCATCACCGGCGTCGGTTCCTATGTGCCGGAGCGGATCCTGACCAACGCCGAGCTCGAGAAGATCGTCGAGACCAGCGACGAATGGATCACGTCGCGCACCGGCATCAAGGAGCGCCGCATCGCCGCCCCCGGCGAGGCGACCTCCGACCTCGCGACCGAGGCGGCGAAGCGGGCCTTGGCCAACGCCGGCATCATGCCCGACCAGGTCGACTTGATCATCGTGGCGACGATCACGCCCGACATGTTGTTCCCGAGCACCGCCTGCCTCGTGCAGCAGAAGCTCGGCGCGACCCGGGCCGCGGCCTTCGACATCGAGGCGGCGTGCAGCGGCTTCGTCTACGCCCTCGACATCGCCAGCCATTTCGTCGCCTCGCACACCTACGACACCGTGCTGGTCATCGGCGCCGAGAAGATGTCCTCGGTGATCGACTGGACCGACCGCAACACCTGCGTGCTCTTCGGCGACGGCGCGGGCGCGGCGGTGCTGCAGAACCGGCCCGACGCCCACGGCCTGCTCACCACCTGTCTCGGGTCGGACGGCGGCAAGGCCGGCCTGCTCGAGCAGCCCGCCGGCGGCAGCGCATGCCCGGCCACGGCGGATTCCGTGGCCAAGGGCATGCACTTCCTGCGCATGGACGGGAAGCAGACCTTCAAGAACGCCGTCAACGCCATGGCCGCCGCGGCCACCGAGGCGCTGGCGCGCTGCGAGCTCTCCATCTCGCAGATCAAGTGCGTCATCCCGCACCAAGCGAACCAGCGCATCATCGACGCCGTCGGCGAGCAGCTCGGCGCGGATCCCGCCCAGCTCTTCGTGAACGTCGATCGCTACGGCAACACCAGCGCCGCCAGCGTCGCCATCGCGCTCGACGAGGCCGTCCGCCAAGGCCGCATCGAGCGCGGCGACCTGGTGCTGCTCGTCGTGTTCGGCGCCGGCCTCACCTGGGGCGCGTCGGTGATCGAGTGGTGAGCGACGCCGTCAACGGGCTTTTCTCCGCGCCGTCACCCGGTCACGCTGCGCGCATGTCGCCCGGGTCCGCATCGACGCGCCACGCCGCCCTGACCGCCGAGCTCCTCCGGCACGACCACGCCTACTACGTGCTGGCCGCCCCGGCCGTCTCCGATCGCGAGTACGACGCCCTCTTCGCGGAGCTCCTCGCGTTGGAGAAGGAGTTCCCCGGTCTCGCCACGGCCGGTTCCCCCAGCCAGCGCGTCGGCGGCGCGCCCTCCGACGGCTTCCGGCGCGTCGGACATCTCCAGCCGATGCTGTCGCTGGAGAAGATCGAGGCCTCCGAGCTCCCGACGAAGGACGAGGTCCCCGACCGCGAACGGCGCGGCCGCCTGCAGGACGAGCGCACGCTGGAGAAGTTGCGCGCGTTCGACGCCACCATCCGCAGGCAACTCGGACGCGATCGCGTGGGGTATGTGGTGGAGCCGAAGGTGGACGGCGTGTCGCTCGGGGTGCATTATCGCGAAGGCAAGTTCGTGCTCGGCGTCACACGCGGCGACGGACGCTTCGGCGACGACATCACGGCCAATCTGCGCACCGTCCGATCCATCCCGCTGGAGCTCGACCTCGCGGCCCCGCCCGCGCTGCTCGAGGTCCGTGGCGAGGCGTACATGGCGTCGAAGGACTTCGATGCCCTCAACGCCAAGCTGGTCGCCGCCGGCGAGAAGCCGTTGCCCAACGCGCGCAACGGCACCGCCGGCGCGCTCAAGCAGCTCGACCCGCGGCTCGTCGCGCAGCGGCCGGTCCGCGCGGTGTTCTACGCGGTCGGGGCCTGCGACGGCATCGCGTTCGAGACCCACTCCGGGATGCTCGGCGCGCTCGCGCGGTCCGGGCTTCCCACCCAACGCCTCTGGTGGGTCTGCGACGGCATCGACGAGGTGATCGCCTGCTACCGCGACCAGGTGGTCTGCGGCTACGACGAGAGCCGTGATCTGCGCAGCCGGCTGCCGTACGAGATCGACGGCATCGTGGTGAAGGTGGACCGCATCGCCGATTGGGCGCACATCCCCGACAAGCGCCGCGCGCCCGGCTACGCCATCGTCCACAAACCGGTGCCGTGGATCACGCCCGCCGAGACGGTGCTCAAGGCCATCACCATCCAGGTCGGCCGCACCGGCGTGCTCACGCCCGTCGCGGAGCTGGAGCCGGTCTTCGTCCAAGGATCCACCGTCGCGCGCGCCACCTTGCACAACGAGGACGAGATCCGCCGCAAGGACATCCGCATCGGCGACACCGTCGTCATCCGCAAGGCCGGCATGGTGATCCCCGAGGTCTTCGAGGTGATGAAGACCAAGCGTCCGCCCGGCGCGGAAGAGTTCGACCTCTTCCGCCACGTCGGAGGGAAGTGCCCGGCCTGCGGCGGTCCGATCTCCAAGGACACGGTTTTGGCGGGCGGTGGCGAGGAGGTCGCATGGCGCTGCCAGAACGTCGCCGGATGCCCGGCGCAGAAGACGCGCCGCCTCGAGCACTTCGCGAACCGCAAGGCGCTCGACATCGCGTCGCTCGGCGGGATCGTGGCCGAGAAGCTGGTCGAGCGCGGGCTGGTGAACGAGCCGCTGGACCTTTTCGGTCTCTCCACGGTACAGCTCGCGGTGCTGAACCTCGGCACCGACGAAGAACCGCGCGTCTTCGGCGAGAAGAACGCGACGAAGGTCATCGAGGCCCTGGAGGAGGCGCGGAGGCGCCCGCTGCACCGCTGGATCCTGGCGTTCGCCATCCCGGAGGTCGGCGAGGCGACGGCGTGGCAGCTCGGGCAGGTCCACGGCGGCTTCGCCGAGCTCGCCGGTTCGCCGGTGCTGCGCGACATCCGGGCGCTGGGCGTGATGGAGGCCGAGCGTTCGGCCGTGTCGCCGCGGTCGCGCAAGCACCCGCCGAAGACCGAGCTCGAACGCGTCCAGCGGACCTCGCGCGCCGCGGAGCTGGCGGCGCAGATCGCGGAGACCGAGGCGAGGTTGGTGGCGGGCGGCGTGAAGGAACGGCTCGTCGAGGTCGGCCCGGTCGCCGCGGCTTCCGTGCTCGACCACTTCGCCTCGGGCGCGGGCGCGACGACGCTCCGGCGGCTCCGCGAGCTCGGCATCGACCCGGCCGGGACCCGGCCGGGACCCGGACCGGCGGCCACGGCGGGTCCGCTCGCCGGCAAGACCTTCGTGCTCACCGGGACGTTGCCGACGCTGTCGCGCGACGAGGCCTCCGCGATGGTCCGGGCCGCGGGCGGGACCGTCAGCGGCTCGGTGAGCAAGCAGACGGATTTCGTGCTCGCCGGCGACGAGGCGGGATCGAAGCTGGAGAAAGCGCAGAAGCTGGGCGTGCGCGTGATCGACGAAGCAGGATTCCGTCGCTTGGCCGCGGGCTGATCGGGCCGGGCCGGCGTCTTCCGCGGCACCATTCCCCGGACACGGCGTGCCGCGGCCGAACAACTCCCTCGACGCTCTTCCGCCCGCCACTAGACTGGCGCGGATATGTCGACCGCAGCGCCCGCCGCAACGCCGGCCCCCAAGAAAGTCAACCTGCGCACTCCGGACGTGATGCAGGCCGTGGCCGCACAGGTCGTCGCGCACTATCGCAGCGAACTGGTGGAGCGCATCCGCGCGGGCGGCGGCCAGCTCAGCGCCGAAGGCCTGACCATCCGCCTCGCGAAGGAGTTCGGGTTCTGCTACGGCGTGGAGCGCGCCATCGACCTGGCCTACGCCGCGCGCAACGTCTTCCCTCCGCCGACGCGGATCTTCCTGCTCGGCGAGATCATCCACAACCCCGAGGTCAACGACCAGATCAGCAATCTCGGCATCGTCAGCATCCCGCCGAAACCGACCGACGCCGACCTCGACCACATCCAGGCCGGCGATGTGGTGATCATCCCGGCCTTCGGCACGGAGGTCACCACCCGCGAGAAGCTCACGGCGAAGGGCTGCCAGCTCGTGGACACCACCTGCGGCGACGTCATGAGCGTCTGGAAGCGCGTCCGGCAATATTCGAAGGACAGCGTCACCAGCATCATCCACGGCAAGGCCAAGCACGAGGAGACCAAGGCCACCACGTCGCAGGCGACGGCGTACGGTTCGGGCCATTACCTCGTCGTGTTCACCTTGGACGAGACCGATTACGTCTGCGACCACATCGTCAACGGCGGCGACCGCGAGGCGTTTCTCACGAAGTTCAAGGGTGCCTATTCCGCGGGCTTCGATCCCGACGTCCATCTTGATGCCGTCGGCGTGGCGAACCAGACCACGATGCTCCGCGGCGAGACCATGGAGGTGCAGCGGCGCTTCGAGGCGGCGATCCGGAAGAAGTTCGGCCCCGAGAAGGCGGACCGCCATTTCCGGTTCTTCGACACCATCTGCGGCGCGACGCAGGAGCGCCAGGACGCGCTCGAGAAGATGCTGCGCGAGCCGATGGACCTCCTGCTGGTGATCGGCGGCTACAACTCGTCGAACACGTCGCATCTCGCCGAGATGGGCGAGCACGTGTTGCCGACCTATTTCATCAAGAACGCGGCGATGATGGAATCCGCCACGCTGATCCGGCACTGGAACCAGCACATCAACGAAGAGGTCGGGACGCCGCTTTGGCTGCCCAAGGACCGTCCGGTCACCGTCGGCATCACCGCGGGCGCGTCGTGCCCGAACAACCTGATCGAGGACACCATCAAACGTCTCTTCGAACTGCGCGGCCTCGACGTCCGGGCAGCATTGGAGAAGTGACCCCTGCGCGCGGACCGGACAAGGACGACGAGGTCGTCATGCCGGGTCAGGGCGGGATCTGATGGAGCCCAAGGCCCCTGTCGATAGCCCTCCCTCTCGCCCAGGGTGCGATCCGGAGCGGCGGACAGGTCGGCGGATGGAGCGCAGCCCGGCAGGGTGTGCGGTCTGACCGCCCCTTCGGATCGCACCCGACGACGCGGGAAGAATCCACGGACGGGCAGCAGCCCGTCCCTACCCTCGTGGGTAGGGTCCGCGCTGCCGCGCGACCCCATCTGTCCGGCCAGGGACCTCCATGGGTAGGAAGTAGCCGCCGACCTCCTCGGGCACGCCTACCGGGATCTTCCCTCATACCACCTCGACTGACCGCCACTTCTGATCGCACCCTCTCGCCCACCTTCACTTGACCCGGCGCATACCGGTCGTCAGGCATCCGGGCGCATGATTGCTCCGGGCGGCATGCAACCCTTCGGCCCCATGTCGACGACCACCTTTCGCCAAGCCTATCGCCTTCGTCACGGTTGCCCGGACGACCCGCTCGAACGCGAGCTGCTGATGCGGTGCAGGACTCCTTGGCATTCGACCCTCGCGAAGTTCGTGATGGGCCGGAGCCCGGATTTCTGGGCGTTCGAACTTCGTCGTCCCACGCAGGCGGGAAAACTGACCAAGGTGGAGCACCTCTACGACATCGCCTCGGATTTCGCCGACCCGCGTCGCGACGCCGACGATGTCCGCACCTTGTTCGGCGCCCGTCCTTCCGGTCGCAGCCTGATCGCGATCGCGGCAGAAGTGCTCGAAGGCGGCACGGGTACCACGGCCTTCGCGTCCCGGAAAGGCGACGCCCCGATCAACGGTTGGACGTCGTCGGGGCGCGGGACCATGACGGGCAGGGACCGCCTGCCGGGCGGGTCACTTCTTCTCGGGCTTGTGCACGCTGTGGCAGGCCTTGCAGTTCACGGCCGTCTTCCACGCTTCGAGCGCTCCCGGCTTGCCGTCGGCCAGCGAGCGGCCGGCAGCGGCGAGAGCCGACGACTTCTCCTTCCAGCTGGCCAGGTCGCCCCGCGGCGGCGGATTCAGGGGCAGGGCACGCGTGAGCTCGGCAAGGAGCTTGATGTCGGCGGGCGAACCCTCGCCTTTGCCGACGCGGGCGGCGGGCGATTCCTTGCCCTCGAAGCCCTGTTCCATGATCTGTTCGATCGTGTACTTCGGTTTCGCGCCGTAGCTGGCGCAACCGGCGATGATGAAGGCCCCGGTGGCAACCGTGGCGACGAGGAGGAGATGAGCGCGTTTCTGCATCTTGAGATGGGGTGAGCGGGTGACGGACGCGCGGGATCAAAGCCCGGTGGCCGATGCTCTGGCCAGCTTTTCTTGGCACGTCGACGGAAGGCCACCGGGGCGGGGGAGCGTTCAGGCCGGCTTCCAGCGCGAACCGTCTGCGAAGACCGTCACCTGCGTGTAGCGGCCGTCGACCAGGTCGAGTTCGATGAGTTTCGCGCCCTTTTTCACCTTTTCGCCGCCGTAGCCGGAGTAGCCCGTCGCCCGGCCGTAGACGAGGTCCACGTCGCGTCCGCGCACGGCGTAGTCGTTCGTGTGGTCGTGACCGCAGAAGGTCGCGCGGATCGGGCCCGCCGAGGCCAACCCGGGGAGCGCGCCGCCGGATTCTTGCTCGTGGCAGACCGCTTCATTGCAGACGCCGAGGGTCGCGCCGGCCTTGAAGAGGGTCTTCTGCTCCAACACCGGGATGTGGAAGAAACCGACCGCGGGCAGGACCGCCCCGGACGGTTCCTTGAGCGCCGCATGCTCACGCCGCAACCAGGCCGTCTGCCACGCGCCGAGACCTGCGTCGTTGCTGTTCATCAGGAACAGACGGGCCGCGGTCCTGGCCGCGCCGCTGGAACCGGCGACGCGCAGATCGATCCGATAATCGCCGTGGGTCGCGCCTCCGCGGTAGAGCGAGCGTTCCGCCGACTCGAAGGCATCGTGGCCGCGCTGGTAGTCGTCGAGCTGGTCGTGGTTGCCCCAGCAGACCGCCCACGGCACGCCGAGGCGCGACAACCGGCGGAGCGAATGTTCCTGCGCCGCGTGGCCGCGTCCGCCCGGGTTGTCGTGCCAGAGGTCGCCGGTCGCGACGACGAGGTCGGGCTTGAAGATCCGGACGAAGCTCTGCCAATCCCGCTCGGTCGCGTCGTCGTCGCCGGTCACCGTCAGCCCGGACTTCACGCCGGCGAAGAAATGGTTGTCGGTGATCTGGAGGACGCGGACCGCTTTGCGGCTCCCCAGGTCGAGGACGGCGACGCCGTCGCCGGAGCGGACGGGACGCGAGCTGCGACCGATCTCGGGCGGAAGCGCTGCGGCCTCGGCGGCGATGAGGGACGGCGCCGCCATCGCCGCGGCGAGCACGGCCGGTGTGGCGTGGAGGAAGTCCCGGCGAGTCATCATCGCGTGAGCTTCCGGTCCCGTGGTCCGCGCGCAAGCCCGACATGGTGACGAAATGGCGTTGCGCCCCGAGCGGGAGCTTGTTGCCCGGCGCGGCCGTCCTCTAATCTGCCGGGACCTGATGAAGCACTGGATGTCCGTTGCGGTCCTCGGCCTCGGGAGCCTCTCCGCGACGCTCGCCGAGGCGACCTACCAAGACTTCGACCAACCGCCGCACCGATACCACGACCGGACGCCGGCGGACCGTTTCACGCGGCTGAAGGCATCGCTGGAATCCGGCGCGCTCGTGCTGGACCGCGCGGGCGAGAAGGCGTTCCTCGCCGACCTGCTGAAGGCGCTGGGGATCCCGGCGTCGTCGCAGATGCTGGTGTTCTCCACCACCAGCCTGCAGTTGAGCCTGATCGGGCCGGCGAGCCCGCGGGCGCTCTACTTCAACGAGGACACCTATCTCGGCTACATCCCCGGCGGACGGATCGAGATCGTCTCCCTCGACCCGGAGCTCGGCGGGATCTTCTACATCTTCGACATCCCGCGCGACGCCGCGCCGGTCCGCGCCGAGCGGTCGAAGCGCTGCATGAACTGCCACGCGGGCGAGGACACCGGGTTCTTGCCCGGGCTCGTCGTCAGATCGGTCGCTCCGGGCCCGACCGGCGGGAGCCTCGATTCCTTCCGGCGCGACCAGACAGGCCACGGCATCCCGTTCGAGGAGCGCTTCGGAGGCTGGTACGTCACGGGTTCCGGCGACTTCACCAACCACTGGGGCAACCTCATCGGCGAGCTGTCCGCCGGGGTGTTGTCCAAGACCCCCAACCCGCCGGGCTCGCGCTTCAGCTTCGGGCGCTATCTCGTCGCCACGAGCGATGTCCTGCCCCAGCTGGTGCACGAGCATCAGGTCGGCTTTGTGAACCGCGCCATCGAGGCCGGTTACCGCGCGCGGACCTATCTGCACCAAGACGCCGGCGGTCTGACCCGCGAGCATCAGGACGAGCTCGACCGGCAGGCGCGGATCCTCACGCGCTACCTGCTCTTTCTCGATGAAGTCCCGCTGCCGGCCGGCGGGATCTCCGGGGATCCGGCGTTCAAGTCGCAGTTCTCGGCGACACGCCGCGAGGGGGACGGCGCTTCGCTCAAGGACTTCGACCTCCGCACGCGGCTGTTCCGTCATCGCTGCAGCTACATGATCGACAGCGTCGTCTTCCAAGGGCTCCCGCCGGTGCTGCGGCAGAAGATCCATCACGAGATCGGCCGGGCGCTCGCGGAGGATCCGAAGGCCCCGGGCTCGGTGGCCTTCCCGGTCGAGGAGAAGCGCACGATCCGGCGCATCTTGCGGAAGACGCTGGCCGATCTGCCCGCGGGCTGGTGAAGCGCGCGGTCCGCGACTCCGCGGCGGACACGACCCGCGGAAAGCAAAACGGGCGTCCTCGGTC
>Ga0209443_1000451_pt1 | contig 27657 bp, 21 predicted proteins | sample LauGreBMM110DCMD_2_FD_187571 | JGI IMG/M metagenome (GOLD analysis project Ga0209443, IMG submission 187571) | Freshwater lake microbial communities from Lake Michigan, USA - Su13.BD.MM110.DCMD (SPAdes) (version 2) | ecosystem: Environmental > Aquatic > Freshwater > Lake | place: Lake Michigan... | reverse complement strand
GTGATATCGTTGGTAGATCTGGTCGCAAAGCGGTTTGTGACAATTTATTGAAAATCAAAAATGATTACAAAATCGATTTTACAATTATTAATTGCGATAATGCTTCGGGCGGTTTTGGAATTAGTCGCAATGCCGAGCAGGAGTTGATACAAGCCGGCGCAGAAGTTTTGACGGGTGGCGATCATATTTGGGATCAAAGAGAAGTAACGAGTTTTATCAATGATTCAAAGCGTTTGCTTCGACCAATAAACTTTCCTAAATCCTGCCCCGGAGTTGGTGCTAGAATTTTCGTGGCCTCGAATAATAAAAAAATTTTAGTGGTGCATGCGCTTGGACAAATTTTTACTAAATATCAAGTAAATTGCCCGTTTGAAGCGGTCGAAGAGGTTGTAAAAAATAATCCACTCGGCAAAGAAGTTGATGCAATTTTTGTTGATTTTCATGCTGAGGCAACTTCAGAAAAAATGGCGATGGGTAAATTTTTAGATGGTAAAGTCACGGCGGTTGTAGGTTCACATACTCACATTCCAACTAATGATTGCCACATTATGAATTCTGGAACTGCTTACCAAACCGATGCGGGCATGTGTGGCGATTATGATTCGGTAATTGGGATGGATAAAAATGTGCCGTTGCAAATGTTTTTACACAAAAGAAAATTTGATAAAATGGAGCCAGCGAAAGGCGAGGCGACGATTTGCGGTTGTATCGTTGAGGTTGATAATAAAACGGGACTTGCCACAAAAATTTCGCCAATTAAAATTGGTGGAATACTTTCTCAAACCAAATAATTTTAATTTATAAAAATTTATGGCAGGACATTCGCAGTTCGCAAATATCAAGCATCGCAAAGGCGCGCAAGACGCCAAAAAAGCTAAAATTTTTACCAAAATAATTCGCGAAATTACCGTTTCCGCAAAATCTGGGCAACCCGATCCTGAGTTCAATCCGCGTTTACGCAACGCCATCATTGAGGCGCGTAACAATAATATGCCGAAAGATCGTGTCGACGCGGCGATTAAAAAAGTTATTGCCGGAGTTGATGGCGATAATTTTGAAGAAATTCGTTATGAGGGATATGCTCCAAACGGCATTGCTCTAATCGTTGAAGCTCTTACCGATAATCGCAATCGCACAGCCAGCGAAGTGCGAAGTATTTTTACTAAAATGGGTGGAGCGCTTGGTGAAACTGGTTCTGTAGGTTTTATGTTCGATCGAGTTGGCGTTATTCAATTTGAAAATAAAGTCGCCAGCGAAGAAAAAATTTTTGAAAGTGCCATCGAAGCAGGAGCAGACGATGTCGAGATCAATCCAGAATTTTATATAATTTTTACCCAACCTGAAAATTTTATTGCGGTTCGTGATATTTTAACTAAGCAATTTGGTGATGCAATTTCTGCCAAACTTGATTGGAAAGCCAAAAATTTAATGGAAATTTCTGATTTAGATCAAGCGCAAAAACTCTTGAAAATGGTTGATTTACTTGATGATTGCGACGATGTTCAAAATGTTACAGGCAATTATTCTTTTAGCGACGCAGTGGCGAAGGCAATATAAAAATTACTACAAACTCCGTCTTATTGAATATCTGAATACTCAACAAAGCCTTCATGTTTAAAAAAAATATCCTAACGGCTATTTTTAAAAATAACGGGATAATGAGTGAGAGCAAGGCAATTCTTGATTTTGTTAAGTTAGTATTAATTTAACAAAATTTCTAAAAAGCCAATCTGAAAGCGATCAGAGATCCTAACGCTAATAGGCGTCATAGGATTTTGACTAGATGGCAAAGTATAAAACTGATTCTTGGAGGGAGGGCCGAAAAGAAATAATTCTGATGATGAAGCTGGAAGGTCGCGTTAATTTTTTAAAAACCATTAGTAAATTTTATAACAGTGAACATTTTTTTTTAATTAGGTTTAATAAATTTTCTTGTTAAAAATATAATTAAAGTTAAGTTATTATAAGTAAAAGTTTTGTTGACTTGTTTATTAAAAATTGAGATATATTTCTTATGATAACTAAAAAATCTTCGACAGTACAAACATGCGTAAAATGCATTTTAAACTCACAAGTTCCAAACATATCTTTTGATGAGGGTGGGATCTGTAATTTTTGTCATGATTACGAAAAAGAAAAACAATATTTGGACCGAGATTATGTAGCGCTTGAGAAAAAAATGATTTCCACTTTGCGTGTTAGCAAAAAACACCCTTATGATTGCATGGTGCTTTACAGCGGTGGCAAAGATAGCACTTATATGCTTTATAGATTAGCTAATCATTACAAACTAAGAGTTCTCGCCTTTACCTTCGATAATCATTTTATCCCGCCAGAAACTTACGCCAACATCGACAGAGTTCTTAAAAAAATTAATGTTGATCACATTGTTTACAAACCATCGTGGAATTTGACTAAAACCATGTTCAATGCCAGTTTCGAAAATTCTGGACTCAAAGAAAGTTCAAAGGAATTGGCCTTTATGATTGGTCACGCATGCTGGCCGTGCTTTACTCAAATTGCTTTGCATTCAATCAGGCTTGCTGCTGAAAAAAATATTCCAAACATTGTGGTTGGGACAACTCCGGGACAGCTTAGACAGAAAAAATATGACATGAATTCAAAATTTGATGGGCTAACGGATGTCTACAAAAACATGATTATGCCAATGATTAATCTTCTTAAAGCGCTTGGTAAAAATGATGAAATCAACAGCTTTAATATTTCGCCGTGGAAGAAGTTAAAAATTATGAGAATGAATCTTGTGCCGTTCTTTGAATATAACAAATACAATGAAGCAGAGGTTTATGAAACGATTGAGAAAGAACTCGATTGGCGTAAAATGAAAAGTACTGATTCTTGTTCTACGAACTGTCAGTTGAATTCACTTGGAATTGCAATTCACCAAAAGAAATACAATTTGCATCCCTATGTAATCCCTTTGGCGAGAGATGTAAGAGAAGGATTAATGACCAGAGAAGAGGCTTTGGTAGCTGTAAATAGTCCTGTTAATGATAAATTAGTCGATCATATTGCTGAAAGCTTCGGACTTGATTTGAAAAGAATGTAATTTTGTGATTGCGGAATGATTTTTATCATGTCGCCATTTTTTCCTGAGAATGGTCCAAGATTGAATTTGTATTTATCCAAAAGTTTGTCCACCAAATCAATTTTTTCGACATCGGGAATTCCAATAACAAAATCTGCATCGATGCCCTCTCTCCAAGCAACATAACCCTCAGCGCAACAAGTGTAGCAATCACGAATACTTGGCAATCTAAAAGGAAAATTCGTGTTAAATCCTTCTGGTCCTCGAGCAAAACATTCAATATAAAGAGTATCATTTCTTGAGCCTAATTCTGCTTCAAGACTTGCGGCGCGAGGGTGCGAATCATCAATCCAAAATTTTGCTTTTTTTAAATCGTTTTCAGTGAGATATGGAACGCTATTATTGCTCACTAAAATTGCACCATCGAATTGTGGCAGAGTGGTGAAGGCTTCAAAGCAATATATAGAAACCTTTAAATCTTTACGCTTAGTAATTCTTAACAATTCTTCAGCCTGTGTTTTTAACAAGGCCATTTTATCGAAAAGATCAATCAGAATTATTTCTTGAGGAGGTGAGGAATAGGCGATGAATTGACTAACTGCTTTTCCTAATCTTCCAGCGGCGCCAAAAATAGCAAGTTTAATTTTTTTGTAATCGCAACCAGTTTGATTAGAGGCATGAACCGCCCATTTTTTTAAAGTTGCAGCAGTTGCGGCATGTCCAGTTGTAATAAAAGGATTTGCTAATGGTCGGGGTAATTTTCCGTAGTTGCAAACATATGGGGTTGAAGCGCCCAAGGCAACCATTTTAAGATTACATTGGTTTGCTAATTCTAAAGCTGGAAAAAATTGTTTTTCTCTGAATTCTCTAATCCCGCCAGATGAACCAATCCACATATCTATCGGAACCGGCATGGCAATATTTACTCCGATCATCTCATCGCCAACATAAATTTGGGAGGCAACGAATGGCGGAGTATCCCATAACTCTCTTTCAAAAGAAGGGCTTCTTTTTTTGACATTATCGTAAGCGAATGATAATGTTTTCCAGTCAGTTGAGTGAAATAAAAATCCCATTCCGCCTTCTTTGGGTAAAAGCGACCTGATATACTCAGGAGAGATATAATTTTTCAGTTTTAATTTCGACATTCTATTTAAAATCCTCAATAAAAATTTATTAGATGATAAGTTTTTAACCATCTACCATATTAGCGTGAAGTAACCAAAAAACTTCGGAGCCTCTTCATGCTTTTCTATTAAAAATTCCAATCGGAATTATATGCAATTAATCAATTTAACTTCTTTGAGAAATTATAAGCAAGCAAAACTCTTTTAGATATTTTTTCTGGTTGTTAAAAATTGTCAAAATGATATTTTTACGAGTTTTTTTGTCAAAAATATTTTACTTAATATAACATTTTTTATTGGAAATTTGTATTAGTCTTTTTTAAAATCAGCCTATAAGTGGAATGTTATTTTGACAATTTTTTATTTTTTTTGCTAAAATAAAAAATTTCTTCTTGATAGTAGTATTCAAAATATCAAAAATAGTAGATGCACTCTATTATTTTTTTTAAAAAACTCGGCAATTAGTTTGATAGCCAAGATTTTAAAGCTAAGTGCGGAGATTAATAATTTTAAAAAATTAAAAAAATTGAAATACAAAATAAAACTCTATTTCAAAAAGGCTTTTGCCAAAGGTACGACCATTAATGAAGATAATGTAAAGTCGGCGGCGTTTATCGGTTCTATCGGTCACCCGCTATTTGCGATTCTGCATTTGTATGTATTTCAAATGCCGTGGGATAGTATACCCCTAAAAATTTGCAGTGCTTTTATATGTTTGTTTCTTCTTACTAGAAATAAATGGCCATTAAAATTAAAGCCGTTATTTCCGTTTTATTGGCATTTCATGCTGATTTTTAATCTTCCATTTTTGATCACTTTAACCGCATTAAATAACTCTTTTATTAAGACCTGGTTTTTATGGGAATTGATTATGATCTTTATATTGATCATGTACGTGCCTAATTGGCTCATAGTTTTATTTGATTTGGCTATAGGATTCTTATCAGCATTATTTGTGCATAGCTTTACTGGAGCTAGTGGTATGTTTTTTTTTGATCCAGCGATACCATCAAGCGACAACTTTGTTCTTGATCTCATTATGTATCTATCAACTTTTGCCTTTGCTATTTTGTCTGGGCTGATTTTTAGCTATAGTAATGCCAAAGGTATAGCATCTGAGGAGAGGGCAAAAATCTTTAAATCACTTGCTGGATCAATTGCCCACGAGCTTCGTAACCCACTCAATGCCATAAATTTGATTGGATCGCAAATTAACGAATTAGCCTCAGATTTAGATAATCAAAAAGGCAAGCATCATGATGTTAAGTTATTACAAGATCAAGTGATTCGTCGAGGCACTCCTGGAACGGCTATTATGCCGAGCGCAAAAAAACAACTATTTGAACTTACCTCGCAAATCTCTGAAGCAATATCTGGAGCCAATGATATCATAAATATAATTTTGAGTGATTTAAGCGAAAAAACCATCGATCCTTCTGATTTTTTTTACTTAAATCCAAGCGAAATTTTGCCAGAAATTTTAGATAAATATGGTTATAAAAACGCCGATGAAAAATCTAAAATAAAATTACTATTTCCCAAAGAAGGCACTGATGATTTATTATTTAAAGCAATTCCAGATCGCTTCACCTTTATCATCTATAATCTTCTCAAAAACGCTTTCTATTACCTAAACGATTACCCAGAATCTATTGTCACGATTGGTAATGAGGTTAAGAAAATCAACGGCATAGAATATAATATAATTTATGTCCACGATACTGGACCGGGAATTCCTCCTACCATAATCTCCAAGTTGTTTGGCAATTTTTATACCGCCAGTAAAAAAGAAGGAACTGGCTTGGGCTTGGCATTTTGTAAAAGGAATATGCGGGTTTTTGGTGGTGAGATAATTTGTGAATCTAAATTTGGCAATGGAAAAGCTGGTTGGACGAAATTCTCTTTGTTGTTTCCAAAGATTTCTAAAGAGGAAATTGAAAGAGTGAAAACAGAATCCAGAAAGAAGAAAATTCTGTTGGTGGATGACCAAGAAATTAATTTGATTAACATTAAATCAAAAATAGAAAAGAGTTTGTTTTATGTTTCTTGTGATGTTGCGAGGAGTGGAATAGAGGCGATTAACATGGCGAAACAAAATAAATATCAACTGATTCTAATGGACATTCAAATGCCTGAAATGAATGGTATTGAGGCTACAAAAAAGATCAGAAATCATGACAAAGAAATTCCGATAATTGCTCTAACATCTTTAAGTAAAAAATCCTTTTTAGAAGAGGCTAATATTTCAAGTGGATTTAATGCCAATAAAACTGACTTTAACTATTACATAAGCAAAAAAGCTTCTGACAATATTTTATATCGAGGAGTGAATAAATGGATGATGGGGGTTGAAGATGATTTAGCCTATGTGGGAACTAAGGATGAATATTTAAAAATCTTGCAAGGTAAAAAAGCACTACTTGCTGATGATCAACAATTAAACCGCATGATGATTAAGAAAAGCTTGGAAAGAAGTGGTTTAGAAGTTGTTGAGGCAAGCGATGGTAAAGAGTTGCTGGAAATTTATCAGAAAAGTTTAGACCAAGATGGCAAATCAAGTTTTGACATCATTATTACTGATGTGAACATGCCACCGCATGATGGTGATGACGCCACTAAAGAAATCAGAAATATTGAAAGTTTAAATAAAATTAATTATCACGATGAAATGCCGATCATTGCCTTAAGTGGTGATGGAGATAAAGAAGATATTTATCACTTCTTTGATTGCCAAATGACCGATTATTTTATAAAAGGCAATCCTCCTGAAATATTGTTGAAAATAATAGCCAATTATTTGGCTAAATAACGACAAAAATAAAGTGTAAAAAAATCATTCCCCGCAAGATTTTTTTTCGCGCTTTAATTCTTTTTGTAAATAGTTGCAATAAGAGCTCACCGAGCTTTTCAAAAGCGATTCTGAACTTCTTTGAACTTCCTCGATATTTTTATTAATGGCTTGCGGTAAATCCATATTTTGATAAAGCATACGATAACTCGCCGACAAAGCTCCGGTGCGGTCTCTTCCGGCATTACAATGTGCGTAAATAACCACGGGTTTATCACTTTCTTTTTCTAAAGTGTGGCGAATTTCTTGTAATAATTTAGTTAATTTTTCGTGATAATTTTTAGTAATTTTATAAGCGAATGGATTGCTTGAAAACGGCGTAAATAAAAGTTCAGGAGCGATTTCAGAATAATTTTTTACCTCTCCTAAATTAGGATATTTTTTAAAAAATTCTTGCTCTTCTTTAATTTGAAAATAAGCATCAAGATTTAACAAACTAATATCGACCAAATAAAAATCTTGAAGTGGATTTTTGCCTTCTTTTTCTAGAGTTTGATTGATATATTTTTTTAAATCATGATAAGAAAAAACTTTCTCTCCAAATTTATCAACAAACGGATTGCTTCCGCGAAAAAAATAGTTTTGACCAACATTATCGACGAGCTTTACTCTAGATCCATCAAGGGTTTTAGGAGTTTTTTGAATTGCTAAAAAGATAATTGGAAATGTTGAAAGAATAATAATAAGAATTAAAAATATTTTTTTTAAATTGGTATTATTTTTATTTTTTTTCATGCGATTTATTTAATTTTTTTAATAAAACTTTTTTCCTTTTCCACGACTTGAGTTTCAATGTTGAATAAGTCAAGAATGGTGTCAAAAACTTGTTGTTGCGTATATTCATCAAATTTTTTAACTGAGATTGGAATTGAAGATTTTACGATTAGTGGAATTTGCGCTTGCTCGGGCGGGAGATCAAATCCGGGAGGCATTCCGTGGAAAATTCTTCCTTCTTCAAGAAGCGATTCGCCATGATCAGAAAGATAGAAAAACACATATTTTACTTTGGATTTATCGAGGGTTTTGATGATGTTAGAAACGACATAATCCACATATAAAATTGTGTTGTCAAAAGTGTTGTAAAGCTCTTCCTTGGTGCATTTATTAACAACATCGGCGTCTTTGCAAATTGGTTGAAATTTTTGAAACTCGGTTGGATATCTTTCTTGGTAACTCGGGCCATGGCTACCGCCACCTAGGTGCAAGACGATAAATCGCGAGCCAGATTTATATTCACTAAGATTTTTTTGCAAATAAGGAATGGTGTCTTCGTCATAACATAAATCGCGTTTGCAATTTTCAACTTTGATCTCGCCGGGAATCGCGCAATTGTTGTAAAGTGAATAATTAACATAACAAGCCGTATCGATTCCGAGCTTAGAGGTGATTGCGGTTAGAGGTATATCATTTTTAACTAAAATTTCGGGCAGGGCGTAAAGTGTTGAGCCAATTCGTGCTTTGCCATTTAAAATATGAAGATTTTTTTCTTGTGATAAAAGTGGATTGGTTTGGCGCTCATAGCCATAAAGACTGAAATTTTTTTGACGAGAAGTTTCGCCGATTGCTAAAACCACCACTAAATCTTCTAGCGAAGTGATATTGCCCGAAACCTCAATTTGCTTGGCGCGATTACTGAAATAAGGTTTAAAAGAATAAATTAAAGCGCTGAAAGAACTGCGAACATAATTAACGGGAATGAGTGTGTAAATTATTTTTTTGCGCGATAAGTTGCCGGCGCGGTGAATGGTTTGGTATTTGTAAAAACCAAAACCAAGGCCGATGAACAAGGAGATTAAAATAATTATTAGCGATTTTAAAAAATATTTTTTTGGATAAATAATTTCAGTTTTTAAAATTAAAATCGTAGGAATTATTGTAAAAAAAACAAAGTAAGGAATCATTTGTTTTGATAAAAGCGAATGGACTTCGGAAGTGTCGGTATATATTGTGTTCATTAGCATGGTGCGGTCAATCGAGATGTCATATTTTTTGATAAAATAAACCGAGATTGTGCTTAAAATGCATAAAATTATGGAGAATAATTTGGTAGTTTTTGGATGAGAAATTAGTAAGAAAAATATTATAAAAACTGCAAAACCCAGTGTAAAAAAAGCGCTTAAACCAACATAATCAATTTTATCTTTTAGTAAAAACCACTTAACGAATTGGTCGATAATTAAAATATTACAAGAGAAATACATTAATCCGCAAAATAACAGCGAGTAGTTGGCGTGAGATATTCTAAAATTAAGTTTTTTAAGAATTCTAAGATTCATCAAAGTAAATTTTATTAAAATTAAAAATTATCTACAAATTTCGCGCATTCTTTTGAAGGCTTTGGCAATACCTTTTAAACTATATTCATCAATGGCGTAAGTGCCAATTGCTGAATCACTACGAATTTTTACAGAGCCAGAATAGAGCATGGTTTCAATGATGCGAATATCGTCGGCGCGAGTTTTTGCCCACGCATAATCGGTTTTAGTTTTTAAGCGAAATTGATTTGAATCTACCAAAAAAAATATATGACTATTAATTTTAAAATCAAAGCCACCAAAAACGCTTATTTCTTCAACTCGATCTTTTTGAAAGCGCGTTATCATGATGTAAGGTTTTTTTCGAGAAGTGTCGTTGGTATCGCTTTTCAAAGGACTATTGACGATGTAACATTTTTTAAAATCTGGATCTTCATCAGCAATTTCATAAATTTTCCAATTATAAAAATTACTGTCAAGAATCTGCGCTTGTAAGTTAAAATTGGGTGCAAAAATTAAAAATATTGTAAAAATAATTTTATTAATTTTCATATTTTGTGAAAAAAAATCTAATTTCATGACTAAAAAATTCTTTGAAGAGAATATTCTAAAATGGTCGATAAATAATCTTTATAAATATTGTTTGGAAAAATCTTTAACTCTTCAAGAGCTTGAATTGAAAGGTTTTTAGCAATATTTTTTGATTGATTTATGCCGTCATATTTAATAATTAAATCGTAAACTTTTAGAAAATCATTTTGATTTTTTGCGGATTGTTGAAAGTTTTTTTCAAAAATAGTGCTAATAAGTTTTTTATCATCAAAACTAGCTTTCTGATAAGTTTTAATTATGGGTAAAGTTATTTTTCCTTCAAAAAAATCATTGCCAATATCCTTGCCCAGAGTGTCTTCGTCGGAAGTGTAGTCAAGAATATCATCGACAATTTGAAAAATCATTCCCAAATATTTTCCAAATAATCTTAAAGCTTGAATTTCACTGGATTGACGATTGTTAATTAGCGCTCCAACTTCGCAACAAGCCGAAAATAAAATGGCAGTTTTGCCAAAAATAATTTCAAAATATTTTTCTTCGGTAAGGTCAATATTTGTTGAATTTTGTAATTGCAAAACTTCGCCATCGGCTATGATCGACGAGGTTTTGGCGAGTAGGTCAAGAACGGCTAAATTTTGGCTTTTGACCATCAATTGAAATGACAAAGAGAATAAATAATCGCCAACTAAAATGGTAGCTTTATTATCCCATAATGCGTTAGCGGTTTTTTTGCCACGACGAATTTCGCTCATATCGACGACATCATCATGTAAAAGGGTGGCGCTGTGAATCATTTCAACTGCGGAAGCGAGATAATGTTGGTTTTCATCGTTATTAGAACCGCATAATTTTGCAGAAATTATTAATAAAATTGGACGAATTCTTTTGCCACCAGAATTTATTAAATGATTGGAAATTTCTTGAATTAATTCTGATTTGCCTTTGCTGTAAGATAAAATAATCTCATTAACTTTGATTAAATCATTATTAAAATTATTCAAAACTTCCTGAAATTTTTGCATTTTATTTAATCTTTATTGTGTAAAATTAAAATTTTATTGCGACATTCTTCAATTTTTGCAGAGATTTCTTGAAGGGAAGCGCGCGTTGCATCTAGGATGTTGTTTGCTTCTCCCGTTTTGATATATTCGATATATTGATTGGCCAAAAAATCAGCACATTTTTCAAAGCGACTTATTGCCTCTTCGATGATTTCAAATTGTTGTTCAGCCAATTCATCTTTGCTATTTTCAACAATTTGAATGAGCTTGTCGGCAAAATCATAATATTCGATAATTTCGTTATAAAGTTGCTCTTGTTTTGAGGTGGCCATTTTTAAAGCAATTAAATTTTGAAAGTATTTTTTTATTTACCAAGTTTAGATCTTATTTAAGAACATTTTTTACTTCAACTAGAAATTCATCATGAGATAACTCAAAATTATTCTGCGCCCACTTGATTTTCAAGGCTTTCAAAGTTGATCCAAGTTGATTTTTTGGACAATTAAGTTCTTCTAGATCACTAATTTTAAATAAAAAATTTGGAACTTGAAGATTTGTAATATATTTTATTATATTTTCCAAGTGATTTTGTAAAATTTTTAAAAAATTTTTACAGCAAAAAATTATATAAAAATTTAAAGTAAAATTTTTTGAATGTTTGACTATGATTTGATTTATATCAATTTTATCAATATTTTTACCATGATATTTTTTTAATAAATCTAGACTATTTTTTAAGAATTTCTTTTCAATTTTGGTTAAACAAAAATTTGTGTTTAAATTTTCAATATCCAAATTTAAATTTAAAAAAATAAGCGCTATTTTAATAATTTTTAAATCATTATTTTCGCTATATTTTTCAAAATTTAAAAACTGTTTAAAAGCTTCAATATCAATAGTTGATACCCATAAAATCGTATCAATTCCTTGCTCTTTAAAAAGATTTAAAATATTAATAATTTGTGCAGAATTTTCGCTAAAAATTATTTTTAAAAATTCTTCGCGAACTCTTTCTTTGGAAAGTTTTTTTAAAGAATTTTTAAATTCCAAACAAGCTTTTAAATCTTCTTTATCTAATTCATAAGCATAGTTACACGAAAAACGAAAGAAGCGCAAAATTCTCAAATAATCTTCTTGAATACGAGTTTTTGCATCAAGGATAAAGCGCACTTTACGATCTTGTAAATCAGCGATGCCGTTAAAGTAATCATGAATCTCGCCTAGATAATCAAGATACAGGGCGTTAATTGTAAAATCGCGTCGCTTCGCATCTTCAAAAAAATCTTCAACAAAATTTACATCGCAAGCGCGACCTTGTTGATTTTCATCTTTGCGCAAAGTAGTAATTTGAAAGTTTTTGTTATTTATTACGGCGGTTATCGTGCCATATTTTAAGCCGGTCGGTATCGATTTTATATTGTGCGCTTTAAGAATTTTTTGAATTTCATCGGGTAAAAATTTGCACGCAAAATCATAATCATTAACTTTTTTTTCTAAAATTAAATCGCGAACTGAACCGCCAACCAAGCGGATATTTTCACCAAAAATTGTAAATATTTTTAATACTTCTGGAGGTAAATTTGCAAAAATTTTTAAATTATTTGGCGATATTTTCATTTAATTGTGGTAATGAACAAGCCGAGTTCATCAGCTTTTTTTATAAGATTTTCTTTATCGAGAACCAAGGTGGCGTTGGCTTGAATGGCGATTCCAATAATATTTGATTGGTAACATTTTTCAATTGTACTGATGCCAATCGTTGGTAAATCTGCTTTCGTGGTTTGCCCGGTTTTTTTCATTTTAATCAAAATAGCATTTTTAGCATAATCAATATTTAAATGCTTACATCTTTCGATCATTGCGTCCGTTCCTTCGACCGCTTCAACCGCAATTATTTGCCTTTGCGAAACTACTAAACTTTGCCCAACATCAAATCGTGAAAAATGACGAATGGCTTTGGAGCCAATTTCGATATCGATAAAATCTTTCGGCGAAGGAGTGATTTTAGTAATGGTGGTTTTAGTTGAAATTATGCAATCAAGAAGTTCGTCGATGCGCAAAATTTTCAAACCTTCTTTTTCAAAAAAATTAATTACGGTACGAAGAACGGCATCGTCTCCCAAAATTTTATTGGCGATGATTTTGGTGAGCAAAATTGCTCCTTTTTTATCAACTTTTAGGCTTGAAAAATTTGGTTTTGTGACGGCTCCAATAAATACTAAATTATTAATTTTGGCGTCACGAATTATCTTGAGAAACTTTTCAACTTCGCCATAACCAATAGTTGTTGGATTAAACTGCGAGTAATCTATATCGTAGTTTTCGCCAAGTAACAAAAATAAAACAAAACCTCGATTTTTCTTTAAACAATCATCAATTAATATTTTTGGTAACTGCCCACGGCCCGCGAAAATAGCTATTGGAAAAAGATTTGAATTACCCTGCATGATTTAAAGACGCCCCGCCGTCGATTGATAAAATTTGCCCATTGATAAAATCATTTTCAAGTAAAAATTCAAGAGTTTGAACGATGTTTTTAATGTCACAAATTTTTTGTAGCGGATTTTTGGTGATAATCTTTTCAACATATTCGGCGCTATCGGTTGCTTCGAATGAAACATGTCCGGGGGCGATACCATTTACTCTGATGTGGGGTGCGACTTCAAGAGCTAACATTTTAGTAAATTCAGCCAGAAATTTCTTGGATAACAAATAATAAAAATACGCAGTGTTGGTCCTCGCAATATTTTTATCGAGCATATTAATTATTTGGGCATTCTTAATTTTTCTAGCAAGTACATTTTTAGCGAAAAAATGGCTTAAATAAAGGGGTGAGGTGAGGTGGATGGCTAAATTATTTTCAAACTCTTCATCTAAATCATCTAAAAATTTAGATTTATTAAAAATCGAACTATTGTTTATTAGTAAATTCCAATTGGGATAATTTTCAAACATAAAATTGGCGATTTTCTTTGTAGAGGATTTATCGCTCAAATCACCATCAATTGTGGCTCCGTTGATGTTGTAATGTTGTTTTAATTCTTGAAGTAATTGCGTTGCTTGCGCTTGGGATTTATTATAATGTATAACTAAATCAAAGCCCTTTTTCGCCAAACAAATCGCCATTTCTTTGCCGAGTCTTTGACTTGCGCCGGTGATGAGCGCGGTATTTTTATTGATCATTTTTTTGTTCACGATATAATTTTATTTTATCAAATAATGCGCGCAAAACTTCTTCAATTCCTTTTTGCGTAACCGCAGAAATTTTAAAAATTTGTGGTTCAGGATTATTGTTTTTAATCATAAATTTTTTCAATTGATTAACTTTTTTTGTTAATTCTTTAGGGTCAAGTAAATCAATTTTATTTAAAGCAATAACCTCGTATTTATCAAGTAAATCAGAGTTGTAGCCTGCTAATTCTTGACGAATTACGCGATAATTTTCAACAATATTTTCTGAACTTGCGTCAATTAAATGCAATAAAACTCCACATCTTTCGATATGTTTTAAAAAGCGATCACCAAGCCCTTTGCCTTCGCTAGCACCCTCGATTAAACCTGGAATATCCGCCAATACAAACTCGCTGTTATCGATATAAACAACGCCCAATTGAGGCTTAAGAGTTGTAAAAGGATAATCGGCGATTTTTGGCTTAGCACGAGTTGTACAAGATAAAAAAGTTGATTTGCCGGCGTTTGGCATGCCAAGCAAGCCAGCATCCGATAAAAGCTTTAATTGTAATCTCACCCAAAGTTCTTGACCTTCTTCGCCTTTTTGAGCATGAGTTGGAGCACGATTAATTGAGCTTTTAAAATTAGAATTTCCAAGACCGCCACGACCACCTTTGGCGATGACGATTTGATCATCTTCATGCATTAAATCGGCAATCAATTCTTGATTTTCTTCGTTAAAAATTTGCGTACCAAGCGGAACATTTAAAATTAAATCTGCTCCTGAAAGTCCTTGTTGATTGCTTCCGCGACCCGAAGCGCCATTTTGTGCCGCAAAATGTTGTTTAAAACGAAAGTCGATTAAAGTGTTAAGATTTTTTACGCAACGAAAAATTACGCTACCACCGCGACCGCCGTCACCGCCATCGGGACCGCCTCGTTGAATGAATTTTTCACGACGAAAACTCGACGCTCCATTTCCGCCTTTGCCAGATTGAATATTGATTTTGGATTCATCTATAAATTGCATAAATATATTTTAAATTAAGTTTGTGTTGGTTATTTTACTTCAAATTAAATAAATGTAAAAGTTTTTTAAACTTTAATTTTCTTAAGCAAATCAAGAGTTTATTTATAAATTTTTTTTAAAAAATTTAAATACAAAAATTGACAATATTTTTTTGACAAATTTTTTTCTAAGATTTAATGTTAACGGGTTATAAAATTTATTTCTTTAATTTATTTTTCCCCAATCATGACAAACTTATTTGATAAATTAACAATCGGCGAAATAACTTTGGAGAACAGAATTATAATGTCTCCATTGACTAGAATGCGTTCAGTCCAACCCGGAGATATTCCTCAGCAACTTAATGCTTTATATTATTCACAAAGAGCGGGCGCGGGATTAATAATTTCTGAAGCAACGCAAATTTCTTCGCAAGCTAAAGGCTATCCAGCAACTCCCGGAATACATTCTAAAGAGCAAGTTGAAGGTTGGAAATTAGTTACGAAAGCTGTTCACGAAAAGGGTGGAAAAATTTTCTTACAATTGTGGCATGTCGGCAGAATTTCGCATAAATCTTTGCAAATTGATAATATACTTCCCGTTGCGCCATCGGCGATTCCTGCTAAAAATAGCGGAACTTATGATAGTAATTGGAAACCAGTTGCCATTGAAACCCCTCATGCTCTTGAAATTAATGAGATTAAATCGATTATAGAAGATTATAAAAAAGCTACTCAAAATGCTCTAGAAGCTGGATTTGACGGAGTTGAGTTCCATGGAGCAAATGGCTATTTGGTTGATCAATTTTTGCAAGATGGTTCAAATAAAAGAGAAGATATTTACGGAGGATCGATTGAAAATCGTGCAAGGTTTTTATTTGAAGTGTTGGATGAAGTTACGAAAATTTTTGGCAAAGGTCGAGTCGGCATTAGACTTTCACCATTTGGAACATTTAATGATATGCAAGATTCCAATCCTATCGAATTATTTTCATATGTTTTGCAAGAAATTTCTAAAAGAAAAATCGCTTTTGTTGATTTAATTGAACCAAGATCTTCGGTGGCCGGAGGAAGCGACAAAGTTGATGCATCGGCACCAAGTGTTTCAGAGCTTTTTAGAGATAAATATGATGGAGTTTTGATTTCGTCTGGTGGTTACGATCCAACAAGCGCTAAGGAAGCGGTTGAAAGCGGTAAGGTTGACGCGGTAGCTTTTGGACGCCATTATATTGCTAATCCAGATTTGGCAGAGAGAATTAAATTTGGCTATGATTTAAATAAATATAATCGCGCTACATTTTACGGTGGAGCAGAAAAGGGCTACACAGATTATCCTTTTTATAACAAATAATTTTAATAATCATTAATTTTAAAAAACTTTTATTTTCCTAAAATAGTACATTTTATAAAAATATTTTTTATTTTTATAAAAAATTTAGAAGTATATAAATCGTCGAATTAAAATAAATTATTAATATCACTTGTTAACTTTTAGTAAACCAAAAATAAATTTCATTTTATGAACAAAATCACCTTTAAAATAAAATTAATAATATATTCATTAGCTTTGATTACTTCGATTTCTTCGAATGCAAATGCCGGTGGATATTCGACCTATCTTTACTCAACTTCTGGTCTTGGAAATGCTTATTCTGGTTCAACAACTGGCTCTCATGATGTGAGTGATATATTTTTCAACCCAGCAGTAACTGCAGGAAAAGATAAAGGTGAAATCATTACTTCACTCAGTTATTTGAGGTTGGCAATCGATCCCGATAATATTTCTTCTTCCTCCCTTCTTGGCAAAAGAGACGAATTTGAATCAAGAAATATTGGAACTCAAAAATTAATTCCTGCACTTTATTTTTCTTCGCCAATTAATGATAAAATGGCATTCAACTTGGCAATTACTTCGCCATTTGGTTTAGAAACTAAATATAATAAAAATTCGCCAGGCAGATTTCGCGCTATAAATAGTTCGATTTCAACTTTAAATCTTAATCCATCTTTGGCTTATAAATTAACCGATGATTTATCATTTGGAGCTGGTTTGGTTGCTCAATATTATACGGCAAATCTTACAAATGAAGCCTTTAGTCCATTGATGACTACAGGTCTAGGAACTGTAGATGGATCTGATTGGGGCTATGGTTATAATTTTGGTCTTAAATATGATATTTCTAAAGATTTAAAAGTCGGCTTAGGGTATCGTTCTAAAATTGATTATAAATTAAAAGGCACCGTTAATTTTGAAGATAATGTTTTAGCTTCAAAATTTAAAGCTAAAACTACTACTCCTGAATCAATGTCGCTCGGTGTTGCATATAATGTCAATCCTGATTTACAAATCGTTGCAGATTCAACTTGGACTAGATGGTCTAGACTTAAAAAGCTTGATATCATAGCTCAAAATGCCTTGTTAAGCAATACATCTCAATTTAATTGGAATGATTCTTATCTTAATTCAGTCGGTGCCAATTACGCTTTAAATAAAAATAATTTATTGCGCACTGGTTTGGCTTACGAAAAAGAGGCAATCAATAATAGAAATCGTGAACCAAGAGTTCCAAGTTCTGACAAATATTGGATTTCTGCAGGCTTGAATCACAAACTTGGCGATGGTTTCGAAGTTGATTTGGCTTATGTTCATCAAATCTACAAAACTGCAAAAATTAATATTGCAGATTATGGGACTAAAGGTGAAGGAACGCTTTCGGGAAAATATAAAACCTCGGTTGATGTTATTTCTGTAGCGTTAAAAAAACAATTCTAATTATAATTAATTCTACTTTAATGCTTTCATCGGCGACTATATGGGAGGACTTGCTTCGGCAAGTCTTTTCCATTTAGCCCCCGCCGAGTTTTTTTTTAAAAGTTGATGATGAATATGCGGTTTATATATGAGGTGAAAATCTAGTATAAATGACCCTATTCAAGCGCTTCTGATTTATTTTATAGCTCTTATATCCCTCTCCTCGATAGCTCCCCGCAAAAAAATGTTTACATCATTTTCAGGCTTATTAAATAAAAATGTTTGATTTATGTCCATTCGGTTATAATTATTGGCAATATTAAAATTAAAAAAGATTGAATTATTAATGACTTCAATGAGAATTGAGTTAAAGACATTTATAAATGGCTTTAAAGATATTTAATCTCTTTGTTGAGAAATATAATCTTGATGTCATAAATAACGAATCATCATCGCAAGTTATTAATGCAAAAGACCCGCGCTTCAATTATTATAGTTTTTGTATATTATCAAAAAAAATAAAACATGTTAAAAAGTAGCTGTCAAAAAATAGTTCAATTTTTAAATGAAGATTTTAATCGAAGTCAATATAATATGTTCTGGGGTGCCTTATTATCATTGGTTGGGCACCCTTTGTATTGGTTTATATGTCAACATGTAATTAATGAAAAATATGATAGCGTATTTTTCAGATTTAGCTCCAGCGCAAGTTCTTTAGTAATCATATTTCTCTTATATTTAACTAGTAAATTTGTAAAAATTAAACCATTCGTTACCATTTTTTGGTATTTTTGGGTTATGTGGATTTTGCCGATCACATTTACATACATAATGCTTTTAAACGATGTATCTAAATTGTGGTTAGTGGCTGAAATGATGATGATATTCTTGGTAATTTTATTTATTTCAAACATTTTTTTAATAATATTAATTTTATTCTTCGGTATATTTTTTGGTTTTTTATTTTTTGATTTATATAACGCAATTCAATTAGAAACTACACTTCTTGAAATATTTAAAATTGGAACTCTGATACCTCTGGCACTTTTATCGGGAACGCTTTTTTTGTCAAAAGCAAAAAAAGGCGATTTTGAAAAACGCAAAGGAAATTTCCTCAGATTATTAGATGGATCAATCGCTCATGAACTTAGAAACCCCTTAAATAGCATCAATGTCGTGGCTATGCAAATCGAAAGCTTTTCCCATGAAATTAAAAGAAACATGATTTACAAGGAAGACATAAAACTTCTTGAAAAATCAATCAGCAATAATGAATTAATCGAAAAAATAATTAACAATTCTGAAATTTCTAAAAATGAAAAAAGGGTGCTTTTCAAGCATGTTTCCTCTATAAATCAATCTATAAAAGAAGCTAACAATATTATTGATCTAGTTCTTAGTGATATGTGTGAAAAATCGATTGACGAATCAGAATTTATTTATTTAAAACCAGAAGAAATAGTCGATATAATTCAAAAATATTATCAAAATTTAGACTCAAATCTTTCGAAAATTATTTTCAATTTACCCGATGATAAAAATTGCAATAATTTTTATTTTAAAACCATGCTTGATAGGTTTTTTTTTATTTTTAATAACCTCATCAAGAACTCTCTCTATTACTCCTCAAGCTTTCCTGATTTCAATATAATAATTGGTTTTGAGCAGAAAAAAATTAATGGCAAAACTTATAATATTGTTTATTTTCTCGATAATGGTCCGGGAATTAGTCCTGACAAAATGGATAAATTATTTAAAGATTTTTCAACCTTTAGCAAAAAAGGCGGAACTGGTTTAGGTCTAGCTTTTTGTAAGAAAAATATGAAAATTTTTGATGGTGATATTATTTGCGAGTCAAAATATGGAGAGGGCAAGCAAGGCTGGACAAAATTTTCTCTGTTATTTCCCTATCCAACTAAAGAAGATATAATTAAGACCAATTTAAATTCAAAAAAGAAAAAAATTCTTATAGTCGATGATCATAAAATTAATATAATTGCTCTAAAAAATAAAATTGAAAAATGTTTGCCATTAATGATTTGCGATGTCGCAAATGGTGGTCGGGAAGCCATCGCCAAGGTTGAAAAAAATAATTACCATCTTGTCGTTATGGATATTCAAATGCCCGACATAGATGGCATAGAGGCCAGTAGAAAAATTAAGAAAATAAACAAAGATGTCCCGATCATCGCGGCGACATCATTATCATATGAAACTTTTAATAATGAATTGAAAAAAAGAGGCTCTGATAATGATTTTATAGGTTACACCAATAAGACAGTCTCAAATAATATTTTGATGAGATCAATTACAAAATTAATCTTAGATTATGAAGATGATTTTGCATATTTAGGAAGAGATAATGAGAAAATTTTTAAAGTTTTAGCGGGTAAAAAAATTATTTTAGCGGATGATCAAGATCTAAATCGAATGATGACCAAAAAAATACTCGAAAAATATCAAGTTATTTGTGTCGAGGCTAAGAATGGTTATGAAGTTAGCACTCTTTACAAAGAAAGCTTAGATAAGGTGGGTAAATCAAGTTTTAATGCGATAATTACCGATATAAATATGCCTCCTTTTGACGGAGATGATGCAACAGTTGAAATAAGGGGCATCGAACACAAAAATGCTATATCATTTTACGATAAAATTCCAATTATAGCATTAAGTGGCGATAGTTCTACAAGTGCAATTCTGGGATATTTTAAAGTTGAAATGAACGATTATTTTATCAAGGGTAATAATTTTGAAAATCTAATTAAAATTTTAGCAAACTTTTTTATAGAAGATGTTGTTTTTGAAGATTTTAAATCATTTAAAGGTGTTAAAATTTCTGATGAAAATCAAGGAGCAAATTCAGTTCTTAGTGATAACTTTATAAATAATTTTAATAGCGAAGAAAGATCGAGAATAATCGGTTTATTTATTGAAGATGGCAATCAAATTATTTCAAAAATTAAATTAGATTGTGCCAAAGGTGATAATGACGGATTGAATTCTAGCGTTCACTCTCTTAAGGGAATAGTTGCCAATATTGGCGCCAAAAAAATGTTCAACTATATTAAAAATATTGAAAAAATTATTAGTTGCGAAGATGGCAACAATATTGAAAATCTTTACAAAGAGTTAATAATCGAATTGGAAAAACACAAAGATTAGAAAGAATTCACAAATAAAAAGTGGCAATCAAATCTAATTAAAGTTCTATTAAAATTTATATTTTAAGCCCGCAAAAAATGATCGACCATTAGCGGGATAATATACTGCGGGATCAGCATTTGTAAAGTTCGATAAAACATTCGTAGTTGGTGAATATTTTCTGTTCAATAAATTTCTGCCGTCCAAATAAATACTAAATTTCTTGTTAAAATCAAAGCCGGTGTTGAGTCCAAGCACCCAATAATTAGCGCTTTTTACGCTATTATTGGCGTCGATAAAAAATCCTTGTGGCGAAATTTCAACATTAGGATTGAAATAAAATCCGACTGGATTTTCATAGCGTAATTCAGCGCGAACATAATGTTTTGGGGCTCCCGGAATTGATTTATTGCCATAAATTTTGTCGTTCACAAAGCGAAAATCATTTAAAGTATAAGTTGCTCTCAACACAATTTTATCGCCAGCATCATTTAATTTTTTGGCAAAAATATTCGACAAAATTTTTGTATCAAAACCGAGTTCAACGCCTTGGTGCAATGTTTTATCGGCATTTAGCGCTTGAGTTCTATTTGGAGCAATTGAATATAAAATTAATTCATTTTTTAAATGAGAGCGATATAAAGATAAATCCCAATTAAAGGTGCTTTTAGTTCTTCTGGTTCCGACTTCTAAACTATAAGATTTTTGTGCCGAAATATTGGCCAAACCCGCACCACTAGTTTGTCTAACTTCCATAAAAGTTGGCGGTTCGTAAGCGCCACTTAAGTTACTAAAAAATTGTAAATTTTTATCATAATTGTAAATTGTGCCAATTTTAGGGCTAGTTCCAAAATATTTTCTAACCCCACTTTGATCGCCATTGCTTAAAAAATGATCGCGATAATTTCTTTTGCTATAAATAAATTGTGAGCCAATAATTATTGATAATTTTTTAGTGGCGTGAAGTGTATTTTGAGCGTAAAAAACCGCATTTTCTGATTGCTCTTCGCCTTTTACTGTCAAAGCTCCAGCGCTGCCATTATTATTAATAAATTGTTGAGCGTTAGTTGATCCAAAACTTAAATTTCCGCCAAGTAAAAATTCATTTTCAAAATTAAAAATATTATTTTTGATTGTACTTTCTACGAAGGCGCCATAATTTTCAGTTTTTTGATCAAGCGCTTCAAAAATTGGATGATCGAGATCTTTAAAATTGCCATAAAATCCAGCATTTGCGCTGTAATTTTCGTAAAGCCACGAAGTTTTGTTGGCGAGTCGAAGTAAGTTAAAATTGCGCTCTTGTTTGAGTTTTAAATTTCCAGCATTGGCTTGTTTGGGATTAGTATTCATTTGTGCGCGAGTAAGCGCGCCTGGTAATTCAAGATTTGAATTTACGATTGTTAAATAAGTTCTGTTTTCAATATTTTGATTAAAGCGATAACCAAAATTGCTAAAAAATTTACTGTCAAACTGATTATTTTGTTGACGATATCCGTCGGATTTAAATTCAGTCAAGGAAGCAAAATAATCAAATTTATCGATAACTTTTCCTGAAGATAAATTGCCACGGACCGACCCAAAACTTCCGCCTTCAATCCGAGCGCTTAGTGGACTTGAATTATAGCCCGTAGGCGAGACATAATTGATTGCGCCACCAAGAGTTGCTGATCCGAGATGAAGAGCGTTGGCGCCTTTGAAAATTTCAATATGATCTAAAGCGAGTGGGTCAATATCTTGAAAGTCGGAAGCGCCATCCGCCAAGTTAATTGGGACGCAATCTTGATAAAGATTAAGACCGCGTAAATGAAAAGTTCGCGATAATCCCGAGCCACGAATTGACAAACGCGATTCTTGACTAGAGCGTTCCTGCGCAATAACTCCCGGTACATAATCAAGCATATCTTTAACGCTTACAGCAAATTTATTTTGTAAATCTTTTGATTCAACCAAGCTCGCCGAACCCGCAATCTTTTTAATTTTTTCTTGGGCAGTTTCAAAATTGTCAGCACTAAGAGCTTGTTTTTTAGCGTTTATTATGGTTTTTGCTAAAATTGGAGTTTCGTTGATGGCGTAAGCGGGAAGTGTTGCGCTAAAAAATAAAATATTAAGAGCAAAAAATATTTTTAAAAACATCGATAATAGAAAAATTGTCTTAGTGAATTTGATAATTTTTTAAAGAGACATAACTTTTTTAACAATTTTTTGCACAATTGGCGTTATAAAAAATGCGGTCGGGAAGGCCACCGCAAAGGCTATAATAAAAGATTTTATCCATATAAAAATAAAATTATTAACCAATCCTAAATTTATAAAAATCAAAACTCCCGACATTATAAAAGCCATAATTAAGGCCATAAAAAAAGGAAAAAGAATGCGTGGATTTTGTATAAATTTTTTCATAATTTTTTTGAAATATCTTTGTTTTGAAAATTATCCGCGAGGATCGTTATTTTTATCAAATGCTTTGAGCCCAATGAAATATGCTATTGAGCCTTTCAGGCTTTGTGATTTTATGGTAGAAATTTTGCGATTTAAAATTAATTCTTTGGCGCAAATTATCGAAAATTTTAGAATCATTCTGATGGCTTTAAGTTTTGCTATGAATGAACCATGAATTTTTTGAGTGTAATATAATTTTGACCATCCAAATTTATGCCAATAAATTTTTTCTGATTCTTGATTAGTAATTTTTGAAGATGAATTGCCGATATGAAGAAGCTTTATATCATTGATAATGGCGGTTTTGAAGCCTTTTTTAATAACCCTTTTACAGATCTCATTATCTTCGCAATAAAGAAAAAAACCTTCATCAAAAAAACCAATTTTGCGCATAATTTTCATATTTAAAAACATCCCCGCGCCAGTCACAAATTTATTAAAATAAATTTCTTGAGACTTTTCTTTTTTAAGTTGTTCAAGGTTTTTTTGGCAAGGATAAGAAGAAATAATCTTGTTATTTTCATCAATTACACAATTATGAACAACGCCCCCGGCGATTGCAATATCAGGGTTTTTCAACATTATCTCGATGGTTTTTTCAATGTCTTCTTCGGTTATTTGAGCGTCAACATTTAAAATTAAAGCAAAATCATTTGTGGTTTGTAAAAGTCCGATATTATTGGCTCGACCAAATCCGATATTTTTACTATTTTTTATAATTTTTATTGCTGGAAAATTATTGGCAACGATTTCAAGAGTTTTATCCGAACTGTTGTTGTCAATAACAAAAACCTCATTTTTTTCAAGCGAAATACTTGCTAAACAATTATTGATTATGGCATCGCTATTGTAGGTTACGATGATGATTGTGAGTTTATTTTTTTCTGACATTTATAAATTTTGAAAAATTTTAAATAAAATAATTATCGATGATATTATTTGATTGAATTTATTTATCAAAATTAAAAAATGAATTTGAATTTTGTGCACCAAAATCCCTTTATTTGTTGATTTAGATCTAACTAAAAAAATATTAGAGATTTAATTTAATTCCCATTGATGAAGAGAAAGTAACCTGGAACCTTTTTTCAATTTAAAAATTAAAATGTTATTATCCGGCGCTGGCTTTTTATTGGCGATTTATGGGGGTATTTTTATGAACTTTGTTACAACTTTAATTTATAAAAAATTTTTTATAAACTATAGGTTGATAATTCGATAAGAAAATATCATGGTAATAATTTGATAAGTAATATTAATCTTTAAACAACTCGCAAAAATTAAGTATGAAAAAATTATTTTTAATAATTCCGATTCTGTTCTTTTCTATGCCAGTTTTTGCCAAAAGCTACGATTTAGAAATCAAAAAACAGGATGTTTTTATCACCAAAAAAGCGGTTGAGGCAATTACCATAAATGATTCAATTCCTGGTCCAACATTGCATTTCGAGGAGGGCGAAGATGTTACGATTAATGTAAAAAACTCGATGGATGAGGCAACTTCTCTCCATTGGCACGGAATTTTACTTCCAGGAGCAATGGATGGAGTGCCTGGTTTAAACGGATTTAACGGCATTGCACCGGGCACAACTTTTACTTATAAATTCAAAATTCGCCAAAAAGGAACTTACTGGTATCACTCGCATTCTAATTTGCAGGAAGCTCAAGGCGCGTATGGTTCGATCGTGATTAATTCCCCCTGTTTAGGGGGAAAGAGCTCTTGCGAAAGCAGAGCGATGGGGGTTGATAATTCCCCCTGTTTAGGGGGAAAGAGCTCTTGCGAAAGCAGAGCGATGGGGGTTGATAATTCCCCCTGTTTAGGGGGAAAGAGCTCTTGCGAAAGCAGAGCGATGGGGGTTGATAATTCCCCCTGTTTAGGGGGAAAGAGCTCTTGCGAAAGCAGAGCGATGGGGGTTGATAATTCCCCCTGTTTAGGGGGAAAGAGCTCTTGCGAAAGCAGAGCGATGGGGGTTGATAATTCCCCCAATTTAGGGAAAAAGTCGTTGCGCAAAATGACGATGGGGGTTGATAACTCCCCTAAAGTGGATCGCGATTATGTCATTGTTCTTTCTGATTTCAGCGAAGAAAACCCAAATACAATTTTAAATAATCTCAAAATTGATCCCGGTTATTACAACTACAACAAGCGCACGGTTTTTACTTTTTTTTCTGATATAAAAAAGAACGGGTTTTCTGCAGCTTGGCGTGATTATATGGATTGGGGATCGATGCGTATGGACCCTACAGACTTATCGGATGTCACCAAATATTATTTCCTAACAAATGGAAAAACTTCCGATCAAAACTGGACGGGAATTTTCAAAAAAGGTGAGCGAATAAAACTGCGTTTCATCAATGCTTCGGCAATGACGATTTTTGATGTTTCAATTCCTGGATTCCACCTGTCTAGGGGGAATGAGTCGTTGCGCAAACACGACGATGGGGGTTCATATCTTAAAATGAAATTGGTGGAAGCCGATGGTCAGCCAGTTAAACCAACTATAATTGATGAATTCCGTTTTGGTGTTTCTGAAACTTATGATGTGATTGTCGAGCCAAAAGAAGAAAAGGCTTACACAATTTTTGCGGAAAGTCTCGATCGAACCGGCTATGCGCGCGGAACTTTGGCGCCTAGTTTGGGCATGTCCGGCGAAATTCCAAAAATGCGTCCACGAACATTTTTAACTATGGCTGATATGAAAATGGAAGGCATGGATCATTCGGCGATGGGTCATGGTATGAGCGAGATGGATCATTCGGCGATGGGTCATGGTATGAGCGAGATGGATCACAGCAAGATGAGTGACGATAAAATGGATATGAAAATGGAAGGCAAGGATCATTCGGCGATGGGTCATAATATGAGCGAGATGGAAATGAGCAATGTAAAAAGTGGCTGGGCTGAGCGCGGAACTCCACAAGGCAATAAAGCTTTGGAATATTCTGATCTCATTTCTCTTTATCCGCAAAAAGATTTAAGTAAACCAACTCGTGAAATCGAATTCAAATTTGGCGGGAGCATGAATCGTTATATCTGGACCATTAATGGTGAAAAATTTCCCAAACCATTTCATTTAAAATATGGTGAAAGAGTGCGCTTGAAATTTGTCAACGAAACCATGATGGCGCACCCAATCCACTTGCACGGCATGTTCACGCAATTGGAAAATGGTCAATCAATGAAATGGCTACCGAATAAACACACAGTGATTGTTCCGCCGGCACAAACAGTTTCCACACTTTTAACCGCCGATGAAGCCGGTGAATGGGCATTCCATTGTCATATGCTTTTACACATGGCGAGCGGGATGATGACTTCTGTAACCGTTGATAAGGATGGCAAAGAATGAAAATAAAACTCTTCTTAAAAGCATCTTTATTATTTTTCTTCTGTGGCGGAATTGCCAGCGGAATTGCCAGCGGAGTTGCGCAAACCCAAGATGCAAAACACAAAATGAATCACGGTGACGATCATCAACAAATTTACCACGCCTTCACAGTTGAGGCGGATATTGGCGAAGCCCGTGATGGCAGATCAAAAGGCCTTGATCTCGCCGGCTGGGTTGGTGGCGATTACAACCGCTTATGGATTAATGCTGAGAAGAAAAATTACGGCAAATATGAAGAAAAGTTTGAAGCTCAAGCGCTCTACAGCAGAAATTTTAGCCAATTTTGGGATGCGCAAATTGGCGTTTCTCACGATTTTAGCACTGACTTCACCACGCAGAAACTAAGTTATTTAACTATCGGACTTGAAGGTCTCGCTCCACAAATGTTTGAAACTAAAGCGCAAGTTTTTGTAAGCGAGAAAGGTAATTATAGCGCCAGATTTAAGCAGGAAGTTGATATTTTTATTACACAAAAACTGATAACTCAGCCTTATTTTGAAACAGATCTTTTTGCACAAGATGTGAATGAATTGGAAGTTAAATCCGGTATTTCTGATTTAGAAATCGGCGCCGAAACCCGTTATGAAATCACTCGCAAATTCGCCCCATATTTTGCTTTGCGTTATCACACTAAAACTTTCGGCACCGCAGATTTGGCAAGGCGCTTGGGTCAAAGAGTAGATAATTTTATTGTTGTAGCGGGAATTCGATTAAGATTTTAGTGGAGTTTAGCAGGTCTTTTTTGCTTAAAAATTGTCTAAAATATTTCCGCTAAGGAAGTAATTTTTATTAACAAAACTTTTAAAAAATATTTATGAATAAAAAAATATCACTTACCATCGCCACCATTTTTTTACTTTCTTCTGTGGCTAATGCTCAGGATCATTCCGCTCACAAAGAAGAGATGAAAGATGAGGCTCAGAGC
>Ga0209443_1000449_pt1 | contig 27721 bp, 29 predicted proteins | sample LauGreBMM110DCMD_2_FD_187571 | JGI IMG/M metagenome (GOLD analysis project Ga0209443, IMG submission 187571) | Freshwater lake microbial communities from Lake Michigan, USA - Su13.BD.MM110.DCMD (SPAdes) (version 2) | ecosystem: Environmental > Aquatic > Freshwater > Lake | place: Lake Michigan... | reverse complement strand
AACCCCTAAGCGAACAACCTAAAAATATTTTTAAATTCGAAGAAAGCCCTGAAGTTATTGGAAAAGCTTTAATAAAATTATTTTTAGACGATGATGGCGAAATTAAAAAATTTGAAAACGACATTGAAAAAGCTTTTAAAAAATCAAGAGAATTATTGAGCCCTTACAAGATCGAAGATACTAATACCGATTATAAAATACCACATTTAGAAGCGCTCAAAACTCAAGAAGGTCGATTATTAAAAAGGCTCAATATTTTTTTAGGAAACAATGTCATTAGAACTTTCTTGGAAGAAGCGGGGAGAAAAATTAAAGAAAAAAAACTCGAGAAAACAACCGCAGAGACTCCCCCGAATGATTTATCTCCGGCCGATAATTCACATAGACAATTATCAAAACCACGAGAACCGAGCCTGAATTTGCAATAATTTCAATTTTGACGATGATTTTTTAATTTTAATCTCGGTTTACAAAATCTTAAAACCAGTCTTTTTTCTTGTAAAATAACATCTGCGCAATGGTCAAAATTAACATGATGATGCATGTAATATAAAAACCGTTTGGATTCCCCGCCCCAGGAATTTTTTGAAAATTCATGCCTAGTAAACATCTCAGAACTTCTACTTAAAAATTTGCCATAAAATGATAAATAATTTTACATTTTTTTAAAAGATCATTTTTTACTAAAATTTTAATTTTTTGATATTAATAATCTCTTTTTTTTAATACTTATTAATTTTAAAATGCCAGTAACAAATACCCCAGTAGCATCAAACACATTAGCATCAAACACATTAGCATCAAACACATTAGCATCAAACACATTAGCATTAACCCCATTAATAGCGACTCCAGTACCATCAACCACAGCAACAGCCCCACAACCAGAATCAAAAAGCAGAAGGGGAGCTCATCTCTCTACTCGACCTCAAGCAGAAGGAGGTGGAGCTAGAAAAAAGGTTCGGATCGATTTGGAACTTCAAGCACAGAGTACAGAAAAGAATGAAGTTAATGAAATCTATAATGATTTTCTTGAGCGAGAAGATATTCAAGATACTAGTATAATGGATGAGGTTAAAAACAGAGTTGCTAAAGATGGCTTTACAAAGGAAATTACTAATTTTTTTGTAAAGAAAAATAAAATTGATCCCGAATTAGTTAGTATTATTAAATTTATGGGTCAAGACAGCAATTCACTTGCTCCAGGCATCAATGCATTTGGTCATTTCATTGTAACTTATAACGAAAAAAAATGGCATGCTAAACCAGCTATCCACGGCCCAAGAACCTCTCTCGGATCAAAATATAATGAACTTGCTTTTTATAAAATAAATGAATTGTCAAAAATTGGACCAGAATGCGATGGCTTTGTTAGTAAAGATGGAGTTTTAATGATTCTTACCGAGGATTTAAGTTTAAGATCGCTTGGAGAAGCTAATGAGAGAGAAGCTAAAGGTAACGAATTTATCAAGAAAGAAATCACCTTTACAGATAATGTAGGTTTGAAAGATCAATGCGATACTATTCCCGAGCGTCATCGTGAAAATGTCCATCGTTGCGCTACCGAAATTTGCATAACTTTACTATCTTTAGCAGATGTTCAAAAAAATCTCGGCAACACGGGGTTTAAGAAAACAATCCGTAAATTAGAAGACTTAAATGAAGAAGAAAAATTTAAACCTTTTATTGTTGATTTTAGATTATTAAATAGAGAGGATGCAGCATCTGAAAATGGACCTTTTTCTTCTTTACCTGCAGATGGACCTTTTTCTTTAACTAAACATAAAATTAAAAAAATTGAAGAATATGTTATGGAATTGCAAAACATTTTAAATAAAAAATCCTCAGATAAAGAGTTTCCCAAAAATATTTTTGTATTTAAAAAAGATCCCTCGGTTGTGAAAGATGCTTTAACAAAATTATTTTTAGACGAAAATGGCGAGATAAATAAATTTAATAAAAACATTGAAGCTGGCTTCGCGTTTGCAATAGAAAAATTAAGAGAATCTTGCGATATATCTGATAAAAATTTTGCTAAACACTTTACGGTACTCAACGAACAAAAAAAAGAAAAATTGGAAATGCTCAATATTTTTCTAAAAAACGATGTCATTGGAACCTTCTTGGAAGAAGCGGGTAACAAAATTAAAGAAGAAAAATTTTCTAAACAAGAAACTGAATCAAATCCTAGCACAGATGTGTCTCCCACTAATTTGTCTGGGCAATCTATCGGATCATCAGCAGGTAAAGACTCACAATTACCATTATATCTATTTTTGGCGATGATTTTTTAATTTTAATCTCGGTTTACAAAATCTTAAAACCAGTCTTTTTTCTTGTAAAATAACATCTGCGCAATGGTCAAAATTAACATGATGATGCATGTAATATAAAAACCGTTTGGATTCCCCGCCCCAGGAATTTTTTGAAAATTCATGCCTAGTAAACTCGTAATAAAAGTTAGTGGCATAAAAATTATAGTAATCATTGAAATCTTAAACATATTGTTGTTAATCTTCTCGTTCAAGGCGTGTGCAAGCTCATCATGCAATATTTTTGAACGGATTAAGACTTCATCGATTTCTTCAATTGTGTGAATAACTTTATCAGAATCTTCTTGAAAGTGACGAATTGCATATTCATCAATCCAAGAATATTGGCAATTACGCAAACTAAGTATCACATCTTTTTGTGGAAAGAGGTGGCGCCTAGCTACTGTAAGTTGTGAGCGGGTATGAGAAATAATATCACGATATTTCATATTGCGCGTCGTTAAAACTTCTTGCTCTATTTCATCTATCGCCTCACCCGTTGCACAAACATATTCACTAATATTTTGCAAAGTTGAGTTAATTAAATTATATAAAAATTCTCCAGAATTGTTAATTTTAAAACCTTCATTAATTTTTTGCTCGATTTCAAAAATTGATTTCATTGGACGCTTCTGAATAGTGATTACGCGCTCATTATCAATCCACATTCGTACCGAAACCATTTCCGAAATTTTACTATTTTTTACTTCATTAATTCCACGCAAAATCAATAACATTCCATGCTCGAACTTAACTACCCTAGGGCGCGTTTCTTCGGCAATTAATGCATCGATTATTAAACTATCTAGATAATCGACTTCTTTTTGAAGCCATTTTTTGGTTGATTTATTGACGCCATCAAGATGAACCCAAGTTAAACATGGATTTTTTAATTCATTAGCAACCTTACTAATATCAAGCTTCAAGGCTTCGCCTTTTTCATTAAAAGAATATGAAAATAAAATATGATTTTGTTGCTTGGGCATAATTAAAATTTTTTTAATTTAAATTTTTTAAAAACTAAAATAACATTATTTAAATTATTTTTGGTGATTTTTACGATAAATATTATTAATGATTGGTAAATAAATTTTATAAGGAATTATGCGTAAAAATTTTAAAATAAATGTAAACTTTTTTGGAAAATGAATCTCGAATTTTTTTGCCATCAATCCTTGATAGATATAATCTGAAGCCTGCTCTTGTGAAATTAAAAAAGGCATTGGGAAATTATTTTTTGCGGTCAAGCGGGTTTTTACAAATCCAGGATTAATAACGGAAAGCGTGATATTATTGGCTTTTAATTCTGGATAAATTCCTTCGCATAAATTAATCATTGCTGATTTTGAAGCGCCATAAGCTAAAGATTTTGGCAGACCTCTATAACCCGCAACACTTGCTATTGTAGCAATATGGCCGCTTTTATTTTGCATAAAATGCGGGGTAACTAAATGTAAAAAATTTAAAAATCCGTCAAAATTAACATGCATAATTTTTTTAGAAAGTTCTAAATCAAAATCACGCAAATCCATTTGCTCGTAGAGTGCACTGGCAAAAATTACCAAATCAATTTTATGATTTTTTTCTAGAATATTTTGCCAAGTTTTTTTTAAAGCTTCATAATCTTCAACATCAACGGCTTCAATCATGACATCGCCATAATTTTGTAAATCTTTTGTAGATTTTTTATCGTTTTCAATTTGATTTTTTAGAATATTTAAATTTTCTAAAGACCGCGCCGAAGCAACAATATTATAACCATTTATACAAAGTTTTTTAGCAAGCTCAAAGCCAATGCCAGAGCTGGCTCCAACGATCCAACAATTTTTCATTAAATGCCAATTTTTTTAAAGCCGATCGTCAAAGTTGCCACTTTGAATCCAAACTTTTTAAGCTCGGAAACATTGATTAAGGAATCATTGTCAACTAAATACATCCAATCGTTAATTTTTACATCGATTTTTCTGTTGTCGACGGGAATCGTTAATACATAATTCATGCGCATCGCATTACCATATTGCTCGCCTTTAGCAATACCGACCACATCGCCAGCTTTTCCAGTAAAATTATTATCATCAAGCACTTTTAAATCCCAATCGCGATGATCGGTTTTGCCATCAGAAAAAACGAAATCTTCTGCGAGCTTGCCATCATTGCCATTCCATGTTCCCTTCATTTTTACGGTAAAAGTTTTGATAACCTTACCTCTTCTATCCTGCAAAATTCCGAAAGCTTCCAAATTGCCTCTAAAATAATTACGAACATCCATTTTTGGAGAATTGGTGGAATAAATTTGTGGTTTAATATTTGAGCATGAAAAGCAAAGCATAATTAAAAAAAAGTTGGTTAATAAAATAATTTTTTTCATAAATTTTTTTGAGATTTTTTTAATTTAAATAGCAATGAAACCACAAGCATTTTTAAGGCGCAAGGGATTACGGCATAAATAATTGGAATTGCCATTAATGAATCTTGATTAACATTTTTTGCGTCAAAAGAAACGAGCCACAAAACCATCAAAGACAAGAATGAAGCGAACATTAAGCCCGCTTTATTAATCATATTCCAAAACGATAAATAACTTGAAATTTTATCATGTTTTTTGTAAATAATTTCTGATATTATTGCTGGTGGCATTATTAAATCGGAACCTAAAAAAACTCCCGAAAAAAAACATATCAAATAAAATAAATTACTATTTGAACTATCAACAAAATAAGCAAAAATAAATGTTAAAATACTTCCCAAAATTGATATCGACCATGAATTAATTTTACCAAATTTTTGAGCGAGTTTTTTCCAAAAAATCATAAAAATTGCTGCCGATAAAAAATAAATTGTTAAGAAGATTCCTAATTTTTCAGGACATTTTAAAACATCATTAACATAAAAAGTAACAACCGATGCCGGCAAGCTTACGGCGAGGGAATTAATAAAAAATATTCCTATAAATTTTAAGAATAATTTATTGGAAAAAATTTCTGATAAAATATTTTTTATATTAAATTTTGTTAGAATTTTTTGCTCTTCGCTTTGAATTTTATTAAAGAAGAAAAAGATCGAAAAAAATAACAAAAAAACAAAAATTAAACTGAGATAAAAATAATTATTTTCGTCGTTATTTAATAAAACTCTTATAATTATTGGACTCGCCGAAGCAATTAAAATGCCGATTAATCCAAAAAATTCTTTGTAAGAATTTATTTCAATTCTTTGTTTAGAATTTTTAGCGAGAACCACCGCGAGAGCTTCAAAATTAACAACAGTTAGATTAAAAAAACTATAAGTTGTGAGCATTGAAATGCCAAGCCACAATAAAATTATCGACTTATTTTCAAAATTTGGCGGATTAAAAAGTGCAAAAAAACTTAGCGCTAAAAAACTCGCACTTACATAAATTATTTTTTTATGAGAAATTTTTTTACGAATTAAATAATCTGATAATAATCCCAAAAATGGCTCCGAAAGACCATCCAGAAGCCTTACCGCCAAAATTATAAAAGCTAGAAAAGCAATATTTACATCGAATTGACGCACATAAAAATCACTTACATTGATATAGATTGGCAAGCCAACAAATGCCAAAGGAATCGCTAAAGTTGAATAATTGAAGATATTTTTTTTATTCATTTTTTCCTAAAATGTCTTGGGTCATTTGAGGATAAGCAGAGTTGTCGCCCAACCAAATATCGATGAATCTTTTAGCAAAAATTAAATCCTTAATTGCACCAGCAAGTTTGCCATTAAAATATAATTTCACCCCATTCTTTGGATCAAAAAAAGCGGTTTTTCGATCACCTTTTTTGACATCAAAAAATATTTCTTCAAGTTTTGTTTGATAATTTTTAAGAAGGGATTGGTCTTTGATATCATTGGCTCTGGATATTTCTTCAATTGATCTTTTAATCAAATTATTTTTTGCAAAATCTCTTTGATAATTAATAATTATTGCCAATTTATTTTGATAAGAAAAACTTTTTGTTTCGCTTAAAAGTTCAATTTTATAAATTTTCAGTCCCCACACTTTTAAATTATGCGCACCAAGAATTGATGGCTTAGAAAAATTCTCATTAATTTCTGGGAAATTTAAAAAATTTTCTTCAGAATTTTTTTGAGCAAAAACATAATTATTGCATAAAAAATTCATTAAAAAAATTAAAGTTAATTTTAAACAATTATGTTTAAAAAATTTAACTATTTTCATATTTTTTGTAATTCAAATTGAACTAAATCAGTACGATTGGCGCTGAATCCAGCGATACAATAACTTAAATAAAATCGCCATTTACGAATAAATTCTTCGGAAAATCCCATCGCTAAAATTTGTGCTTTTTTAGCATCAAAATTATTCAACCAAATTCGCAAAGTTTTTTCGTAATCATGCCCAAAATTTAACTCATTAACAATTTTAAAACCATTATTTGCACATAAATGACGAATTTCTGACTTAGATGGCAGAACGCCTCCGGGGAAAATATGTTTTTGAATAAAATCAACACGATTCCTATAATCTTCGAAAACTTTTTCATCGATTGTGATGATTTGCAAAAGTACTTTTCCGTCATTTTTTAAAACATGATTCAGAGTTTCAAAATATTTATCCCAATATTCTTTACCTACAGCCTCAAACATTTCAATCGAAACAACATTGTCATAAAAATCATCTTCATCACGATAATCTTGTAATTTTAAAGAGATTTTATTGCCAAATTTTTCAAGCCTTTTTTTAGCATATTCATATTGTTTTTGAGAAATTGTTAAACATTTTAAATCATATCCAGCTTTAACAGCCATCTCAGCAAAACCACCCCAGCCACAACCAATTTCTAAAATATTTTTACCAGTGAGTTTACTCAAAATATTTTGATATTTATTTTCTTGCGCGCGTTGTAAATCAAAATTTTTATTGCCAAAGTAAGCACTTGAATAAGTCATTGAAGAATCAAGCCATAATTCATAAAAATCATTGCCTAAATCATAATGCTCTTCGATATTTTTTTTACTGCCTTTTTTCGAATTTTTACAAAATAAGCTAGAAATATAAAGCATCAAAGCTTTGAATTTTCGCGCATGAAAAAAATTTTCTAAACATTCGGAGTTTTGCGTCATGAAACTTAGCAGATTTGGCAAATTATCAACTTCCCACATGTCTTTCATGTAAGTCTCGCCAAAAGCAACATCACCACCTTTTATTGCCAAATTAACGCAATTTAAATCTTTAATAATCAGAGTAGATTTGTAGCCATGCTCTTCGCCTTTAAATGTTCTCTGAGTTGAGTCCGGCATAATAATTGTTAGCGAGCCATATTGAACTTTATCCAACGCTTCCCATAATAAATCGTGATTCATAAACTAATTTTTAGTTAAGGTTATTTTAGAACTTTTTTGTTCTGGTTTTGAAATATATTTTATTTTTTTAAAAACAATTTTTAGCGCTTGTATATGAATTAAAATAATGACTTTCATTGTCATGAAAGGTATTTTTATAAAAGCCGATATTAAATTTAAATCATCAAAATTAGTTTCTTTTTTACATATTACACTTGTTAATAATGTTTTTTCATTAGCAAAATAATCAATCCAAACCGCAATTTTATTTTGCTCAAAAATGAAACGAAATTTATATAAACCTTCGATTTTAAAGAATGGCGAAACATGAAATTCTTTATCGGCTTCAAACCATTGATTATTTAGGATGCGCGAGCCATCTTTGTTAAAAATTACATAAGAATGACTTTCTCCAAAAGTATTGTTAACCTGAACAATAACAACGCGCAACTCTTCTTGTTCATCAATACAAAATAAAAAGCTTGCTGGATTAAAAACATATCCCAAAACTCTCGGATGCGTAAACAAAAAGATTTTTTTTATATTGTGATCAATTTGTTGATTTTTTAAAATATTCCACGCCCAATTTTCAATGGAAGAGCCATCTTTTGGACCATAATCTTTGTTATAAAAACTAAAAAGATTAAATTTATTTAGCGAAAAAAATTTTTTGGATAAATTATTGATTTTGGCAACATCAAAACAAATGTAAAATACATCATAAACAAATTGATTAATCTTTGGCAAAAGCCTTTTGTGCATTACTTTGGCAAAGATTATAAAGCTTGAATTTATTGCCATGGGGCCTTAATTTGTATTTTATTTAAAACGCGCAATGCCGAAGAAATTCCGTCCTCATGAAAACCAAAAGATTGATAAGCTCCACAAAAATAAATTTCATCTTGCCCTTGAATTTCATCAATTCGAGCTTGAGCTTTAACCGCCTTGGCATCAAAAATTGGATGCTCATATTCAAATTGTGCAAAAATATTTTTTGGATTTATTTCGATATTTGGATTAAGAGTAACAAAAAGCGGATAAGATTGATTAATATTTTGTAAATTATTCATCCAATAACTCACTGATAAATTATTTTTTGCTAAATTTTTTGCTAATGAATTATGTGAGTAAACCCAACTTGCCCAAGCCTTCTTAGCCTTTGGCATTACCGCACAATCCTTATGCAAAACTGCTAAATTTTTTTGATAAGTAAAACTGCTTAAAATTTCTGTTTGTTTTTGCGTTGGATTTTTAAGAAATTTTAAAGCTTGATCGGCATGCGTTGCAACCACAATTTTGTCAAAAATTTCCGTTGATTTTTGCGATTCAACGACCCATTTTTTTTCAGAATTTTGATAAATATTTTGTACCGCATTATTTAAGCTAATTTTATCATTAAATTCAGCGCAAACTTTTTTTACATATTGCCTTGAACCGCCTGAAACAGTGAGCCATTGCGGTTGATCACTCACCGTTAATAAACCATGATTTTTGAAAAATCTTACAAAGCTTGTTGCGGGATAATCATTAATTTTATCAAGTGGCGTACTCCAAATTGCCGAAGCCATTGGCAATAAATAATAATCACGGAAATATTTACCAACCTTCAAATCGCGTAAAAAATTCATCATCGAATAATCAAGATTGCGCTCTTGATTAAGAAGGTTTTGCGCCATTTTATTGAAGCGCATAATATCCATTAACATTTTAATAAATCGCGGATTTAAAAGGTTTTTTCTTTGCGCAAAAACTGCATTTAAATTAGTGCCCGCATATTCAATTTTAGAATTATCAATCTTGACCGCGAATGACATTTGGCTTTTTTCATAAGCGACATCAAGCAATTCAAAAAACGCCTTAAGATTTGGATAAGTTTGATGATTAAATACGATGAAACCAGTATCGACGGCAATTTTATTGCCCTCATAATTTACATCAACGGTGTTTGAATGTCCGCCGATATAATCATTTTTTTCATAAAATTTAATGTCATAATCTTTATTCAAAAAATAGGCGCAAACCATGCCAGATATGCCTGAACCGATAATAGCAACTCGTGATTTTTTATCCATAATTTGTTATATAAAAATTTTATTTTTATAAATTTTGTAGAATTTATAATTAACTACTTCGAATTATTTTAAAAAAATTAGTTATGTCTTTTTCTCGCCATAATGTTTAGAGACTCAACCGCCAAAGTAAAAAATAAAGAGAAATAAAGATAACCTTTGGAAATTTTAAGATGGAATCCGTCGGCAAGTAAAATTACGCCAATCATGAAAATAAATGCCAAAGCCACAATTTTTAAAGATGGATAATTGTGCAAGAAATAGCTAACTTTTTCAGAAGCAAGTAACATAACAATCATGGAAATAATAATGGCGGTCACGATGATTGGAATGTTGTTAGTCATGCCCACGGCGGTTATTACCGAATCAAAAGAAAATACAAAATCGATCAATGAAATTTGTAAAATTGCAGCCACCATATTTTTTGAGCCATTAACTTTTTTCTCTTCTTTAGTTTCTTTAAAGCCAAAAATTACGTCGGAACCAATTTCCCAACCACTTTTTACAATTAAAAATAATCCACCAAAAATTAACAGAAAATTTTTGAAAGAAAATCCGACTTCACCAATTGTAAATAATGGCTCTGTCAGCGTCATAATCCATGATAATGTCATCAACATTAGAATACGAATTATGAATGCCAAAGATAGACCAAAAATTCTGGCGGTTTTGCGTTTTTTAGCAGGCAATTTGGCAACAACAATCGCAATAAAAATTAGATTATCGATGCCGAGAACAATCTCTAAGAATGTAAGAGTAAGTAAGCTAAATAATATGTCGTAAGTTAAAATATCCATATAAATAAAATTAAAAATTTATGATTTTTTTTGAATGTAAAAAATTTAATAAGGGCTGAATCGCCAAACCTAAAATTGCATAATAATCGCCCTCAACTCTTTCAAACAAATGTTTGCCGAGTGATTCATATTTATAGCTTCCGGCACAGCCAAATGATTGATCGCAATTTACATAATCAATGATTTGCTTTTCCGATAATTTACGCATTTTAAGGCGCACGCGAGCAAAATTTGTAAAAATAATTTTACCTCTATGCGCAACAACCAAGCCATTATTTTGATAATGATTTCTGCCGTTAAATTTTGTTAATTGTTTTATTGCTTCATTAATATTTTGTGATTTTGAAATATCTTTTTTCATGAATTCACACACTTGATCAGCGCCAATTACATAGCTCTCGGGATATTTTTCGCTAATCGATAAAGCTTTTTTTGATGCCAAAAAAATTGCCATTTTTTTTGGTAACATTTTTGGCAAAAATGGTTTTTCACCATCTTCATCGTAAAGTGGCTTAATCACTTCAAAATCAAGGTTGCACGACTTTAGAATTTCTTTACGAACCATTGAAGTTGAAGCTAAAATTATGTGATGATTATTTTTTATTAACATTCTTTCGATTGAATTTTAATGATATTCCAGAAGCGTTTTTCAAGATTTTGATCAACCATAAATTCACCTAAAAAACTCGTGGTAATTGTTGAAGAATTCACTTTATGAATTCCACGAGTGCTCATACATTGATGGTTAGCATCAATCAAAACCGCTACTCCACGAGGCTTTAAAGTATCATTTAAAGTGTTAGCAATTTGCGAAGTCATAGTTTCTTGCGTTTGTAATCTTTTAGAAAAAACATCAACTAAACGCGCTATTTTGCTTATTCCAACAACTTTATCACGCGGTAAATAAGCAACATGAGCCGTTCCAATAAAAGGCACCATGTGATGTTCGCAATGCGATTCAAGACGAATATTTTTTATTAAAATAATGTCGCTATAACCCTCAACTTCATCAAAAGTTTTTCCTAAAATTTTAATCGGATCTTCTTGATATCCCGAAAAAAAATCTTGATAAGCATTAACGACTCTCTTCGGAGTTTCAATCAATCCTTCACGATCTGGGTTGTCTCCAGCCCATGCAATAAGTGTTCTAACAGCTTCTTGCGCTTGCTCTCTAGTTGGCTTATTAACTTTACTCATTTTTAATAATTAATTGTTTTAAAATTGTACTTTATAAAATTATTTAGATTTACAAAAAATTCACTATTGATTTGTAAAGTTTTAACTATAATTTTTACTTTTAATTTTACAAATATTTATCAAACCAGAATTAAAATTAATTTAAATTTTAGTATTTTATGAAAAAAAGTTTTATCGCCTTGGCGCTTTATTTTTTAACTTCTCAAAACATTGCACTTGCTGCTCAGTTTGGCGTTTTGGATGTTGATAAAATTATTCAAGAATCATCGGCGGTAGTCGATATTCAAAAGAAAGTCGATACTAAAAAAATTGCTTATGAAACAGAAATTAATAAAAAGCAATCACAGTTAGAATCAGAGCAAAAAAAGCTTGAGGATAAAAAAATTACTTTATCTAAAGAAGCTTTTGAAAAAGAAATCAAAAATTTTGAAAAGAAAGTTGATGATCTCAAAACTTATATCGACCGTAAACAAAATAGCTTGAAAAAAGCTTCAATTGACGCCATGAGTAAGGTTAACGACAAAGTAAAAACTATTGTTTCTGATATTGCTAAAGAAAAAGAACTGGATGTTATAATTCCAACTTCTCAAACTCTTTATTTTAAAGACGAACTTGATATTACTGCCGAAGTTTTATCGCAACTAAATAAAAAAATTACTAAAGTTGACGTTAAATTTGAATAAATAATTTTCACCACAAAGCCCAAAATCTTGTTAATTATCTTGTTGAAAATTTTTTAAAAGACTCAATCAACCTTACTCTATCAATCTTAGTGTATCTTTGCGTTGTTGATAAACTTTCATGCCCAAGCAATTCTTGAATGGTTCGCAAATCTACATTTTCTTGAAGTAGCGCGGTTGCAAAAGAATGGCGAAAAGCATGCGGAGTAATGTCCTCCGACAAATTTAAAGCACGACGCAGAGTTAAAATTAAACCAGCAAAACTTCTTCGCGAATAAGATTTATTAAACTTGGTCAAAAATATTGGCTGATGAGGCTTTATTTCGAAAGGGCATTTCGCCAAATAATTATCAATTTTATTTTTAATAATCGGAATTAATGGCACCATTCTTTGCTTTTTGCCCTTCCCCGTAATCACTAGATTTGATTGATTCTGTAAGGCAATTTTATTGATCGATAATGCTTCAGAAATTCGTAATCCACAACCGTAAACTAAAAACAAAATAGCTTGATCGCGATCAATTTCCCAACGATTTTCATGAAAATTTTCAAGTTTTTCAATAATTTTTTTAATATCCGAAAATTCTATGGCGCGAGGCAGTGGCTTTGATACCTTAGGGGTTTTGATTCTAAAAATTTGACGATTTTCAATTAATTTATTTTCATTTAAAAAACGAAAAAATGAACGCAAAGTCGAAATGGCGCGAGCATTGGAATTATTGCCGTGATTGCTTAATCTTTCGCTTAACCAACTGCGAAAATCGGCTACCGCCAATTTTTCTAAAAAATTTTTATCGATACTTTTATTGGTTGCTTTATAAATAAAATAAATAAAATTAGCTAAATCATCTTGATAAGATGATATTGTGTTGCTTGAATATTTTTTTTCTTTTTGTAAAAAAATAAAAAAATCAATAATAATTTTATTTACAAAATCATCGCACAGCTCTTTAATCTCAAGGTTTTTTGGCATTATGTTTAAAAAAAGTTTTATAATATTTTTATTAACAATTTGCATCAGCAAAAATGCTTTTTGTGTCGAAATTTGGAATAGTGAGAATGGCATTTCTCGCCTTAATTCAAGCCAATATAAAAATGATTTTTATCAACTTGCAAATTTTTATCAAGCACAAATTAATCCGATTTATTGCTCTTCGGCAACGGCTTTAATGCTAAAAAACGCTTTTTATTATAAAAACATTTCTAGTCAAAAAGGCTCTGAGGTCATGAAGCCAAGCGGTGAAATTATTCCTTTTAAACTTTTTACTTCACAACAAGATTTTTTCAATAATAAAACTGATAAAATAAAATCTCGCGACATAATTCACTATAAAAAACCTCAAATCATTGAAAATAAAGATGGCTCAAAAATTGAAAATTACGACCCTGGATTAAACCTTCAAGATTTTGCAAAAATTCTTAAAATCCATAAAATAAATAGCAAAATTTTCTATCAAGAAAATGTTTCCAAGCAAGATTTAGAAAGGTTTCGTGACTTTGTTAAGAAAATTTTAAATGATAAAAATAATTTTCTAATCGCCAATTTTGACGGCAAAGTTTTTGGCAATAAAACTGGTGGCCACATTTCGCCGATCGTGGCTTATGATGAAAACTCTGATTCACTTTTAGTGCTCGATGTTGCTTTATACAAAAATCCGTGGTATTGGGTTGATTTAGCCGAGATGGTAAAAGCCATGAATACCAAAGATGGAAACAATTTTCGCGGTTATTTGGTGGCTAAAAAAAGTTGGTTTTAATATTGATTTTATCTCAAAGAACTACAGCATTTAATGGCAAATCGATCGGTCATTCCCGCGATATAATCACATATTATTTCTGCTAAATTTTGCGAATTTTTATTTTGTAAATATTCTTCATACCGTTCTTTTGGTAAAATTTCGGGCTTCAAAAAATGAAAATCAAATAGTGCATTAATAATCTGCTTAGCGTTGTCAGTCATGGCGTTAACTACTTCATGACGATACATTTTTTGCATTAAAAATTTTTTTATTATAAGATGGTTTTCTTGCATTTTTGGCGAAAATTCCACTAAAAATTTTGAGAAATTACGAATTTCTTCAAGGGTTTTAATATTATTTTTTTGTAGATTAATTTTAGTTTGTTCAATAACATCTAAAACCATTGCCAGAGTAATGCGCTTCTTAGCTTCTCCAACCAATAATTCTTGACGAATTTGTGGATTTTTTTGTAAAATTTCTTGATAAATTTCACCGACCAAAGGAAGTTCAAACAAATCTTCAACCCCGAATAATTGCGCCCGCAAAGCATCTTCAATATCATGATTATTGTATGCTATATCGTCAGAAATCGCCGAAATTTGCGCCTCAATTGCGGGATTTTTTGATAATTCTAAATCATAAATTTTGTTAAAATTTAAAATATAATTATCAATTTTTGATAAATCTAGAATAGCGCCGTTGTGCTTCACGATGCCTTCCAGGGTTTCCCACGATAAATTCAATCCTTCAAATTCAATAAATCTAGTTTCGATTTTAGTAACGATTTTTAGAGTATGCGCATTGTGGGAGAAGCCTCCAAAGTTTTGCATTTTTAAATTTAGCGCTTCTTCGCCAGCATGTCCAAATGGCGGATGCCCAAGGTCATGAGCTAAAGAAATAATTTCTGCCAAATCTTTGTTAGCATGAATAGCGCCGGCAATCCAACGCGCAATTTGCGCCATTTCCAAAGTGTGCGTAAGGCGCGTGCGATAATGATCACCTTGATGATTTACAAAAACTTGCGTCTTATATTGCAACCTTCGAAATGCTGATGAATTAATAATTCGATCACGATCGCGCCCAAAAATTGAGCGATATTTTGAATCATCAAAATTCTCGAAGAACATTCTCCCGCGCGACTTATTTTCATCAACGGCAAAAGTAGCAAGTTCAAAATTTTGCATAAATTTAATTAATGAATTTTAGAATTAACATGGCAAAAAATATTGTCGCAACAACTATTGAGAAAGCGAATAAGGTCGCTTTGAGCATTATTCTTTTTTTAATAATTTGCTTTTGATTTTTTGTTAATTCTTTGGTCATTTAAGATATAACATTGAGCTTTTTACCAACTTTAATAAAGGCATTGATTGCTTTATCCAAGTGTTCGCGCTCATGACACGCCGAAATTTGTACACGAATTCTAGCGCTATTTTTTGGAACGACCGGAAAAGAAAAAGCAATTACATAAATTCCCTCTTCCTCAATCATCATTTTAGCAAATTTACTTGCCAAAACTGCATCGCCAAGCATTACCGGAACAATTGGGTGAGAACCTTCTGGATCATGAATGGCGAATCCCGCCTCAATAATTTTTTGTCTAAAATAAAGTGAATTGTCGGCAAGTTTTCTAATTAAATATTTTGATTGCGAAATCATCTCAATAATTTCAATACCAACCGATGCAACAATTGGCAAAATATTGTTAGAAAATAAATATGGTCGCGCTTTATTGCGAAGTTTATCAATAACATTTTTTTTAGAAGCAATAAATCCACCGCCAGATCCTCCGATAGCCTTTCCAAGCGTGCTGGATAAAATATCAACTCGACCCTCAACCTTACAGAATTCTGGAGTTCCGCGCCCATTTTCACCAATAAAACCCGTAGCATGACAATCGTCAACAAACAAAATTGCATTATATTTTTCGGCTAAATCACAAATTTCACTAAGCTTGGCGATGTCACCATCCATTGAAAATACGCCGTCGGTAACAATCATTAAATTTTTATGATTTTTTGCTTCTTCTAATTTTTTTTCAAGTTCAAGCATGTCGTTATATTTATAAAAATAACGATGCGCTTTACAAAGCCTAATTCCATCGATTAAGCTAGCATGATTTAAATCGGCGGAAATTATGGCATCATTTTCGTCAAGAAGCGCTGAGAATACGCCACCATTGGCGGTAAAACACGAAGAAAAAGTTATTACATCTTCATACCCCAAAAATTCTGCCAATTTTTTTTCAAATTTTTTGTGCAAATCAAAAGTTCCGCAAATAAATCGAACCGATGCAGCTCCAAGCCCGTATGTATCTAAAGTTTTTTTGGCGATTTCTACGAGATTCTTATTATTTGCTAAACCTAGGTAGTTATTGGCGCAGAAGTTCAGAACTTTTTTCTTTGAATCTTGATGAAAAATTTCAATGTTAGAGGATTGTGAAGTAATTATTTCATACTCTCCCTTATAGAGCCCGTTGGCTTTTAAGTCTTCCAATTCTTGATTAATACTTGCTAAAAAATTAGTTTTAAACATTTTTAAATTTTTTATTGATTGATAATGAATTTGTAATTAAAATAAAAATATAGACAATTAACAAGTCATTTCTAAATGGTTTTTTAATTTTATATTATTATCATTAATTTTAAACACTAAATTTTAACAAATTATGAAAAATTATCTTCGCCTTGCCATCGTATCTATTCTTGGCATTTCTTTACTTTCTTCTTGCGCTAACTTCAAAAAAAGCTGCAATGCTGAATGTACTAAATCAAAAAAAGAAGAAGTAAAAACAGATGAAGCTAAAGCTCAAGAAGCTAAAGCTCTAGAAGCAAAAAAAGCTAAAAAAGCTAAAAAAGCTAAAAAAGCTCCAGCTGTAGCTCCAGTAGCTGCTCCAACTGAAGTTAAGAAAAACTAATTTTAGTTAATTTATTTCGGTCTCAGAGCTTTTTGAGACCGAAATAAAAATAATTTTCATAAGTTATTTTCAAAGAACCCGCCTTAAAAAATAAAGACTATAAAGATGTTAGAGTTTGAATTTATCAATAAAATCTTGCTCCCTTTAACACAAAATCAAAATTCCCCAAAACATAAAAAAAATCCTTCACAAAATCTTGAAGATGATGTAGCCATTATGAGCATCAACAAAGATTTCGATTTGATTATAAGTAAAGATATTTTTATCGAGGATGTTCATTTTTTAAAATCCGACGGTGCTCAAAAAATTGCCTCAAAACTTTTATTAACGAACCTTTCTGATATCGCTTCAAGTGGAGGTATGCCCCTTTATTATATGTTGGGATTCACTAAAAATACCAGCCTTGATGATGATTTTTATAAAAAATTCGGCAAAGCTCTGCAAGATCTGCAACAAAAATATCAACTCACTTTAATTGGTGGAGACACTTCTAATTCTAAAAAATTATTTTACTCGATAACAATTTTTGGCAAAGTTAAAAAAAATAAAATTTTATCGCGAAAAAATGCTGATGATGGCGATTTAATTTTTGTCTCAAACTATATTGGAGAAGCATTTCTTGGGCTCGATATTAAACTCAAAAATCTAAAAAAGCTTGAGAATTATCATAAAAAATTGTTGGATAAACATTTTTATCCACAACCCAGAATTGAGTTGGCGCAAGAACTAATTAATAAAAATTTATCAAAATGCGCCACCGATATTTCCGATGGTCTTATTGGCGATTTGTCCAATATTTGCAAGGCTTCAAAGCTTAATTCTGAAATCTATCTGTCGCAAATTCCATTATCAAAAGAATCTAAAATTTATTTACAAAATAATCCTCAAATTAATGTACTTGAACTTTTGAGTGGTGGCGATGATTATGAATTAATTTTTACGGTAAATCCAAAAAATTTAAACAAAATTAACCAACTTTCTCAAAAGTTAAATTTAAATCTAACCTGTATTGGCAAGTTTTTCAAAGAATCATCTAATAAAAATAAATCAACTAAAAATTTTGATGTTTTTTTATTTCCAGATGAGCAAAATAGGTCTTCAAAAGATTTAATAAAAATTTTAAAAAAAGGTTATGAGCACCAATAATTTCTTATTTAATTTTAATGTAAAAAATGAAAATGCTGATCAGCAAGTTTATGCAACAGCCACCAAAAGATCCCTTGCTGGAATAATCGATTGCTTTATCGTGTTACTTTTAAGAGCTTTTTTCTTACAGGCTTTAAATAATATTTTTTTTCAAAAATTACTTTATAAATTTCTCAATGATTTTGAAGCAACTTTTGGAACAAGAGAACCAAAAGGAACCACTGAGCATGTTCAATTTGTTATGAATCACTCAATTTTTATTTATGCAATAATAATGATTTTTTTAACGATTTTAATTGGTGCAATTTATCACGCTTACTTTAACTCCTCGTCTTGGCAGGCAACGATTGGCAAAAGAATCGCTAAAATTATAACAACCGATAATAATTATGAAAAAGTATCTTTTATCAACGGAATATATCATTACTTCTTAACTCTTATTCCTGTAATTTTTATTATTATAGCCTTTATTTATTCTCAAAAAAATGGATTAACCATATTTGAAGCTTTTTCTAAAAATCATACATTGACTATTCTTGGATTGTTAATTTTGATTGCAACTCACACCGGACCTTTTAATAAAAAAAAGATTAATTTCTTTGATTATTTAATGAAATTTGAATTTCATTTTGGTAGAACTGAGCAAAAAATGCCTTGGATAAAAATTAATTAATAAATAATATATCAAAACATGTTTAACTTATCTCAAAAAACCATAGACAATTCAATTAATTGCAATTCCGTAGGCTTGCATAGTGGTTGCAATATTAATATGAGACTTCTTCCGGCTGAAATAAATACCGGAATTATTTTTCGCAGAACTGATTTAGAATCTGGTAAAAATGAAATAAAAGCTAACTTTAAAAATGTTACCACAACCAATCTTGGAACTTCAATTGCCAATGAATTCGGAGCTTCAATTTCGACAATCGAACATTTAATGGCGGCGATTTGGGGTTGTGGAATTGATAATTTGATTATTGAAGTTAATAATGCCGAAGCGCCTATTATGGACGGCTCCTCAGAACCTTTTGTTTTTTTAATTGAATGTGCTGGAATTTTACAACAAAATGAAAATCGTAAAGTTATTGAAATTCTTGAAAAAATTCGTATCGAAGATGGTGATAAATTCATTGAGGTCAGCCCTTCGAAAGATTTTTCTTTAGATTTAAATATAGATTTCAATCATCCTCAAATCAAAATTAACCAACTCTCTTTTGATTCAAGCGCGCACTCTTTTAAAAATAATATTTGTAGGGCGCGTACTTTTTGCTTTAAGCATGAAATTGATCAGATGCACAAAAATGGCTTAGCCAAAGGTGGATCTCTTGATAATTCGATCGTTGTTGATTTCGATAAAATTCTTAATGATGGTCCTTTGCGCTATAAAGATGAATTTATTCGTCACAAAGCTCTTGATTTAATCGGCGATTTATTTTTGGCTGGAACCTACATAGTCGGGCATTTTAATGCTTATAAAGTTGGGCACACTTTGAATAATAAGTTTTTACATCATTTATTTAATAATCCACAAAAATGGCGTCTGGTTTAAATTTGATAAACTTATTATCAATTATTTTCTAAATTTTTTTATATAAGCTGGATACATTTTAGCGGTATAATCTTCAACAACTTGACATTCGATTATCTTCTCTGGAGGAATTTTATGAATATGAAATGATTCGATGTTTGGAATTCTTATTACCGTAAAATTTTCATTACTATTTTCACGAATTTTTCTTTTATAATCATTCATTATTGCCGTTTTAACCTCCCTAGCGTAAGTATAGCGGATCATATGCCTGTTACCATCTGGACAAATAATTTCAGTCGAAACATTTTTTCTATTGTTTTCAATTGAATTTTTAGAGCAAGAAAAAAATAGCATAAAAATTAGAAAAATATATTTTTTACCTCGGGCGAATTGAGCCAATATTTTCATAAATTGTTTTAAAGAAATTACTTTTGTGACTTTCGACAAAAGTTTTATTTTGGTTAAAGAAAAATTCTCTATCTTCATCTGCTAAATCAATTTTTTTAATATTATCAACCCTATCTTCATTATCAAATTTTATAACCAAAACATCTCTATCGATAACTTTCGGCTTAAAAAACAAAATGTGTTTAATGTTTTCTGAATAATAAATCCAAACTTCTTTATCGTCATAAAAAGATGTTATTGTTGGACTTCCAAAGGTAGATAATAAAGTATTTTTAGAGGTAACTCCTTTTTTAATAGTATTTATATCGGTATTTTCAAACATATATCCAGTTTTATCAACCCTGAATGAGCATGCCGAAACTATAAAAAATAAAAGTGTTAAAGTAAAAAGTTTCATTTTAATAAAATTGTGAGTTGCATTTATTTAATCTTGATAATATAGTTTTGCTTTATTTCTACGGTTTTTATTTTATAGTCAATCTAATTTTATTTAAACCAATTTTTTAATTTTATTTTTAATTTTTATGGCAGTTCCTAAAAAGAAAAAATCAAGCTCTAGAAGCTCTATGAGAAGAGGCAGTAATGGTACATTCGAAGCTGATTTTCCAAATGTAATTGTTGATAAATCTTCTGGAGATTTTAAACTTTCTCATCATATTTCGCCAGACGGCACTTACAACGGTAAGCAAATAATTAAAAAGAAAAGTAAAAAAACTTCTCAAGAATAAGCCATCGTGACTTCAAAACTTAACATCGCACTTGATTGTATGGGCGGAGATAAGGCGCCTCAAATTGTTATTGAGGGCGCCGATCTAATTGCTTCAACAAATCATAATGTTCACTTCTTGCTATTTGGTAATTCCAAAAAAATACTACCAATACTTAACCATTGTCGTTATCTAAAAGGTCGCTACGACTTAATTCACACCGAAGAAGTAGTTTCCTCTGACGAAAAACCTTCCAATGCCTTAAGAAGGCTTACTAATTCTAGCATGAGACTTGCGATTGATTCAGTAAAAGATGGCAAAGCTGATGTAATTATTTCGGCTGGAAATACCGGCGCTTTAATGGCAATTGCCAAAGTTGTATTACGCCCTCTTCCATCAATCGATCGCCCCGCAATCGTCACTTCAATTCCAAATAAAAAAAACGGCGGAACAGTTCTTCTTGATATGGGCGCAAATATCGAATGCGATTCGGCGGTGCTCTTTCAATTTGCGGTTATGGGTAGAGCTTTTGCAAGATCAGTTTTAAAAATTGACAATCCTAAAATTGGCGTTTTAAATGTTGGTTCCGAAGAATTAAAAGGTCATGAACATGTCAAAAATGTTGCCAATTTAATTAGAAATAGTGAATTAAAAAATGATTTTTATGGCTATGTTGAAGGTGACGATATAGTTAAAGGAACCGTTGATGTTGTTGTAACTGACGGCTTTACTGGTAATGTAACCTTAAAAACAATCGAAGGAACGGTTAAATTTATTTCATCACTCATCAAAGAAGGTTTTTCTTCTTCAATTTGGTCAAAAATTGGCTATTTACTCGCCTCAAATTCATTAAGCAAAGCTACAAAAAAAGTTGATCCAAGAATGCATAATGGCGCGATGTTAATCGGTTTAAATGGCGTTGTTATAAAAAGCCATGGAAGCACAGATGGCTTAGGTTTTTCAAATGCCATAAAAGTTGCAATTTCATTAATTGAAAATAAAATTAATGACAAAATAATAGCCGAAATTAAATCAAACGAAACAGCAATAAATAGCGCCCTAAATCATAACAATTCTGCGTCAAAAAACGCTGAAACTAACTAAAAAAATATGAAAATATTTGCAAAAATTGTGGCGACAGGCTCATATGTTCCAAGCAAAATTGTGACAAATTTTGATTTATCCAAAGAAGTCGACACCAATGATGAGTGGATTGTTGAAAGAACCGGAATCAAGCAACGCCATATCGCCGATAAATCAGAATTAACTTCCGATTTGGCTTTTAAAGCCTCAGAAAATCTTTTAAAAAATTGTGAAATTAAAGCCGAAGAAATTGACATGATAATAGTGGCAACAACTTCTCCTGACCTTACATTTCCATCGACCGCATGCATCTTACAAGATAAATTGAAAGCTACAAAAGCCTTTTGTTTTGATGTTCAAGCAGTTTGTTCTGGCTTTGTTTATGCACTTTCAATTGCTAATAATTTCATTCAAACCGGCTCAGTAAAAAGAGTCTTAGTTGTTGGAAGCGAAACTCTTTCGAGAATTGTCGATTGGAAAGATCGCAATACTTGCGTTTTGTTTGGAGATGGCGCCGGTGCGGTTATGCTTGAAGCAACCACCGAAAAAAATTGTGGAATAATTTCATACTCCCTTCACTCCGAAGGCGCATTGACCGATATTTTAAAAACCTCCGGCGGTTCTTCATTTAATCAGAAATCTGGATTCATTGAAATGTCGGGGCGCGAAGTTTTTAAACATGCCGTCGAAAAAATGACGAATTCAGTTTTAGAAACTTTAGAAAAAGTTAATTTAACAGTTGAAGATATTGACTTATTAGTTCCTCATCAAGCAAATTTACGCATTTTAAATTCCGTTGCCACGCGATTAAAAATTCCACTCGAAAAAGTTATTATCACCGTTGAAAATCATGCCAATACTTCTGCGGCATCGATTCCACTCGCTTTAGATTTTGCCAATAAAAATCATAAAATTAAAAAAGGTGATTTAGTCGTTCTTGAGGCTTTGGGTGGAGGTCTTACTTGGGGATCGATCGCTTTAAGATGGTAAATTATTTTGGCAATTAATTCTTAAAAAATGAGCGTTAATTTTGGTTTTATTTTTTTAAATTTTAATAAAGTTCTTTTCAAAAATATTTTTTAATGCATTAATTTTCTTTAGCTCGCTCCTCCGCTGAAACACATCTTATGTTAACATTTTAACTTCAACTATAATCCACTAATAATTTTATAAATTTAAATTGGTACAAAAGGCATAGCTTTTGGTTGCGTAGCCTGTTCTGGAGAAGTGTTGCTTAAAATGGATGGAAAGTTAGAGGGTGTGGAAGTTTTAATTCTGTGCGCCTGAAATGATAAATGATTCATTTTTTTGTGAAATCCTTCTCTAGGCTGACCATCTTTTGATAATTTTGTTGCACTGTGCGCTTCGACCATCTTCATGATATCTTCAATATATTTTTTGAAATGTTCGCTAAATGAATCTGATTCTGAGGAAATTTTTTCTTTAATTGTTATTATGGAATCAAGAGCATTTTTAGTTAAGCCGTCCTTGAATTTTTTATATTCATCATAGCCTGCTCCAGTTGGTTTTTTAGATGCTTCATCAAAACCAAATTTCATAGTCGGATCTATTGTTTCTAAAATAAATCTGGCTAGCAAGGAAGGGCTTTTAAAAACACAATTACCTCTTTTTTGAGCTTTAGCTGGAATTGAATGAGTGGTTTTACTATAATCAATTTCCGCTCCTTCGATTTCAATTGTTTTTTCTATAAATTTTTTATAAAACTCTTCTTTTTTTTTATCTTTGGTATTTTCTTTAATAAAATTTTCTGCAAACTCAGGAGAATATCCAATTGGAGTATTGAGTTTAAAAGTCGTTACGCCGTTAATATGAGTTGCGGAACCTTTAATTTTTTGCTTTTTATCAATTTTATTGCCATCGCAGTAGCTTATTGAAGTTAGATTCTTATCTTCATTAACATGAAAAATAAAAAATGATTCATGCCCCTTTAATTTAGATTGAAAAATAAACATTTCTTCATTTTTTAATTCTTCTTTTTTTGTCGAGGTTATTGGTTGGTTTTTATCAACATTGTTAAATAAGTCTTGGTAAATTTCTTTAAAAGTATTTTCTGGTATAATTTTATCAAAAGCTTTTTCTAAGCACTTAAAATCAAAGAGGGCTTCTTCCTCTGAATAAATTCCCTTTAAAAGCATTTTTTTTAAAAACAACTCTTTAACATCTTCTTGACTGGCATTATTAATATTTCCTGAAAATTGTTGTTCTAAAATTACTTTTAAAACTGCAGATGCTTTGTCTTCATTGTCGCGACCTGAAGATTTGACTGACATTATTGCGGCATAAAAAATTGGAGTCAGCCCATTTGCATCTTCCTGTTCTAAAGCCGACGGATCTTTTTTAATAATCGCTTCAACAATATCTGAGTTTTCCAATATGATGGCATGCAAAATTGGAGTTTTTTGGCTTGGATCAGTTTTTTTTAAAACTGATGGATCTTTTTCAATAATCATGCTAACAATCTCTAGGTTGCCGGATGCGATGGCACGAAAAATTGGAGTCATCCCCTTTGCATCTTTCTGCTCTAAAACCGACGGATCTTTTTCAATAATTGCTTCAATAATTTTTTTTTGAACATCAGGCACCTCCTTAAGTCTTTCAGCTCGGATTGCAAAAAAAATTGGGGTCATACCCTTTTTTCTAAATTCCTGCTTTAAAACCAGCGGATCTTCTTCAATATTTTCAATAATTGCCTTAACAATATCTAGGTTTCCCGATGTGATGGCATAAAAAATTGGGGTCATCCCCTTTGCATCTTTCTGCTCTAAAACCGACGGATCTTTTTTAATAATCGCTTCAACAATATCTGAGTTTTCCAATATGATGGCATGCAAAATTGGAGTAAATCCATTTGAATCTTTCTGTTTTAAAACCGGCGAATCTTTTTCAATATTTTCAATAATTGCCTTAACAATCTCTAAGTTGCCGGATGCGATGGCACGAAAAATTGGAGTCATCCCCCCTGCATCTTTCTGCTCTAAAACCGGCGAATCTTTTTCAATATTTTCAATAATTGCCTTAACAATCTCTAGGTTGCCAGATGCGATGGCACGAAAAATTGGAGTCATCCCCCTTGCATCTTTCTGCTCTAAAACCGACGGATCTTTTTCAATAATTGCTTCAATAATTTTTTTTTGAACATCAGGCACCTCCTTAAGTCTTTCCGCTCGGATTGCAAAAAAAATTGGAGTCATCCCCCTTCTTCTAAATTCCTGTTTTAAAACCAACGGATCTTCTTCAATATTTTCAATAATTGCCTTAACAATATCTACCTTTCCCAATTTGATGGCTAAAAAAATTGGAGTCATCCCCTTTGAATCTTCCTGCCCTAAAACCAACCAATCTTTTTTAATACTTTCTTTAACAATCTCTGGGTTTCCCGATCGGATGGCGCGAAAAATTGAATCTGATATTTGTCGAAAGTCTTCTGGCATGCTATATTTTTTAAATTAAAATCGAAGAAACAATTTTTGATTATGTAATTATAAGTTATTATTTAGCAATAAAAACTAACCATAATATTATTTAAAATTATAAAATGGACCGCTAAAGATTATAATACAAAATCCACTAATTAAATTTGGCTTTGAGGTTGAATTTCTAAACGGTAAATGAATTGAAGTATGCATGATAAGTTTATATTTTTGAGATAAAAGTTTTTAAGAAAAATCCTAAAATATTTGAATATATAAAATATTTTTATCTCAAAAATATTTTGTTTATTTATTAAATTTTTAAGTTAATTTGGTGAAAAATATTATTGGGTATTTAACAAATTTTATTATTTATGAAAAAAGAAGTGGAAAAAAAAATAGATGCACTTATAAACAAACATAAGTTAACTCTAGAAAGAAATGAAGTTGAGAAATCTACCGGCGCGACCTCACCAGCAAAAAGTAGCGCTCCAACACAAGAAGGGGCTCCAAGCGCACAACCACAAGCTAAAAACTCAGAACATGTTGTTGCTCAAAGCGCACAAAAAGCCGGTGCTACGCCAGGAAAATCCAGATAAAAAGAGACAATAGAGGGAGGGTTAGCTTTAAATTCGATTCATTTAAGGAAAATCAAAGGGGGAAATTGATTAATCCAAGTCACGAACATTAATTAATTCCATTTCCAATGAAAAATGCCCTTTAGCATTTTTTACCAAAATAATTAAGAAAATTTACGAATAAAATAATTTTTCTTTGGCATTTTGGCAAATTTGAAAAATACGATTTGCCACAACTTCACTCGCATAATGATCGAAAATTTTTTCACAAGCTCGCTTCGCCATTTGCCTCGCTTCAACCTCATCATTGATTAACTTTTCAATCGAATCCGCGATTAATGTCGGGGTTAATTTTTCATCGCCAATATTTATTTTCAAGCCGTTTAAACCATGATCGATAATCTCATCGCAACTATAAGAATTTGAAGAAATTATCGGGGTTGAATGAAGCATCGCCTCAAGTATAGAATCGCTTGAAATGCCCTTGCCAATTGGCATTACACAAATATCAATATTCTCAAAAAAACTTTTTTTATCGTTAACAATGCCGAGAATTTTAAAGTTTTTTTCCAATCGCAACTCATTTGATAACATATTTAAATCATCTTCATAATCACCCGAACCAGCAATTGAATATTCGCATTCGATACCCCTAGAACGCAATACCACCATAGCTCGCAATACTTTATCAAAATTCTTTCCCATGCTAATAATTCCAAGTGAACCAATCTTTATTGACTTGCTAAAAGCTTTTTTTTCAAGAATTTTAAAATCCTTTTCGATTTCAATAGAATTATTAACAATCAAAACATTTTCACGATTTTTACCAGCCTCAATTAAATCTTTTAAGTAATATGAATTGGGAAGAATTATATATTCCGATTTTAAAAACTTGATTGGATTTTCGTTATTGCAAATTGAAATTATAGGAAAAGCTTTGGTAGAAAAAAATCTTATAACCCTAACAACCAGAAAGGATTTGTAAGAATGACAAATTGCGACTTCTGGTAAAAAATCTAAAAATTTTAGCCACAACTGAATTACTAAATAAATTTTATGAAATCTTTTAGAAGATAACTCCAAAACCTGACTTGAGCTTTCAATTGAAGCCTCTCGATAAAATTCGTCCGCTTTAAAGACCGATAAAACTTCGGCGCCTCTTTTGGTTAAATATAATGCATATTCTATGAAAGAGCGCTCGATGCTCAGAGCTTTATTTTCATCAGATTTTTTATTTGAATCAATTAAGATATTGGCAATTTTCATGAACCGCTTGACTGCTTGAGTTGATTCGGGGTGTTTTTACGATATTTGTCAATTTCATTTTTAGAAGATTCAAAACGCACCAATTCTTTACCGACTAACTTAAGTCCTGAGGTAGCTTTAACCTTCGCTGGATTGACTTGAGAGCCTCTATATAAAAGCTCGAAATGTAAATGTGGGCCAGTTGAGCGACCCGTTGTTCCGACGAAGGCAACAACATCGCCTTGTTTAACTTTAGCACCAACTCGAAATTTTTTATTGAAGCGACTAGCATGACCGTAAGCGGTTGAATAATCATTATTGTGCTTAATTTGTACATAATTTCCATATCCACCTTTAATGCCCATATAAACTAAAGTTCCAGCACCCGCAGCCAAAATTGGCGTTCCCGTAGATGCGGCAAAATCAACTCCTTTATGCATTTTTGAATAACCAAGAATCGGATGACGACGCATTCCAAAGCCCGAAGAAACTCGCGCGCCGTTAATCGGAGTTCTCAAGAGAGATTTTTTAATTGAATTTCCTTTTGAAT
>Ga0209443_1000448_pt1 | contig 27729 bp, 27 predicted proteins | sample LauGreBMM110DCMD_2_FD_187571 | JGI IMG/M metagenome (GOLD analysis project Ga0209443, IMG submission 187571) | Freshwater lake microbial communities from Lake Michigan, USA - Su13.BD.MM110.DCMD (SPAdes) (version 2) | ecosystem: Environmental > Aquatic > Freshwater > Lake | place: Lake Michigan... | reverse complement strand
GTGATTAGGCCTTTGCCTGGAAAGTTATTTGAAGCAATTTAAAAACTAAATCCTAGTTTTTGTCGGACTCTTTTTAAAACTCCATTGGCAATTGAAGCTGCTTTTTCAGCTCCCCGAAATAATTCTTGATCTATTTCTTGAAGATTATTCATGTAATAATTGTAGATCTCTCGCTCAGTTTTGAATTGGTGAATTATCAATTCAAACAATTCTTGTTTGGCGTGACCGTAACCAAAATCAGCATTTGCATTAGCATAATTTTCTCTCATTTTAAGAAGTTGAGATTCGGATGCTAGTAATTTGTAAATCGCAAATATGTTACACGTATCTGGGTTTTTAGGATCTTCCAGCGCAGTACTGTCACTTTCAATTGACATAATTTGCTTTCGCAAGGCTATGTCATCTAAGAAAATATTAATGATGTTATTAGCAGATTTACTCATTTTTCCACCATTGGTTCCAGGAACATATTTGGTATCTTCCTGTATATAGGATTCTGGCAATACAAATGTTTCTCCCATTTGATGATTGAAACGAGCGGCTACATCACGAGTAATTTCAATGTGTTGTAATTGGTCTTTTCCAACAGGGACAAATTGTGCATCATACAACAAAATATCAGCTGCCATGAGCATTGGATAAGAAAATAACCCTGCATTTACGTCTTCCAATCGATCGGATTTATCTTTAAATGAATGCGCTAACGTCAATCTTTGATAGGGGAAAAAACAACTCAAGTACCATGCTAATTCTACGGTTTGAGGAACGTCAGATTGGCGGTAAAAAATCACTTTGTTTACATTTAAACCACACGCCAACCAAGCAGCAGCAGTACTATAGGTGTTTGCTCTTAAAGTGGCGCCGTCTTTAATTTGGGTAATAGAATGTAAGTCGGCAATAAAAAGAAACGATTCGTTTTCTGGTTTATTTGACAGCTCGATTGCTGGAATAATAGCGCCCAACAAATTCCCTAAATGAGGGGTTCCTGTACTTTGAATACCTGTTAAAATCTTTGACATTATTTTCTTATTTATCGCAAAGTTAAACCTTTGTATTAAAAATAACAGAGAAATATGTATTTTTGACAACATGAAATTAATAAAAAATACATTTTGGTTGCTTTGGCGAATTTGGTTTCACATTATGTTAGGAATACCTTTAGTAATAATGGGGCCAATTATGTTTCTTTTTCTACTTAAAGAAAAGTGGTATCCTTATTTCTTTTTTTTAGCAAGAATTTGGGCTAAATCAGCGCTTTTTGGAACAGGTTTTTATTATAAAATTGAACGAGAAGAGAAATTTGAAGCCAATAAAAGCTATATGTTAATTGCCAATCATACTTCTATGACCGATATCATGTTAATGCTTGCGGTTTCAAATCAACCTTTTGTATTTGTAGGCAAAATTGAATTAGCGAAGATTCCCCTTTTTGGTTTTTTCTATAAACGCAGCTGTATTTTAGTAGATAGAAGTAATTCTAGAAGCCGAATGGAAGTATTTGAACATGCTCAAAAAAGATTAAAACAAGGATTGAGTATTTGTATTTTCCCTGAAGGCGGAGTTCCCTCAGATGAATCCATTGTTTTGGCCGATTTTAAAGATGGTGCCTTTCGATTGGCTATTGAACACCAAATCCCTATTGTACCTATTACTTTTCCCGATAATAAAACAAGAATGTCCTATAACTTTTTTAGCGGGAGCATGGGGGTTATGAGAGCTAAAGTTCACCCTTTTATAAATACAACTGGAATGACCATTCAAAACAAAACCGATATTCGAAAATTAAAAACGGAATCTTGGAATAGTATTCACAAGCAACTTTTAGAATATAAAGGATAAAAAAAATGCTCATTTTCATGAGCATTTTTTATTTAAGCATTGACTTCTTTAATGTGTTCTTTAATTTTATGTTCTAATTCATCGGCCATTTCTGGATTGTCCTTAATTAGCGCTTTAACAGCATCACGCCCTTGACCTAATTTTGTTTCACCGTAACTAAACCAAGAACCTGACTTTTTAATTATTTCAAATTCCACTGCTAAATCTAAAATCTCGCCTGATTTAGAAACTCCTTCTCCATACATAATATCAAATTCAGCCACTTTAAATGGTGGGGCAACTTTGTTTTTTACCACTTTCACTTTGGTTCTGTTTCCAATCACATTGTCGCCGTCTTTAATTTGTGTAGAACGACGAATATCTAACCTTACAGAGGCATAAAATTTTAATGCATTTCCTCCAGTTGTAGTTTCAGGGCTTCCAAACATAACTCCAATTTTTTCTCTCAACTGATTGATAAAGAAAACGGTGCAATTTGTTTTGCTGATAGTTCCTGTTAATTTTCTTAATGCTTGTGACATTAAACGAGCGTGTAATCCCATTTTAGAATCACCCATTTCGCCTTCAATTTCACTTTTTGGAGTTAAAGCTGCAACAGAGTCAATTACTACAATATCAATTGCGCCTGAACGAATTAAATTTTCAGCAATTTCTAATGCTTGTTCTCCATTATCAGGTTGAGAAATAATTAAATTCTCAATGTCAACACCTAATTTTTCAGCATAAGTTCTATCAAAAGCATGTTCTGCATCTATAAAAGCAGCAATTCCTCCGGCCTTTTGAGCTTCAGCAATAGCGTGTAAAGTTAAGGTTGTTTTACCTGAAGATTCTGGACCATATATTTCAATAACTCTACCTCTTGGGTATCCATTTACACCTAAAGCTAAATCCAATCCTAATGATCCTGATGAGATTGTTTCTACTTCTTCAACGGCTTTGTCTCCCATTTTCATTACGGTTCCCTTACCATAAGTCTTGTCTAATTTATCTAATGTAAGTTGGAGGGCTTTTAATTTGGCTTCTTTTTCTGAACTCATCTTTTCTTTCATTTAGTTTCACTTATTTTTAGTAAAAATAGTTCTTTTTTTTGAAGATGCAAGTAGTGAATTAATAAAGAATTTAGAATCATAAAAAAAAGGGCTGCAAAATTTTAATTTCGTACTTTTGACCGCAATAACCAAGCAATGGAAAAAATAATATCCTACCCAATTTCTATAATTAGCCTCCTTCTGTTTTTGCTAACCATAGTCATTTTTCAACCTATTCAATGGATATGCTTTAATCTATTTGGATACCAAGCTCATAAAAAAAGTGTGGATTACCTCAATTTTATTTTATTAAGAATTGCCCATTTATTAGGAATAACATTCAAAATTGAAAATCGGGAGTTACTACCTAAAGGGGTGCCAATCATTTTTGTTGCCAATCACCAGAGCATGTATGATATTATTGGGATCATTTGGTTTTTGAGAAAGTTTCACCCAAAATTTGTAAGTAAAAAAGAATTAGGCAAAGGGATTCCAAGTATTTCTTATAATTTAAATCATGGCGGTTCGGTTTTAATTGATAGAAATGATCCTAAAAAGGCAATTATAGAAATCAAAAAATTATCAGAATATATTGAAAAAACAAACCGATCAGCTGTAATTTTTCCTGAAGGAACAAGAACAAGAACGGGAAAACCTAAAGAATTTGCCAAAAGCGGATTAAAAATTCTCTGTAAATACGCGCCTTCAGCATTTGTTGTGCCAATTACTATCAATAATTCATGGAAATTTTTTAAATTTGGCTTTTTGCCCTTCGGCCTCGGGATTAGAATTATTTTTACTATTCACGAAGCGATTTCTGTTAAAAATTCAGATAGTGATGAATTAACTAATATAACAGAAGACCTAATAACTAAAAGTATAATTACTTAAATAATTTGATTTAAGGCTTAAATAGTTAAGCTGTATTCTAAAATAAAAAATATGTCAATAACAAACATGCGTCTCGAAGTGATGCAATTTCTTGAAAAAAATGTAGACACTTTTGTAGACAATTATCTTATTCCTGTTGAAACTATTTGGCAGCCTACCGATTTTTTACCTAATTCGCAAAGTGAAAATTTCTATGAAGAAGTAAGAGAATTGAGAGAAATTGCAAAAGATTTACCATACGATTTTTGGGTAACTTTAGTTGGTGATACTATAACCGAAGAAGCGTTACCAACCTATGAATCTTGGTTAATGGACGTTGACGGTATTGATCAAGTAGAAGCTAACGGTTGGTCCAAGTGGATTCGCCAATGGACTGGAGAAGAAAATCGTCACGGAGATTTGTTAAGTAAATACCTCTATTTATCGGGTCGTGTAAATATGCGTGAAGTAGAAATGACAACGCAACATTTGATAAATGATGGTTTTGATATTGGTACCGGAAGAGATCCTTACAAGAATTTTGTTTATACTAGTTTCCAAGAATTGGCAACCTATGTTTCTCATAACCGAGTAGCACAATTGGCAAAGTCATATGGCGATAATAAATTATCTAAAATTTGCAAAATGATTGCTGGCGATGAAATGCGTCACCACCATGCTTACAGCGAATTTGTAAATCGTATTTTCCAAGTTGATCCAAGTGAAATGATGCTCGCTTTTCAATACATGATGAAACAAAAAATTGTTATGCCAGCACAATTTTTAAGAGAGTCTGGCGAGAAAATAAGTTCTGCTTTTGAACATTTTTCTGATTCAGCTCAAAGAATTGGAGTTTATACCGCTAACGATTATGTGGATATAATGCAAAAATTAATAGATAAATGGGAAATTGACAAGATTTCAAATTTAACAGACGATGCCGAAAAAGCCCGTGATTATTTGATGAAACTTCCTTCTAGAATGGCTAAAATTTCTGAAAGATTAATAATCCCTCAAGAATCTCAAGTTTTTAAATGGGTGGAACCAGCAAAAATTTAATACAATAACTTAGCCTATTAAATGTTGGATTTTAAAGTAACCCTTTAAGATTCAACATTTTTTTAAAAATATAATTTTATGACAGCCCAAAATCTAATAAACGATACCATTGCATTTGTAAAAAAAGAGCTTGAAAATGCAGAAGGTGGCCACGATTGGTTTCATATAGAACGCGTTTATAAAAATGCTGTGCTTATTGCAAATGGAGAAAATTGCGATATTTTAATGGTACAATTGGGCGCTTTACTTCATGATATTGCCGACAGTAAATTTCATGCTGGCGATGAAACTGTTGGCCCAAAAAAAACTCGATTGTTTCTAGAAAGTAAGAATGTCAATGAAACCACAATTGCTCATGTGGTTAATATTATTGAAAATATATCCTTCAAAGGGGGTCATGAGGCTAAGAAATTCCGTTCTTTAGAATTAGACATTGTTCAAGATGCTGATCGATTGGACGCCATTGGAGCCATCGGAGTTGCTAGAACTTTCAATTATGGAGGATTCAAAAACAGAGCAATTTACACCCCTGAGATTAAACCAAATTTGAACATGAGTAAAGAAGAATATAAAAATTCTGATGCGCCAACAATTAATCATTTCTATGAAAAATTGTTGCTTTTAAAAGATAAAATGAACACTAAAACAGGAAAAGAAATTGCAGCACAACGGCACAATTTCATGGAGCTATTTTTAAATCAGTTTTATGCAGAATGGAACGGTGAAAAATAAGTTATTCTCCTTTAAAATCAGGTTTTCTTTTTTCTAAAAAAGCAGTGGTTCCTTCTTTAAAATCTGCGGTTGCAAAACATTTCCCAAAAGCGGCAATTTCGGTTTTATACCCATTTACTCCTTCTTTATAATTGGCATTTATAGCTTTAATGGCATACCTTATTGCAACTGGTGAATTTTTACCGATTTTCTGACCCATCTCCTTACAGAAATCTAAAAGGGTTTCTTGTGGAAGAACATAATTAACTAATCCACAGGACTTTGCCTCTTCTGCATTCAACATTCCCGCAGTAAGAATCATTTCCATGGCTTTTCCTTTTCCAACTAATTGTGGCAATCTTTGGGTTCCGCCATAACCTGGAATTACGCCAAGTGAAACTTCTGGCAATCCCATTTTGGCGTTTTCAGAAGCCACTCTAAAATGACAAGACATGGCTAATTCTAATCCTCCGCCCAAGGCAAATCCATTAATTGCTGCAATTACTGGGGTCGATAAATTTTCAATTAAATCAAATAATCCTGATTGTCCTTGCAAAGCCAAATTAGCTCCTTCGGATTCAGAAAAATGAGCAAATTCGGAAATATCAGCACCTGCAACAAAGGCCTTTTCGCCACTTCCTGTTAGAATTATCACCCGAATTTCTTTGTTTTTTTCCAAACTCGTGAAGGCGTGTTGCAATTCGATAATCGTTGCTTTATTCAAAGCATTCAATTTTGTAGGACGATTGATAGTTACCGTTGCACAGTTTGTTTCTTGAGAAACTAAGATATTTTCGTAGTTCATTTTGCTGTTTTTATGAATTAATTATTGGCAAAGAAACCGTAAAAGTAGCTCCTTCCCCTTGTTCTGTTTCAAATGTAATTGATCCTTTATAATTTTCAATAATATTCTTAATAATTCCTAATCCTAATCCCATTCCACTATTTTTGGTGGTGAATTTAGGTTCAAATATTCGATCTATATTTTCGGCTTCAATGCCCATTCCATTATCTTTTACCAAAATAAGAACGTTATTTTCTTCTTTTTTTACCGATACCAAAATAGTTTTTTCTGTTTGATTTTCTGGTATTGATTGGATCGCATTTTTAACTAAATTAGTAATCACTCTGATCAATTGCGCCCGATCCATTTTAGATATAATCTCTTTTTCTTCACTTTCAAAAACGATATAATCTTCATTGAAAATATCCAATGTCAATTCTACCACGTTAACCACATTTAAGGTTTCGTTTTGTTGTGCTGGCATCGATGCAAAATTAGAAAACGCTGAGGCAACGGAACTCATAGTGTCAATTTGCTGTATTAAAGTTTTTGAATAATCGTTTAGTTTTTGCTTTAAATCAGGGTCTTTGGAATCAAATTTTCTTTGGAAACTTTGTACCGTTAATCGCATTGGCGTAAGCGGATTTTTTATTTCGTGGGCCACCTGTTTTGCCATTTCGCGCCAAGCTTCTTCCCTTTCACTTTGGGCTAATTTTAATGCGCTTTCCTCTAATTCATTCACCATCCCGTTGTAGGCACGAATTAACAAATTAATTTCTTTACTATTGGCTTCCAATACAATTTTCTCGTTTTTCTGATCTAAACTGGTATCCCGTAATTTGTCGGAAATTGTTTTTAATGACTTCGTAATATAGGTTGATAGGAAATAGGCAACTCCAAAAGCGATAACCAACATAAACGCATAAACTTGACCTAATTTGATTAAAAAATTTTGAAGTTCTGCTTCATAAAAACTATCGTCTTCCACATACGGAATGTTCAAAACTCCAAGCGGTTTGAATTTTTCATCTTTAATAATACTGAAGGAAGAACGGTTTTTGACGCCATTAATGTTTTTAATGTCAACGTATCTTTTTTCAATGGAAGATTGAACTAATTTTAAAATGTATAAGGGAATTGGAGGCGCAACGGGATCAACAGAAAAAGAAGCTTTTGACGATTTTAATAATTTTCCGTCCAACCCAAAAATATTGATTTCCAATCCGTGAATTTGTGACAATTCATGAATTTTATCTTTAAAAATCAACTCTAAATTATTGGCCGAAAGTGGATAGGTGGTATTGGCGAGAACATAATTTATATGTTCGTTTATCGCCGTTTCCTTGCGTTCTAATCGCTCTTGATGGTAAACTTTGGATTCATTTTTAAACTGAATAATTGAAATGGAAGCCATTAAAACGGATGCTATCAAAACCAATACAATCATCGACAGGAAAATCCTAGTTCGAAGGGAAAGCATTGACATTTTAAAGCTCATAAAAAAGTGTTCAGCAATTAGTATTCAGTTTTCGGTAGTTGGGTTTAAAATTTTATTCAGTTTTAAAGCTGAACTCTAAAACCTGATTACTGTTCACTATTTTTCTCTCGAATTCGTTTGTACATTTTAAATCCTAACATTATAATTATTGAAAAAAGGAAGATTCCTACCACTCCATAAATCCAGTTGAAAGCATTTTTTAATACGACTAAAAAAACAACTGCAAATAGAATTATGGTTGCGCCTTCATTCCACAAACGCATAAAATTGGAAGTATATTTAACTTCATTATTTTGTAATTCTTTATAAATAGAGTGGCATTTAATATGATATAAATACAATAAAAAAACAAATCCTAATTTAACGTGCATCCAGGGCATTAACAACCAAGCTTTTCCAATAGCTGTAAAAAACAGCATCCAAAAAGCAAAAATACTTGCTAAAATCGCACTTGGCCAAGTAATAATGTACCACAACCGGTACGTCATTATCTTATATTGATTTTGTAAGATTTCCTTTTCAGGAGATGGCTTATCGTTGGCTTCAATTTGGTAAACAAAAAGACGAACAATATAAAAAAGCCCTGCAAACCAAGTGATTACAAAGATAAGATGAAGCGATTTTAGGTAGTTGTAGTATTCCATTAATTTTTTGTTTAAAGTTTAGAGTTTAAGGTTTTAGCACGTTATACAACTTTAAACCTTAAACTTTAAACGTGTTTACTTTGCCCAATTCTCAATCCAATTTGCAACCGTTTGACACCATTCGTCACCATCGTTCATACATGGAATTGCCATAAAATTTTCGCCACCTTTTTCTTTAAATTCATGAGCGGCTTCCATCGCAATTTCTTCCAACGTTTCCAAGCAATCCGAAACAAATGCTGGAGTAACCACCGCCAAATTCTTGATTCCTTTTTTTGGCATTTTGTTCACTTCAACGTCAGTGTATGGCGTTAACCATTTGTCGCCTGCCAATCGAGATTGGAACGTTTGGCTGTATTTTCCTTCTGGAATTCCTAAGTATTTAACCACTTGTTTTGTGGTTTCATAACATTGGTGACGGTAACAAAATTCGTGTGCTGGCGAAGGCGTGTTGCAACAAGAACTATCTCCCGAAGAGTCGGGATTACAATGTGATTTGGTAATGTCGGTTTTACGTATGTGACGCTCTGGGATTCCGTGATACGAAAACAATAAATGATCGTATTCAAACCCATCCAAATGCTTTTTTATTGAATGTGATAAACTTGAAATGTAATCTGGTTTATTGTAAAACGCAGGGACAATTGTGAATTTCATCTCAGGAAAATACTTTTTTCGGTGCTCTTCAGCCAATTCTAAAATGGTGGTTGTAGAAGCCATTGCGTGTTGAGGATACAAGGGGAATAACATTACTTCGTCAACGCCTTTATCTTTCAATTCTTGCAACCCTTTTAAGATGGACATTTTGCCATAACGCATTGCCAAACCAACAGGAATGGAAGACAATTGTTGCACTTTTTTCTGCATTCTTTCAGAAATCACAACTAATGGAGATCCTTCTTCCCACCAAATTTTAGCATAAGCAGCGGCTGATTTTTTAGGTCTTGTTTGTAAAATAATTCCTCGTACCAATAAAGCACGAAGCAAAAACGGAACGTCAATTACATATTTATCCATTAAAAACTCGTCTAAATACGGCTTAACATCTTTTGGAGTTGGGCTTTCTGGAGAACCTAAATTGACTAATAATACACCTTTCATGTTTTTATATTTATTTATAAAAGTAAATTAAACTTACTTTTTTATTATTATGATTTACTAATTATTTTAAATTAAGTGTTAGGGTTAATTGCCATCAAATATTTTTTTGGCGTGGTGGCAAATTTCTTTTTAAACGCTGCTATAAAATGACTTCCAGTGCTGTAGCCTATTTTCAAACCTACCTCATTTACATTATAGGACCCGCTGTCTAATAATTTTCGAGCGCATTCCATTTTGTAATCAAAAAGAAAGCCATAAACGGTATCCCCATAGATTTGTTTGAAACCCATTTTTAATTTCTTCAAATTCAATCCTACTTGGTCGGCTAATTCTTGTAATCCTGGTGGCTCTGCCATATTTGCAATTACAATTTCCTTCGCTTTTTTAATTTTCATGACATTTTCTTCGTCAATTAAAAACGGACATTGTTCAGCATCTGGATCTTCAGAACGATTGAAATACAAACTCAATAATTCATAACCTTTCCCTTTGTAATAGAGGTTTTTTATGTTTGGATGTAAATTATAATGAAACAATTGGCTCAATACAATTGCCATTGAAGGACTAATATCACTTTCGTTGTAATATTTTTTATCTTGGTTCTCACCACTTAAAAATGGAATATAACTGGCTTCAGTAGAAAATAAGGCGTGGAATTTTTTGATAGAAATGATCACAGAAATTACCCAAGTTTGTGGTTCTAATATTAAATTTAATGGCAATTCTATTTGAGGATTATAAAGTAAAAGTGCTTTTTCTTCCTTTAAATCCAAAGTATAATTCCCTTGATTAAAAATAAATTTCGCTTTCCCTTTTATTCCAAAATGAAATTGAATAAGCCCTTGATTGATTTGTTTTTCTACATAAAAAGGTTCGTTTTCATCGTTTTGAAAGCGAATTAAGATAAAATCATCTTCAATTTTTATTACTTCTTGAAAACCCATAGCGATATTTTTTTATTTAAAAAATACGATTTTGTTTGTTTTTTTATTTAGAACGCATCTAAATAAAAAGGATTTAGAGGTACTATTTCATTGCAAAAATAGAAATATTAATGCAAAAAGTAACGATTTAAAGACAAAAATTCTCTTAGCGACACAAATAGTCCTTTAAGCGTTGTTTTTATAAAAACTATAGCTATAATTTTGCTGAACTTTTGAAAGTACTTATATGAAAAACAATCAATCGAAACAGCTCTATTTTTATTCTGTAGGATTAAGCTATAAAAAAGCCGACGCCGAAATCAGAGGAAAATTTAGTTTAGATTCTGCCGCTAAAACTCGTTTGCTAAAACAGGCAAAGCAAGAAGGTATTGAGAGTTTGATTGTGACTTCAACTTGCAATAGAACTGAGGTTTACGGTTTTGCAGAACACCCATTCCAACTGATAAAACTAATTTGCGAGCACAGTCAAGGAACAGTGGAAGGATTTCAAGAGTTTGGTTTTATTTACAAAGGGCCAGAAGCTATCAATCATATTTTTCAAGTAGGAACCGGCTTGGACAGTCAAATTCTTGGTGATTTTGAAATCATAAGTCAATTAAAATTGAGCTTTGCCGAATCTAGAAAATTAGGATTAATCAATACCTATTTGGATCGATTGATAAATGCCGTAATTCAAGCAAGTAAAAAAATCAAAACCGATACCGAAATTAGCTCAGGAGCAACTTCCGTTTCATTTGCATCGGTTCAATATATTATCAAAAATGTAGAAGATATTGGAACCAAAAATATCTTGCTTTTTGGTACAGGAAAAATCGGTAGAAATACCTGTGAAAATTTGGTAAAACATACCAAAAACGAACAAATTACACTGATCAATAGAACAAAAGATAAGGCTGAAAAACTAGCTGGAAAATTGAATTTGATCGTTAAAGATTATGCCGAATTGCATTTGGAACTTCAAAAAGCCGATGTGGTGGTTGTGGCAACTGGCGCTCAAAATCCTACTATCGACAAAGCTATTTTGAATCTTAAAAAGCCAATTCTAATTCTGGATTTATCGATTCCGAAAAACGTTCATGAAAATGTAACTGATTTAGAAGGAGTAACTTTAATTCATATGGATCATTTATCAGAAATGACCGACGATACTTTGGAAAGAAGAAAACAACATATTCCTGCCGCCGAAGCGATAATTGAAGATTTCAAAATGGAATTTAATATTTGGATGAATGGCAGAAAACATGCGCCAACTATTCACGCTCTAAAAGCAAAATTGAATGATATCGTAGAAAACGAATTGACTTACCAACGCAAGAAACTTCCTAATTTTGATGAAGAACAAGCCGAATTAATAAGCGCTAGAATTATTCAAAAAATCACCAACCATTTTGCAAGTCACCTAAAAGAAGAAAATACATCGGTGGATGAAAGTATCGAATTCATTGAAAAAGTTTTTCAAATTGGGCATCAATTACCCGTTATAAAAACTTCAGAAATAGAAGAAAAATATAAAATTACACTATCCTAAAATCTTGAAGTAAAGATTTCAAAACCACTTAATAATGGCTCAAAAAGTGATGCGTATCGGAACTCGAGATAGTGAATTAGCACTTTGGCAAGCGCATACAGTAGAAAAAAAATTGAACGATTTAGGCTTTAAAACTGAAATTGTTGCTGTAAAATCTACTGGAGATATTATTTTAAACAAACCCTTGTATGAATTAGGAATCACAGGGATTTTCACAAAAACCCTGGATATTGCTATGATCAATGGCCAAGTTGATATTGCCGTTCATTCCATGAAAGACGTTCCTACCGCTTTACCTGAAGGAATTGTTCAAGCGGCAGTTTTAGAAAGAGCTAACGAAAAAGACCTTTTGCTTTACAAAACCAATTTAGATTTTCTCTCTCAAGAAGCGACACTTGCTTCTGGAAGTTTACGTCGACAAGCACAATGGTTGCATAAATACCCGAATCACAAAATGGTTGATTTACGTGGAAATGTGAATTTGCGAATGCAAAAACTGAAAGATAATGATTGGAACGGAGCCCTATTTGCGGCAGCGGGATTAGAGAGAATAGGCCTTAAACCAGAAAAATACGAAGTCTTGGACTGGATGATTCCAGCTCCAGCTCAAGGCGCAATGGTGGTTTTAGCAATGGCAAATGAGGAATTTTGCTGGCAAGCAGTTTCCGAATTAAACGATTTAGAAACGGATATTTGCACCTACATTGAACGACAATTTTTAAGAACATTAGAAGGCGGATGTACCGCGCCAATTGGGGCAATTGCAAAATTTACCGAAGACACCATCGAGTTTAAAGGCGCCCTTTTCTCCATTGATGGCACGAAAAAAATGGAAGTTGAAAAAGTAATTCCAATTGAACAATGGAAGAAAATCGGCTTTGAATTAGCGAAAGAAATTTTGGCTAACGGCGGTGAAGCTCTGATGGCTAACATTAAAGAATCTCTGAAAAAAGATGAGTAATCTAGTACCCCTATTATCTACTAAAATGCTTTCTCCAACTCAAAGAGAAACGTTAGAAACCGCCTATTTTTTTGTTATTGAAGAAGATTTTATCGCTACAAAAAATCAGAATTTTGAGCTTCAAGAAATCAATACCAACTTGATTTTTACGAGTCAAAATGCCGCTCAAAGCGTTTTGCTTCATCCAAAATGTCAAGAATTAAAATCGAAAAATGTTTTTTGCGTTGGTTTAAAAACAAAGGCATTATTAGAAGAAAACGGATTTAATGTAATTGTTTACGTTGATTACGCATCTGATTTAGCTGAAATAATCACATTGATTTATGCTGGTGAAAGTTATACCTTTTTCAGTGGAAATTTGCGTAAAGAAACGTTGCCAAAAGCACTGAAAGAGGCAAAAATTAAGTTCAATGAAATTCAGGTTTACGAAACCTCCTTGACCCCAAAAAAAATAAAAGAAGCGGTAGAAGCCATATTATTTTTTAGTCCGTCGGGAGTAGAAAGTTATTTGAAGGAAAACAAATTAAAAAAGGAAATCTGTTTTTGCATTGGCGAAACCACAGCGGATGCATTGCCAAATACAGTGAAAAACATAATTATTGCAGCCCAACCTTCCATTGAAGAAGTGATTGAGGATGCAATAGCAGAATTTAGATAAATAAAAATTAGCTTAGAGCATTTAGCTTTTAGCATAAAGCAAAATAAATGATAAAGAACGACCTATTTTTAAAAGCATTACGAGGAGAAACCGTGGAACGCCCGCCGGTTTGGATGATGCGTCAAGCGGGAAGATACTTACCAGAATTCATCGCGTTGCGTGACAAATATGACTTTTTCACGCGTTGTCAAACTCCAGAATTAGCGGCTGAAATTACCGTTCAACCCATTCGCAGAATTGCGCCAGATGCGGCTATTTTATTCTCGGATATTTTAGTCGTTCCGCAAGCAATGGGAATTGAAGTTTTGATGAAAGAGAATATTGGGCCGTTTTTGCCTAATCCAATTCGAACTGTTCAGGATGTCGAAAAGGTGATTGTACCTAATATCCATGAAACTTTGGGTTATGTAATGGATGCCATTAAATTGACCAAAGAAATGTTGAATGATGAGGTTCCGTTAATTGGTTTTGCCGGTTCGCCTTGGACGATTTTTTGTTATGCTGTGGAAGGAAAAGGATCAAAAAGTTTTGATACTGCCAAAGGATTTTGTTTTTCAAATCCAATTGCAGCGCACGTATTATTACAAAAAATCACCGATACCACTATTTTATATTTAAAAGAAAAAGTAAAAGCAGGTGTTGATGCCGTTCAGATTTTCGACTCCTGGGGTGGAATGCTTTCGCCAGTTGATTATCAGGAATTCTCTTGGAAATACAGCAACCAAATCGTTGAAGCTTTGGCAGACGAAACACATGTTATTGTTTTCGGAAAAGGATGTTGGTTTGCCTTAGGAGATATGGCAAAAAGTAGGGCTTCAGCTTTGGGAGTAGATTGGACATGTTCTCCAAGAAATGCAAGATATTTATCAGGTGGAAACATCACTTTGCAAGGAAACTTTGACCCAAGTCGTTTGCTTTCGCCAATTCCTGTTATCAAGAAAATGGTTCACGAAATGATTGACGAATTCGGAAAAGACAAATACATCGCTAATTTAGGTCACGGTATTTTACCAAATATTCCTTTAGATCACGCGAAGGCATTTATTGATGCGGTGAAGGAGTATAATTCTTAAGTTTATGAAATTCAACAATTGGAAACTCGAAAAACTCCAAAATATTCGCTATTATGAATTTTTTGAATTAATTGAGAACAATAGAAGTCGAATCCAAAAGACATTTCCTGTAACGGTCTCTAATTGTTTAGATTTAAAAACAACAAATGAATTTATTACAAAAAACATTCAAATAGAAAAAGAAAAAACAGGGTACTATTTTTATGTTAGAAGTATTGAAACTAATAATTTAATAGGATATATTGGCATTAAAAAAATAGATTATCATATTTCAAAATGCGAATTATTCTATTTTATTGATAAAGAATTTGAAGGTAAAGGAATTATTTCAAAAGCAGTTTCTGAGGTAATTAATTTATGTTTCAATGAATTAAAAATGAATAAAATTTTTATTTGTACTTCAAAAGTAAATTTTGCTAGTCAACAAATTGCTCTAAAAAATGATTTCGTCCTAGAAGGAACTTTGCGAGAAGAATTTAAAAGCTTTGAAGGAGAATTAGAAGACATTAATTATTATGGATTATTGAAATCGGGTTATGAAAAATAAATTCTACCAATACATACAAAACCTTCAAGACCAAATTTGCGCAGGATTGGAAGCTGCTGATGGCGCAACTAAATTCGGTGAGGACATTTGGGAACGACCTGAAGGAGGTGGAGGACGAACCCGCGTAATTGAAAACGGAGCGGTTTTCGAAAAAGGCGGTGTCAATATTTCGGCAGTGCACGGAAAATTGCCTGAAGCCATGCAAAAACTATTCAACGTTGGCGAAGCTGATTTTTTTGCTTGTGGATTGAGTTTGGTTTTGCATCCAAAAAATCCAATGGTGCCAACGGTTCATGCGAATTGGCGCTATTTTGAAATGTACGATGATAACGGAAATGTCATTCAGCAATGGTTTGGTGGCGGTCAAGATTTAACGCCTTATTATCTGTTTGAAGAAGATGCAATACATTTTCATCAAACTTGTAAAACGGCTTGCGACAAGTACTCCCGAAGCTTCGGGACAGATTTTTATCCAAAATATAAAAAACAATGTGACGATTATTTTTGGAACGCGCATCGCAATGAAGCAAGAGGAATTGGCGGATTATTTTTCGATTACTGCAAAGCTACAGACACAATGTCAATGGAAAATTGGTTCGGATTTGTAACCGAAGTGGGTAATAGTTTTCTAGAAGCCTATGTTCCAATTGTTGAAAAAAGAAAGAATTTATCCTATTCTTCAGAACAAAGAACGTGGCAAGAAATCCGTCGTGGAAGATATGTCGAATTCAATTTGGTACACGATAAAGGTACGCTTTTTGGCTTAAAAACCAATGGAAGAATCGAAAGCATTTTGATGAGTTTGCCGCCACATGTTCAGTGGGTTTACGACCATCATGCGGAAAAAGGAAGCGAAGAAGAAAAATTAGTAGAAGTATTAGAGAATCCAAAAAATTGGATTTAATACTTATTTTAAATGTTGAATTATAAATTTTAAATGGGTTTAAATGAACTTTAAACCTTAAACTTAAAACTTAAATATATGTTTCCATTACAAAGAGGTCGCAGATTAAGAGTAAACGAATCCATTAGAAGTTTGGTTCGCGAAACAACATTAAGTCCATCCGATTTTATGTTTCCAATGTTCATTGCGGAAGGTGAAAACTATAAAGTAGAAATTTCATCAATGCCAGGAATTTTTCGTCGTTCTATCGATTTAACCGTTGAAGAAGTCAAAGAATTGTTCGCTTTAGGAATTCGTGCCGTAAATATTTACGTAAAAGTTGACGAATCACTAAAAGACAACACTGGAAAAGAAGCTTGGAACCCAAATGGATTGATGCAACGCGCCATCAAAGCCATCAAAACTGCTTGCCCAGAAATGATTGTTATGCCCGATGTGGCATTGGATCCCTATTCTATTTATGGTCACGACGGGATTATTGCCAATGGTGATATTGAAAACGATTCTACTAATGAAGCATTAGTAAAAATGGCAGTTTCTCACGCACAAGCGGGAGCCGATTTTGTAGCGCCAAGCGACATGATGGACGGACGTGTTTTGCGTTTGCGTCAAGGATTAGATGCTGCAGGATTTCAAAATGTGGGAATTATGAGCTACTCGGCTAAATATGCTTCTGCGTTTTACGGGCCTTTTCGCGATGCTTTAGACAGTGCACCTGTTGATAATACGGATATTCCAAAAGACAAAAAAACCTACCAAATGGATTATGCCAATCGCATCGAAGCCATCAAAGAAGCCTTAATGGATGTTGAAGAAGGTGCCGATATGGTCATGGTAAAACCCGGAATTGCCTATTTAGACATCGTTCGCGAAGTCAAAAACGCGGTGAATGTTCCCGTAACGGTTTTCCATGTTTCTGGCGAATATGCCATGATAAAAGCCGCTGCCGAAAGAGGTTGGCTCGATCACGACAAAATTATGATGGAACAATTAATGTGCATCAAAAGAGCTGGAGCAAGTTTAATTTCGACCTATTTTGCTAAGGAAGCAGCAATAATTTTAAACAAATAACAATGAAAAAAGTAGCTTTATTAGTGTGTCTTATTCTAGTTATTTCTTGTAAAAAAGAAAGCCAAGAAGCTTTTGGGCAACCCAATCCAACCGAAGTTTCTCAAACGCCCGAGCAACTTGGAAAATCTATTTTTGAAGGAAAAGGCAATTGTGTGGCTTGTCATAAAATCAATGAAAAGCTAGTCGGACCAAGCGTTCAAGACATTGCTAAAATCTATAAAGCACAAAATGGCGACATCGTTTCCTTCCTAAAAGACGACGCAAAACCAATAGTTGACCCTTCTCAATATGAAGTAATGAAAACTAATTTTGCACTTACAAAAGCCATGTCCGACGAAGAATTAAAAGGTTTGGAAGCCTATATTTACAGCACTATTAAATAGTTTTTACACCCCTAGATTTAATTATTTCCCTGAAATAATATCTCAACGATTTTATGTATATTCGTATAATTAGAATTTAAAAACCAAATAACCCACTTCCTAATGAAATTACTAAAAAAAATTGCACTTTGGACCGTCATTAGTCTGTCGTCATTAATTGTATTAGCCTATGTTTTTAATGTCAATTATTTATTAAAAGCAATTCGAACCATCTATTTAAAAGGACATCAAACCGCCTTTTTAGAAGATTACAAAGAGTTTGATAACGACACCATTTCTAAAAGTACTACCGCTCAACCCTGGGCAATTGATAAAGATTACAATAAAGTTAAAGCGACTCCAGAATTGGAAAATCTGCACAAAGAAGTAGGTTCTGTTGCTTTTCTTATCATAAAAAATGACAGTCTTTGGCACGAAAGTTATTACGACGGTTTCGATAAAAACTCGAAATCCAATTCCTTCTCCATGGCCAAGAGTATTGTTTCGGCAGCACTTGGAAAAGCTATAATGGAGGGGAAAATAAAAAGTTTGGACCAATTGGTTTCTGACTTCTTTCCTGAATTTAAAGCAGGGAAATCGGCAACAATGACTGTTGGTGATTTATCTTCCATGGCTTCTGGATTGAATTGGGATGAATCGTATTATAGCCCATTTTCAATTACTACTCGCGCCTATTTTTCTGATGAATTGGACCATGTAATCCTTGGATTAAAAGGCGTGGATGAACCAGGAAAAAAATACAAATACCTGAGTGGTAACACCCAGTTATTAGCCATGGTAATTGAAAAAGCGACTGGTGAAAAATTGCCTAAATATGTTTCCAAAAACTTCTGGCAACCGATGGGAGCCGAAAACGATGCGCTCTGGCAAATGGATAAAAAAGACGGAATTGTAAAAGCATTTTGCTGTGTGGCTAGTAATGCCAGAGACTTTGCCCGATTTGGAAAATTATACAACCAGAATGGGAAATGGAACGGCAAGCAACTATTAGATAGTACTTTTGTTGCCAAATCCATAACGCCAAGATTTAAAGAATCTCCAGAGTATGGTTATGCATGGTGGTTGAGCGACTATAAAGGGAAGAAAATATTTTATATGCGTGGTCATTTAGGACAGTACGTAATCGTAATTCCTGAAGACGAATTAATCCTAGTTCGATTAGGAAATAGAGTGCGGAAATCTAAAAATTCGCCACACAGCGAAGACTTTTTTATGTATATCGATGAAGCTTATAAAATGCTAGCCAAATGATAGAAAAAATACTCCTCGAAAACATTCTTTTTCTTGATATTGAAACCGTTCCAGAAGCTTCCGATTATAACGAATTGGATGCAGAAATGAAAGCCCTTTGGGAACACAAAACAAACTACCAACGAAAAGAAGAACATACGCCAGAAGATTTTTATGAACGTGCAGGGATTTGGGCAGAATTTGGAAAAATCATCTGTATTTCTGTGGGTTATTTTACCATTAAAGGAGACATTCGACACTTTAGAGTGACTTCGTTTTTTGGAGAAGAAAAGAAAATTCTTCACGATTTTATCAATCTCTTAAATAATCATTTCAATAAACCACAACATATTTTTTGTGGTCATAACGCTAAGGAATTTGATATTCCATTCATTGCCAGAAGAATGATTATCAACCAAATTGCCATTCCTAACAAGCTGAATTTATTTGGGAAAAAGCCTTGGGAAATACCACATTTGGATACATTAGAATTATGGAAATTTGGTGATTATAAGCATTACACTTCCTTAAAATTAATGTGTAAAGTGCTTGGAATCCCTTCCTCAAAAGGGGACATCGACGGAAGTCAAGTGGGGCATGTTTATTATATAGATAAAGACATCGATAGAATTGTAACCTATTGCGAAAAAGACACGATTGCGGTTGCACAAATATTCTTGCGTTTGCGTCGAGAAGATTTGTTGATCGAGGAGGAAATCATTCACGTTTAATTTTATATTTGATTTATTACATTTACAAAAAAATAAGTTATGGTATTAAGTAGATTTTGGTTAGCAATATTTATTTCGTCAATTGCATTTGTTTTAATTAGCTTGTTCTCTGGCAACAGTTACACGCTCGATTTTATGATCAATGGGAAAAAAGACGATCCCATTATTATCTCTGAAAAATACCTCCACCAAGTTCCCGTTTTTATAAAAGATAGCATTGAAAAAGCACCGGATCAAACGATTGTAATTGATAATAACACTTTTAATCCAGATACGACGTATGTGTATTCTGCGAAAACCGTAAAGATTTTCAGCGGAGTTCAAAAATCAGATGGATTACTTCCAACGTGCAAAAGCACTTTACTGGATTTAATCCTACCGCTTCTGGCTTATCTGGCCTTTTTCTGCGGATTGATGGAGCTTTTAATTATTTCTGGAGCGTCGGAAAAACTAGCGAAATTGCTAAGTCCAGTATTTGTAAAAGTGTTTCCAAGTGTTCCAAAAAATCACCCTTCTATTTCTTTTATGACGATGAATTTTGCAGCTAATTTCTTAGGATTGGATTCTGCAGCAACGCCTTTTGGCTTGAAAGCCATGGAAAGTTTACAAGAAATAAACCCCGACAAAGCCAAAGCCAGCGACGCACAAATTATGTTTATGTGTTTGCATGCTTCAGGGCTGACTTTAATTGCAACATCCATAATTGGTTATCGCGCTGCTGCAAATGCTACGAACCCTGCCGATGTAATGCTGCCTTGTATTATCACTTCCTTTATTGGTACCATTGCTGCTTTTTTAATTGTGGGAATCAAGCAAAAAATTAACTTTAAAAGTGCTTCTTTAGTCGTGGCTTTAATGACATTAATTGCTGCCATTGTGGGACTATTAATGTATGTAAACCAATTGGATATCATTGGTAAAAATTATTTTACTTCCAATTTATCGGCGTTGATTTTAATTACAATAATCGCTTTTACCTTGGTGTTTTCCTTTTTGAAAGAGAAGAAATTTACAGCGGCAAGCACCACCGTTTTTGAGGCATTTGTAACAGGAGCCAACAATGGAGTAAAAACCGGAGTTACTATATTTCCTTATGTTTTGGGAATGTTGGTCGCCATTTCGTTGTTTAGAAACAGCGGATTATTTGAAATTATTAGCGAATGGATTGCGTTTGGATTTTCGAATATGGGCGTGAGCAAAGAAATTACCGATGCGTTACCAGTTGCGTTGCTAAGACCCTTTAGTTCGGCAGGATCTCGTGGTTTTTTAATTGATTCTATGAATACTTTTGGCGCCGATTCCTTAACGGGAAGATTAAGTAGTATTTTCCAATGTAGCGCCGAAAGTACGTTTTATGTAATTGCCGTTTACTTTGGTTCGGTAAATATCAAAAACACGCGTTATGCATTAAGCACGATGCTTTTGGTGGATGTAATTTGTGTGATTACGGCAATATTGGTTGCCACTTGGTTTTTTTAAGATGATAGAAATAGAACGCAAATTTTTAGTAAAATCGGAGGGGTTTAAAGAAAATTCATTTGCAAAAAATGAGATTTCTCAAGGCTATTTAAACACGAATCCCGAGCGAACAGTTCGAGTTCGAATTAAAGGAAATCAGGGCTATTTAACCATAAAAGGGGAAAGTAATGAAACGGGTTTGAGTCGGTTTGAATGGGAAAATGAAATTCCAGTTGCCGAAGCCAGACAATTATTACCACTTTGCGAAAGCGGCGTAATTAGTAAAATCCGATACGAAGTAAAATTCGGAAATCATATTTATGAAGTCGATGAATTTTTTGGTGAAAACGAAGGGCTTGTTATTGCTGAAATAGAATTGCAATCGGAAAACGAAGCCTTTGAAAAGCCAGATTGGTTGGGCGAAGAAGTGACCAATAACGAAAAATATTACAACTCCTTTATTAGTAAAAACCCTTTTAAAAATTGGTGATTATTTTTCAACAATTTCCAGTTTTACTATAATAACGCCGCTATTTTTATTGGAAGCAATTTCCATAAAGGCACGTTTGGTAAGATCAATTTCACGACCTCTAGAAAAAGGCCCTCGATCAATAACCTCCACAATTACCCATTTCCCATTTTCTTCGTTGGTGACTTTTACTTTGGTTCCAAAAGGCAGTTTTCTATGGGCTGCTGAATATTTATCATTGCTAAATCGGATGCCACTTGAGGTTTTTTTTCCGTTGAATTTATTGTGATAATACGAAGCGTGTGCTTTGGTCTTGAAGGGCTTTAATTTTAATCGTGGTTTTATGGTATCTAAGGCAATTGCTTTAATTTTAACCGTATCTATTCCTACTTTTTGAGTAGTCGTTTTACTGTTTTTTTGAGCTTGAGTTTGTCCTCCAATGAAAATAAAAAAGAGAAACAAAATGGCATTAAATACTATTTTTTTTTGTTGCAACATAAATGGGTATTTGAATGGAACGGTTTTTAAATACTTTTAGACAAGGCGCTAAGAAGGTAGATTAAAACCATAAATGCCAAGGAATTCTAGCTAAAATTAATAGCAACCCTAACGTATAAAAAACAGCAAACGATTTGAATTTTGATTCGCTTGTAGCGGCCTTTTTATGTTTAGACCAACCAATAGTAATTAATACCAAGGCAATAACGTTTATTAAAGGGTGTTCTAGCGACGTTAATCTTGCTTCTGCCACCTTCATGCTAAATCCTGCTAACCCTAGCGGAGAAACGAAATATAGAATTAAACCCACTAACAATTGAACGTGAGATCCTATTAATCCGAACAACGCTATTTTTCGGTCTTTGGCAGTAAATTCTTTTTTGGAGGCGAACCCTATAATGGCGTTAACAACGGCTACTATTAGTAATAACAACGCTAAATAGGCCCAGCCCGAATGAAATTTTTGTAAGAAGGTATATAAATCCATGGTGTGTTTTATTTTTTTGAATAACAAATATAAAGAAAAAAGCATAAAAAAACGGCATTCTTTTTAGAATGCCGTTTTAGTAGTAGTATAAATTACTTCTTTCTGATTAGAAATTGTAGCTTAATGAGAAATTCCAAGTTCTACCGAAACCGAAGAAAACTTGGTTTCCTGTAGCCACTCCGTCATACAATCTTCCTGTTGAAGCGTAAGTACCTAATGCAGGATTAGTACTACTAACATTATCGTCAGCAAAAATGTTTGAATTAGATTCTGCAATAAATACGGTATCTAATAAGTTGTTTACATTCAATCTGAATCTTACTGATTCTGTAGAGTTTGCTAAATCCCATTTGTAAGAAACACCCGCATCAATTAAATCAAAGCTTGGCAATTGTACAGTCCCTTTGTTAGTTGCACTAGTGAATGAACTTGGGTTAATATTAGCGTATAATTTATCGTTAAAATTATAGTTTACATCGAATGACATGTTTTTAGACACGTCAATTACGCCTCCTAAAGCAGCAGTTACTTGAGCGGTATTACCCACTTTAACATTGTCTAAGTATAATGTTGTAACTGTACCGCCTGCAAATGGATCTCCATTTTGATCAAAACGATTGCTGATACTGTTTCCTTTGTAAAACCAGTTTCCATAAGAGAACATTCCGGTTACTTTAAAGTGAGAAAACAATTTATATCTTGTTTCTAACTCAAACCCTTGGTGAACCTCAGTAATACCTTGGAAATCATAATATCCATTTTGATTAAGTACGTCAGTATCAAATCTTCTTTGGTACCTGTCTTTCCATTCTGTACTGTAAACGTTTACATTAAGGTTTAATTTCGCATCTCTATAACCGTAACCCGCTTCAAATCCTAAAATTTTCTCGTTAGTTAAGTTGGTATTAACTACGTTTTTATTGTTAGGGAAAACAGCCGTTAAAAAAGGTTGTTTAGAATAATACCCTGCATTTACGAATGCGTTGTGGTTGTCATTAAAGTTATAATTTGCTCCTGCTTTGAAATTTCCTCCCATTAAGCTCTTTTTAACAGAATTTTGTAATGGATCGCTATTGGTGTAAACAAAATAATCTTGTCTTTGGAAGCTTTGTTGAGAAACCGATGCTTGTACAAAAGCAGTTAAGTTGTCTTTTTCATATTCAGCTTGACCAAAAGCCCCCAGCCAATTTACTAGTCCGTTCCAATTTCTTACAATTGGCGTCCCTTGAATTGCTTGAAAAAATGGGTTTAATGAAGGCGTTGGAGAAGACGTTTCGCTAGTGAAAACTCCTGCAGGATTGTTTAAATCTCCTGTGTCTTTAAATGTTGAACCACCTAAAAGATCATTTAAATACCTAACGTGAATTCCTTTGTACGTTCTTAAATCCAAACCGAAATCAAGAGTAAGGTTATTTAATTTTTTATCTAAATTGATAATTCCTCCGTACCAGTCATGAGAGTTAATACCAGCAATTTTAGAAACTCCATTAGTAGCTTCAGTTCCTGCAGTATTTACATATTGACCTCCAACTAAAGCTCTTGTAGCAGGAGCGAAAGCAGTAAACGCTGCAGTTGTAGGTACTTGAACTGTTTGACCTGAGTTGTAAGCGTATAACTTATCAAAGTCAACTGTTCCAACACCATTAGCTCCAGTTCTCCATCTGTCGTCATTGAAATTTAAACCATTTGCTCTACCCCAAGCACCTGCTCCACCTCCACGACCCCAAGAACCGTAAACGATAGTAGATAAATTGGTAGTTTCATTGATTTTATAATCCCAGTTGATAGAAGCTACTGGTTTGTTATAAAAATTCTGATTCATATTGTATTGACTTCCTTGGAAATAACCCCAGTCTCTATTGTATTTAGTCGCTGGAGTTCCTCCACCTACAGTTAAATATTGAGCTAGAGTAATTGAAGAACTTCTTTGGTGGTGCCATTGTGCCGCTCCAGTGAAAGTAAATTCAAATTGGTGTTTGTCGCTTAATTTGTATCCAAGACCTAAAAAGTAGTTAGTTCCTTCAAAGTTAGTTCCGTTAATATAACCGTCTCCTCTTGTTCTGCCTAATAAGAAAGAAGCAGACAAACCATTTTTCATTAATCCTGTAGAGTAAGAAAAAGTAGATTTAAGGTAGTTGTCGTTACCCGTTGAAGAAGAAATAGTTCCCCCTTCTTTCATTTCAGAAGATCTAGTTACAATGTTAATAGTACCCCCTACAGAAGCAATCGCTAATTTAGAAGCTCCTAAACCTCTTTGTACTTGAATAGACGAAGCAACGTCAGTAAGTCCAGTCCAGTTACTCCAATATACCGCACCGTTTTCCATGTCGTTAACTGGCATACCGTTAATCATAACTGCAATGTTTTCTTGAGCAAAACCTCTAATGTTAATTCTAGAGTCTCCGTAACCACCACCTGATTTAGATGCATAAACAGAAGGCATGTTTTTCAATAAATCTGGAAATTCTTGATTTCCTGCTTTAGCTTGTATTTCTGCCGCTTTGATAGTAGAAACAGCCACTGGAGTTTTTCTTTCTTTAGCAACGTCAATAATGCTACCTCTAACCACTACTTCATCAAGTTGATTTGACTTAACAGTGTCTTTCTTAACAGCTTGTGCGAATGACGCAGTAGCTATAAGAAACAGTCCAAAAAATAAATTAATTTTAAAATTTTTCATTTGTTGTTTGTTTAAATTTTTGCAAATTTCTGTATTAATATTGTTCCTTGTGTTAATAAATTGTTAAATGATAATTATTTGTTAAAATGTTTCCTCAAATGTTAATAAAATAGAAAAATTAATGGTAATAACTGATTAATTGAAAATTTATAACGGTTACTATCTTAAAAAAAAAGGATTAATAACCTTTTCTCACTTATTTAAATAGTGGTTTAAAAGAAAAGTAGTAGAACTATCGTGATTTTTAACATTTGTTGCGTTGATTTCCTCTAAAATGGAGTTGGCCAATTGCTTTCCTAGTTCCACTCCCCATTGGTCGTAACTAAAAATATTCCAAATCACGCCTTGAACAAATATTTTATGCTCGTACATGGCAATTAAAGAACCTAAAGTCTCGGGAGTTAAACGATCAATTAAAACGGTATTCGTTGGTTTGTTGCCTTCAAAAACTTTAAACGGAGTTAAATAATCGGCTTTCTCAGATGCAACTCCTTGTTGGTTAAACTCGTCGCGAACTTGTACTTCGGTTTTCCCATTTAATAATGCCTCGGTTTGTGCAAAGAAATTAGACATCAACTTATCGTGGTGGTCTTTATTCCCGTGCAATGAGTTTACAAATCCAATGAAATCTGTTGGTATTAATTTGGTTCCTTGGTGAATTAATTGGAAAAAGGCATGTTGCGAATTGGTTCCAGGTTCTCCCCAAATAATAGTTCCCGTTTGGTAATTAACGGGCTTTCCGTCACGACTAATACTCTTTCCGTTGCTTTCCATGATCCCTTGTTGAAGATAAGGCGCCAGCTTTTGCAAATATTGAGTGTAGGGAATTAATGCCTCACTTTCGGCACCAAAGAAGTTGTTGTACCAAATGCTTAGTAAAGCTAAAACTACCGGAATGTTTTTATCGAATGAGGCGGTTTTAAAATGATCGTCCATTTGATTCGCCCCTTTCAAGACTTTATCAAAATTATCAAATCCCACTGCTAAACTGATTGATAGTCCTACGGCACTCCATAATGAAAAACGACCTCCAACCCAATCCCACATAGGAAAAACATTTTCAGCATCAATTCCAAATTCAGTTACCTTTTTAATATTGGTAGAAACCGCAACAAAATGTTTGGCTACGTCTTCTTGTTTTGCTGTCCCGAAATCTGGGGATAAAAACCAAGAACGAATAGTTTCCGAATTGGTTAGCGTTTCTTGTGTAGTAAACGTTTTAGAAACAATTACAAAAAGGGTGGTTTCGGGATTTATTTTTTTAATGATTTCATTCACATGATCGCCATCAACATTGGAAACAAAATGAACGTTTAAGTGATTTTTATAATATTGTAATCCTTCCACAATCATTGCTGGACCTAAGTCGGAACCTCCAATTCCAATATTTACCACATCGGTGAAAGCCTTGCCGGTATATCCTTTTCTAACGCCATTCACGACCTCATTGGTAAACGCTTTTATTTTGTTTTTAACTTCATAAATTTCTGGAATTACATTTTGCCCTTCCACTTTCACCACTGCATTTTCAGGGGCGCGTAATGCAGTATGAAGTACGGCTCTATTTTCTGTTCTATTAATGGTTTCCCCATCAAAATAGGCTGAAATCGCTTCTTTCAAATGCACTTCATTAGCTAAATTAACAAGCAAATCCATCGTTTCTTGATTGATTCTATTTTTAGAATAATCAATTAAAAAGTCGTTCCAATGAATATGAAATTTCGATGCTCTTGAAGGATCCTCTTGAAACATTTTTTTTATTGAAACGTTTTTCATTGTTTCAAAATGGTGTTGAATAGCTTTCCAAGCAGTTGTTGAAGTTGGATTAGTGTTTTGTAGGGCCATTATAAGAAAGTTCTTTATTAATTAGAATATTGAATTGCAAATTTACAAATAATGTTTGTAAAGTAATTGTGAAGAATTATTATCTGTAAAAATAAATTGGCGAAGTTTTTTAGCCACGAATTACTCGAATTAACACCAATTTTAAAGTCTTTCGTCTATTATCTATTCGTCTATTATCTCTTAAATTCAATATCGGCAGCTCTATCCAATTCTTTTTTCAGCGGCTTCATTTGTTCTATAAAACGAGGCAGATTCTTTTTACTCATCGGTTCAGAATTGGGCAATTTTAATCTCAAAGCGTCTACTTGAACTCCGTTTTTCCAAAATCGATAACACACGTGTGGTCCAGTTGCGAGGCCAGTGCTTCCCACTTTCCCAATAATATCTCCTTGGTTTACCCTTTGGCCTCGGCGTGCGATAATTCTAGATAGATGTAAATATTGAGTCGAATAGGTTTTATTGTGTTTTACTTTAACAAAATTTCCATTTCCAGCGGTAAATCCGGTTTGTTCCACCACGCCCGAAGCGGTTGTCATAATTGGTGCTCCGAAGGGCGCTGCATAATCGGTGCCTTTATGCGCTTTCCAAATTTGCTGCACCGGATGAAATCTGTTTTTTGAATAACGCGAGGTAATATTTACAAATTTTAAAGGTGCTTTTAGGAAAAAGTTTTTAAGGGCTTTGCCTTCCTCATCAAAGTAGTCTAATTTATTGGAATTGATCTCTTG
>Ga0209443_1000444_pt1 | contig 27914 bp, 18 predicted proteins | sample LauGreBMM110DCMD_2_FD_187571 | JGI IMG/M metagenome (GOLD analysis project Ga0209443, IMG submission 187571) | Freshwater lake microbial communities from Lake Michigan, USA - Su13.BD.MM110.DCMD (SPAdes) (version 2) | ecosystem: Environmental > Aquatic > Freshwater > Lake | place: Lake Michigan... | reverse complement strand
CCACAATCCGGACCCTGCCCAGGCCACCGAAACCGGGATGGACCGAATGGAATTCCAATTCGCTCCTAATCCAGGCGAGCCCGCCCGCCCCCTGAGGTCCATCGCCTCCAGTGGTGAGCTCGCCCGTGTCATGCTGGCCCTCAAGACCGTCTTGGCCGATCAGGATGCCGTCCCGGTGCTGGTCTTCGATGAAGTCGATGCGAATGTCGGAGGCGAGACCGCCCACGCGGTCGGCCAGAAGATGGCGACCATCGCCTCGAAACATCAGGTGCTGTGCATCACGCATCTGGCCCCGGTGGCCGCGGCAGCCACGACCCACTATCAGGTGATAAAGGAAGTGCGAGAGGGTCGCACTGAATCCCTCATCCACACGCTCAATCGAGCTGAGCGCGTGGCTGAACTAGGCCGAATGCTCGGAGGGGGCGCGGCCGCACAGCGACACGCCCAAGAGCTTTTGGCGCCGCTCTTGCCGCAGCCGGCTTCCTGAAACGCGGCCCCAGAGTTTCCGACCATGTCTCCCATCACCTCGCTGAGCGTCACCCGGTTCAACCTGGCCCTCATCCACTCCTGGGCCATCGCGACCGACGTGCAATTGGGTCGGGTGGCTGGTAAGTCGGAATACCCGGTGGTGATCGTGACCTTGAAGGATTCACTGGGCCGCTGCGGAACCGGCGAAGCCTCTCCTTCCAGCCAGTACGGTGAAACTTGGGAAACGGTTGCCCGATTCTTGCAACAGATCGATGCCTCCCGACTTTCCTTCGATCATTTGACGGCTTCCCGGGCGTATCTCGAATCGTTGCCCGATCCGAGCATGCCGGCGCGCTGCGCGGTGGACATCGCCTTGCTCGATGGCGCCGCCCGGGCCGCTCGATTGCCGCTCCACCAATTCCTCGGACTCGGTTTCCCAGCCGATGGCGCGTGTTCCTCCTTCACCATCGGCCTAGACACTCCAGACCGTATGGAGGCCAAGGCCCGAGAAGCAGCCCGGTATCCGATCTTGAAGATGAAGCTGGGGTCACCCACCGACGCGGCCAACTTGGCGGCCGTACGACGGGCAGCCCCGGGCAAGCTCATCCGGGTGGATGCCAATGCGGCGTGGAAAACCCGTGAAGAGGCCCTGGATCGAATCCTCCACCTCGCCGATGACGGCAATATCGAATTCGTGGAGCAACCCATGCCTCCCGATGCTCCTGAAGCCGATGCCCTCTGGCTGAAAGAACGTTCCCCGTTGCCCTTGGTGGGTGACGAATCATACCAGGACGCGCGGGATGCCGAGCATTGTGCACGGTGCTTCCATGGCGTGAATGTGAAGCTGGTTAAGACCGGCGGGGTGACCGCCGCCAAGGAGGCCCTCGAGGCAGCTCGAAAGCTCGGGCTCAAGACGATGCTCGGCTGCATGATCGAGTCTTCGGTGCTCATCAGCGCCGCGGCGCACTTAGCCTCGCTCACCGATTGGCTCGATCTCGACGGCAACGTTCTCATCTCCAACGATCCCTTCAAGGGGGTTCAGAATTCTGACGGATGGATTACCTTCGAAGGCGCTCCGGAGCCCTTTGGATTGCAGACCTCGAGACGCGCCGAGAGCCACGGTCTCCCTCTCCGGCCGCTTTAGTCTTCCCGGTACGATTTGCTGGTTCGGGCCAAAAAACCAAAGCGATAGACCCAACCCCTGGGCCTGATCCAATCGGTCAAGCCCCTCGGACTTAGAGTCCTTTGCCTCAGCCCTCGCGAACGATCTGCCCCACAAAAACAAAACGGGCGGGAATCTCTTTTTGAAGACTCCCGCCCGCTTGAAATAAAGCTCTCGGATTCTTAGGCCTGGGCGCCTGCAACCGAAACGCCTCCGACTGGGGCCATCGCACCCATCGCCGGGCGTTTACCCTTGTGCCACCAAACCACCAGGGCACTGGCAATGTAGATGGAGGAGTAGGTGCCGGTGATGATACCTACTAGGAAGGTGAAGGCGAAGTCGTTGATGGCGCCGCCACCGAAGACGTACAGGGAGATCGTCGCCAAGAACACCGTTCCCGAGGTGATGATCGTACGGCTGAGGGTTTGGTTCAGCGCCCGATCGATGATCTGGTTGAAGGAACCGGCGGCTCCCATCTTCAGATCTTCACGGATACGATCAAAGATCACGATGGTGTCGTTGATCGAGAAACCGATGATAGTCAGGAGTGCCGCGACGAAGGTGGCATTGAACTGACGTCCTTCACCCACGGTTCCGGTCAAACAGTACCAACCGATGGTCATGAGCACGTCGTGCGCTACCGCAACCACGGCGGCGACGGCGAAGCTGAACTCATAGCGGAAGGCCACATAGACCAAGATGCCGAAGAGCGACAGGAACGAAGCAATGACGCCGGATTTCTGGATCTCCTTGCCGATGGTGGCTCCGACCGAGTCCATGCGGACGCGCTCGAACTTGGACTCCGGAAATGCTTTCTTGAGCACTTCCTCGGCCTTCAGACCGGCATCCTTGGCAGCCGTGATTGACAAATAATCGCGCTTGGTCGATCCGGCACCTTCGGTCTGGTACTGGATTCGGGTTTCGCCAATGCCACCCTTGGAAAGGGTTTCGCGAACCTTTTCAGTCTCCACCCGCTGAGAGAAGCGCATTTGCAACTCATCGCCACCGGCGAACTCGATACCGAGCATGTTGTGACCACGAACGAAGACGCCGTAGCCTATGCCCACCACGATCAGCAACCACGAGGCGATGAACGCTGGTTTAGCAAAGTTCAGGAACCGGATGTTGGTGCCCTTAATGATGTGCAACATCGGCAGGGACTTGATGATGTCCTTGGCGAGCAGGAAGTCGAAAATCAACCGGGTGACGACCAAGGCCGTAAACATGGAGACGCACAAACCAACGGTGAGTGCCACACCGAAGCCCTTGATCGGACCCGTGCCCATGATGATCAAGAGCACCGAGGAGATCAGGGTCGTCAAGTTGGAGTCAAAGATGGTCCCGAAGGCCTTGTCATAACCCGAAGAAACGGCACCGCGCACCGACTTGCCGGCGGCCAACTCTTCACGCATGCGCTCGTAAATAAGAACGTTGGCATCCACCGCCATACCGATGGTCAGCACGATGCCAGCGATACCTGGCAAGGTGAAGGTGACATCCAAGGAGCACATGACTCCGAGCATGATCAAGATGTTGAGGAACAGAGCCACGTTGGCGACGAGTCCGGCCGTCAGGTAGTAGACGATCATGAACGCCGCCACACCACCCACGCCCAACAGCGTGGCCATCTTGCCCGATGCGATGGCGTCGGCACCCAGCGAAGGATCTACGCCGCGCTCTTCTTTGACTTCGAGGGGGGCAGCCAACGGATTCTCCAGCGAAGTGGCCAACTCGAAGGCCTCCTTGTCCGTGAAGGATCCGGTGATCTGACCGTTGCCGCCCAGAATGGCGCCATTGATGCGCGGGGCAGAAACCACTTCGCCGTCGAGGATGATCGCCAAGCGCTCACCGATGGCCGCCTGGGTGATCTCACCGAAGAGTTGCGCACCCTCGGGACGCAGGCTGAAGCTGACGTAGGGCGAACCAGTGGCCGGATCGTGCCCGACACCCGCTCCCTCGACGTGCTTACCCGAGAGACCGCGCTCGGAAGCCCGCTTGACCAAGATCGGCTGAGGAACGCGTTGACCCGGAGTACCGCTGGGAACCATTTCATACATCCGGACATATCCCGGAGGAACCACGCCACGGGACAATTGACCTTCGCTGTCGGGGTGCACCATGCGGAATTCGAGGAAGGCCGCCTTCTGGATCTGCGCCTTGGCCTGCAGCTTGTCGGACTCGCTCAAGCCCGGAAGCTGTACCAAGATACGGCCACCGCCGGCCGGGGCGATCACCGGCTCGGACACACCAAAGCGGTCCACACGACGGCGAAGCACTTCGACGGCCTGTTCGGCGATGAAATCGGCATTCATCATGACGCCTGAATTGGTCTGAGCGCGGCTCATGTCCATCTCGAGGAGGAACTGCGTGCCACCCTGCAAATCCAGACCGAGTCGGAATTTGCCAGCAGCCGACCGCTGAACTCGGTTGAGGATCCCTCGGGTCACATCGCGTTCGACCGCAGCATTAATGTAATTGCTCGGGAAAAACGGCCGGATGTCGTTGGTGCTAATCGCGACCAGCAAGTTCGAGTAGGTGATCCCCGGTGTTCGGTCCATGTTGGACGTGTCCAACTGCTGGGCCTTCTTGACGATCTCATCGAACGTCTTGTTGGGGGTCGAGGACTGTTGCTCGAAGGCCTCGATGAGGTTTTTCGAGGTAGGTGGGTAGATCTCGCTCACGGACCAGGCTACGACGAGCAGGATCAGGACGAGTTTCCAGAGATGACTACGGTTCATGAGAAAACGTTTTAGGAGGCCGATGCGCCGGACACCACCTCACCGATGGCAGCCTTGGTGATCTCGAGTTTGGATTCACCCGAGCGAATGGTGACCGAGTTGTCCTTGATGCCCACCACGATGCCGACGATGCCGGACGACGTGGTGACTTTATCGCCCGCCGCTAGCTCGTTGAGCATCTTCGACTGCTCCTTGGCCCGCTTCTGTTGGGGGCGGATGAGCATGACATAAAAAATGATGCCGAAGAACACCATCATGCCAACCTGCATGAACATGGCTTTCTTCTGATCTTCTGGTGAGCCGCCTGCGGCAGGTCCGCCCAGGGCCAGCATGGCGACGTATGAATTGGACAACATGGGTTGCAAAGTAAGGTGGGGAGACTACGGAGGGCTTGAATCTTGGCAAGCGCCCGTTCCATGACTCTTCGCAGGGGGTAAGTTTGTAGGGAGGTAAGGGTTCCCAACAAAATAACATTTTTCTCACGGGTGGCCGTGAGCCCGTTCTCGGCATTTCCTAAAAAATCCGCCAAGCTCGTCTCGTGAAATTGTCGGAACTGCACCTGGGCCAACGCGTCATCCACCCTCAACTCGGTGAGGGAGTGGTCAAAGCCATCAATGAATTTGCCGCTGAGGTTCTCTTTCTGGAGGGTCGAAAACCCATCGAACCAGAAACCAGCGGCCTGACCGCCGCCGAAGCTCAGGCAAGCCTTTCGGGCATGCCCATGCCCCTAGAATCCTTGATCAACCAGGTTGTCGATGCGGCGGTGAATCGCTTGGGGATCGAGCGGCCCGATGGTTCAGTTCACGAATTGGCCTCGCGCTGGAAGACCGGCAAATTGATCCTGCAACCCTCCGATCCGTCCCTGCAGTCCAAGGAGGTGGAGCTGGATTTGTTTTTCCACAAGCTGGTCCTGATGCGCAATCAGCTGCGGATCCTCGAACAAAAGGTCAATTCGAGCGAGGCCCTCACTTCGGCTGAAAAGTTCGACTGGCAACAATACATTACCCGCTGCCATGGCTCGATGACCACCTTCAACCTGCTCTTCAAAGACAAAGAATCGAACTTCTGAAAATCTTGGTTCACGCCAAGAACTGCAGTGCAGTTCTTGGCAGGGACTGTCGATCGGTCATGATCGAAACATGCCCCCGACCACTGGAATCCGCCCGCCTCGCGAGCTGCACCCTTCAGACGGGTTTACGCTCATCGAACTACTGGTGGTGGTGGCCATTATCGCCATCTTGGCCGGATTGCTTCTACCGACCCTTGGCCAGGCCAAAGAGAGCGCCCGACGCATCCAGTGCACCGGCAATTTAAAACAATTGAACCTCGCATGGCAGTTGTACGCCCAGGACAACGGGGATCGAATGGTTCCAAACGGGACGGATGTCGCCGTTCGAACTACCCCTCTTTGGGTCGCTGGCAATAGTCATCAGGGCGGCCTGTTCGCTTTCACCAACCGGGTCCTGCTGTTGGATCGCCGATATTCAGCCTTCTCCCCCATCATTTCCGACGCGGCGATCTACAAGTGCCCCAGCGATCGCGGCATCGCTGTTGGACGGCACCAGTTCGTCCGAAGCTATGCCCTGAATAGTTACCTTAACAATATTGCCCCTTCCGGCCCCCTCAGTGCGGCCCATGTCCGCTTCTCGACCCTAGCCGACCTCCAACGAGCCAATCCCTCCAGCATCCTAACCTTCTTGGATGTTGATTGGCCAAGCCTCTGCATGCCGGAGTTTCGATTCGAGATGGGGCGTTCCTCCTACTTTCATCGACCAGGTTCTTATCACAACCGGAGCGGCGTGCTGGGGATGGCCGACGGACATGTCGAATCCCGTCGTTGGCGCGACCCTTCGCTCCGCCCCAACAACACCAAGGACAACCGCCATGGCACCACCGCCCGCCTCCCGACCGATGTGCAATGGCTTCAAGAGCGAGCCACAATTCCCATTCGCTAGCCAGTGGGAGAAATAGCCCTCCCCGCAGCCTCCCCTCGCCTCTCGAGGTGAGATGCACCTCTCGGTCCTGATGCGGAGATTCGACGAGGCTTGCCATTTTCGGGTTTCCACCAAGACTCTGTAACGGCCATCCCCCTACTCAACGCACCGACGCCATGCACCTTGCGACGCTCGACTGGATCATCATCGCTGCCACGTTTATCCTCTATCTAGCCATTGGGCTTTTCGTCGGCAAATCGGCGGGCAAAGACTATGAGAGCTATTTTCTGAGCGGACGAACCATGCCGTGGTGGCTCTTGGGAACTTCGATGGTCGCCACCACCTTTGCCACCGACACCCCAAACTTGGTGGCGGGAATCGTACGGCGGGACGGCGTCTTCGGAAACTGGGTCTGGTGGGCCCTGCTGCTGACTGGAACCACTACGGTTTTCCTCTTCGCCAAGCTCTGGCGACGGAGTGGCATGATGACCGACATCGAGTTCTACGAGCTCCGCTATTCGGGTCGCCAAGCGGCTTTTCTGCGGGGCTTCCGTGCCGTCTATCTGGGCATTTTCTTCAACATCCTGGTCATGGCCAATGTCTCACTGGCAGCCATCAAGATCGGCGGGGTGATGTTCGGCCTCGATCCGGTCATAACGATCGCCGTGGCCTCAGTGGTCACTGTGGCCTACAGCATGATCGGTGGACTCACCGGGGTGCTGCTTACTGACTTGGTGCAGTTCATCATCGCGATGGTGGGTGCCATCTGGGCGGCGGTGCATGTTGTGGGGCTCCCCCAAGTCGGTGGTTTGGGCAAGCTCCTGTCGGATCCCCGCGTGCAAGCCAAGATGGACATCGTCCCCAATATGGCAACCACACCCCACAATGTGGTCATGGCGGTCTTCTTGATTCCACTCCTGGTGACCTGGTGGAGTGCGTATTATCCAGGCGCCGAACCCGGCGGCGGTGGCTACGTAGCCCAGCGACTCCTGGCGGCTAAAAATGAAAAACACGCACTGGGCGCCTGCCTGTTCTTCAACGTGATGCACTACGCGCTCCGCCCCTGGCCGTGGATCTTGGTCGCACTAGCCTCGCTGGTGGTCTTCCCGGATGTGGCTTCGCTTCAAGCCCGCTTCCCGCACCTCGATCCCAAAATCGTTCAAGATGACCTAGCCTATCCGGCCATGCTCACCTTTCTGCCCCAAGGCCTCATGGGCATTATGGTCGCTTCGCTGGCCGCCGCATACATGAGCACCATGTCCACCCAGGTAAACTACGGGTCATCGATTGTGGTCAGCGACCTCTACCTGCGGTTCATCAACCCCAAGGCCACCGACTCGCAGCAAGTCTGGCTGGGACGGATCGTGACGATGGTGCTGATGTTCGCCTCCTGCTGGTTCGCTCTTCAAATGAAGGACGCCTTGTCCAACTTCAACCTCATGATGCAGATCGGTGCGGGAACCGGATTGGTCCTCATTCTTCGGTGGTTCTGGTGGCGCATCAATGCCGCGGCGGAGATCGCAGCAATGACGCTCTCCTTTGGCATGGCGCTCTTCTGGCACTTTTCGACCATCGGCCACGATATCCCCGCTTGGGAGCAGATGGTGATCGGCGTGGCCGTTACCACTGTAGGTTCACTGCTGGTCGCACTGCTGACGGGCCCGACCGAGACAGAGAAACTCCGCGAATTCTATACTCGGGTGCAGCCCGGCGGGGCGGGATGGAAACCCATCCTCGAACGTGCAGAGCATGAGCGTATCCAGATCCAAGACACCGGACTGAGCAAAGACTCCGACCTCGGTATCGGCATCGTCTGCTCGATCCTCGCTTCAGTTGGTATTTGGGCGCTGATCTTCGCCGGCGGCTGGGCCATTTACGGACGTTGGGGACAGGCGGGCGGGGCATTGGCGGTGACGCTGGTCTGCGCGGCCTTTTTACCCTCCTGCATTGGAAAACTGCGGATCCGCGAGTGAATACGGCCCCGCGAGCCTAACGGCCTCCCAAGACCCGCTCAGTAAAACGGCAAACAACGTAGGGTTGGGAGCATCTAAAGTTGCTCCGACGACGCTGCGTCCACCATTATAGGCCCGCCGTGATGACTGAATCGGTCCAGTTCATGGCAACCCAAACCCATGGCTGGACTCTCGATGTCACCCTTGCCGGGCTCCCGTATCGTCCGACACGCCGGCGATTTACTCACATTCATTCTCACCGCGCCCGACGGTCACATTGGCGACGGCTGGCAGGCCCGGCTGCGCACCAATCTGGGGCGGGCCGAGCGGGTCCGTGACGAAATCCTTCAATCCCACTTTGAAAAGCTGCCCCTGGCCGGTGCGGCCTGGCGGGACTTGCCCTTACAACTCACTCCGGAGGGCCAGTGGTCTGTCACCTTGCCACTGACCGAGGTTGGCTATTTTAAGGCTAAGGCCTACGCGATCGATCCAAAAGGCTTCCAGCACTGGACGGAAGGTCCGGACGTAGGCATCAGTATCCACCCAGCTTGGACACGCACCGCCAACACGGTGTATTGCGCGTTCCCTCGCATGTTTGGCGAATGGTCGAAGCACCGACTCTCCACCGCCGAAGACCACAACACCCCGATCCTGAAAGCGCTCGATGAGGAGGGCTTCACCGTGATCCCTCCCAGCGGGACGCTGCGGTCGCTCATCCAAGAACTGCCGCACATCATCGACCGGCTCGGATGCCGGATCGTGCACCTGCTACCGGTAAGCCCGACACCCACCACGTTCGCTCGGTTCGGGCGCTACGGGTCGCCCTATGCGCTGCAGCACCTGACCCAAATTGATCCAGCGCTGGTCGAGTTTGATCGACGCACCACCGGCGTGGACCAATTCCGGGAACTGGCAATCGAGATACATTCGCGGGGAGCACGACTCATGCTCGACCTGGTCATTAACCACACGGGTTGGGGTAGCGCCGAGTGGGAGGAGCATCCGGAGTGGTTCGTCCGCAAGCACGATGGCGAGTTTGAAAGTCCGGGAGCCTGGAACGTGGTCTGGGAAGACCTGGTCGAGATGGATCAGCGTCACGTCGCTCTGTGGGATTACCTGGCCAATGCCTTCCTCATCTGGTGCCGTCGAGGAGTCGACGGTTTCCGCTGCGACGCCGGATACAAAATACCTCCCCATGTGTGGCAGTTCATTACCGCCAAGGTGCGTCGTGAATTTCCAAATACCGTATTTCTGTTGGAGGGACTGGGCGGACCCTGGGAGGCCACTGAGTCATGCCTCGCCGAGGGCGGGATGCAATGGGCGTACAGCGAACTCTTTCAGAACTACGGATCGTTAGGGATCAGCGCTTATCTAGATCACCATTTCCAAGCCAGTGCCCGTTCTGGAATTCTGGTGCACTACAGCGAAACCCATGACAATTCCCGACTGGCGGCCAACGGCGGGGTGCCGGGCCAACCGGCCACCCCAGAGGGACGTCGTTGGTCGCTCTTCCGCAATAGCCTCGCAGCCCTGACTTCCATCCAAGGCGGCTTCGGGTTCACCGCCGGGGTCGAATGGTGTGCCACCGAGCAAATCAACGTCCACAGCAGCCGGGGCTTGGCTTGGGGATCGCCCCATTCGTTGGTCCCCGAACTGTCCGCGTTAAACCGACTGATCAGCAACCACCCGTGCTTCTTCGATGGCACCTCGTTGCAGCGAATCAGCGAGCCTCAATCCAAGGTCTATGCCCTGCGGCGCGATTCGGCCGAGGGACTCGATCGCGTCCTCGTGCTGGTGAATACAGAATTCGAGGAGGAGCGCTCCATCGAACTCGATGGGGCTCTCTGGGAAAAGCTCGGGCAACCAACCTTCGATTTAGTGGGTCATCTGCCAGCCCCGCGGTGGCAGGAGTTGGCTCCGTCACCCGGGCATCCGAGTCGCCGAATTCAAATAACTCTCGCCCCCGGAGCCACCCATTGCTTGGCCTCTTCGATCACTCCGCTGGGCCTTTCTGGGGATGTCTACCGCGAGACCCGTCGGCGCGCCGACTGGGCCGCCGTATGCCGAGGCCGCGTGAGCCGTGGAATCCTCGGCTGTTCATCCAATTGGAAACAGGAGGCCGCCTGGGTCTCGCGCGATCCCGCGGGATTTCTGACCGCTGCGGCGCACGATGAATCCTGTCTGGTGGACACTTCAGAGACCTACCGCCCGGTCATCGTCTGGCAGGTTCAAGATCGCAAACGCATCACACTCGTTCCCCCGGGGCATTGGTTGCTTATCCGCGACACTCACCCGTTCCGCGTCCGAGTTTGTCCTCAACCTCAAGGTCTCGAATACAACGAGGAATCTATCCCCGTTGAAGAGGGGCACATCGCTGCGATTCCTCCCCAAAAACACCGTGGAAACGTCCTCCTTGAGCTGGAGCGGTACGCCCCCTCCGATCCTCGAGTCCGCGCCACCCTACGGTATCTGGATACTGTTCCATCCGATTTACCATCGGTACCCCCAGACCCTCAGAACACCACCGTCTTATTGACCAATGGCCGGGGCGGCATGGCCCGGCTCTGCCTTGATTTGGGTCGAATCCATTCCAAATACGACTGCCTCCTCGGTGCGAACCTCCACCCGGAGGTGCCTGTCGATCGTCACGTCTTAGCTAAGCGCATCCGCGTCTGGATTAATGCCGATGGATTCATCTCGCCCCTAGACGCCTCGAATTTGGTGTCTGTCGAGACTGCAGCCCCCACGCATTGGCGCTTCATCGCTAATGCGGGCGACGGTCGCAGTGTCGAGATCCGGGTCGTGGCCGACATGCTGGAAGGGAAAAACATCACGGTCTTCCAGTTCAACCGACCGGCCATGGCGAGCCACGACTCGCGCTTCGGAAAACCCCTACCCCCCTCGTTCGATGTCCGTCTGGTAGTCCGGGTAGATTTGGAAGACCGAAATTTCCACTGTGAAACCCGCCTGAATCCCGACAGCGAATCCCACTTCATCCGGGCCACACGGATCGTGTCTCCGACCCCGGGTAAGGCCACGCCGGCCGGCACCGCTGAAGGATTTTTCTTCGAACCAGATCCTTCCCGAAGTCTGCGAGTCACCGTCAACCCAGGGCATTTCCATTCCGCGGTGGAATGGTGCCGGGACATTCCGCATCCGGTGGAATCCAGCCGGGGCATGAATGGTTCTGGCGATGCCTACAGCCCAGGATGGTTTGAGATTCCCCTGAATCCTGGCGATTGCTCCACCCTCACCGTCTCTGCCGAAGCGGCTGAGATTTCCGACGAGGAGGTGTCGGGGTTCATCCAACGTCGTCAGGAACTCTTGAAAGGTACGGCCGCCGATCCCTGGGAACTTTTGCTGCGACGGGCCATCGACAGTTTCGTCGTCCGACGCGCCGATTCAGTCACCGTCATCGCGGGTTATCCATGGTTCCTCGATTGGGGCCGAGATTCGCTCATTGCCGCCCGCGGACTCATCACGGCCCAACGCTTCACTGAAGTGCGCCAGTTGCTCGTCACCTTTGGTCGCTTCGAAGAGGCCGGTACCCTTCCCAATTCTATCCATGGCGAGAATGCCTCCAACCGGGAGACGAGCGATGCGTCGCTCTGGTACGGCATCGTTGCTGAAGAATTGGCTAAAGCCGACCCACAGGGACCGGAATCCGTCTTCGGACTGAGCACCGGCGACCGACAAGGACGGACGGTGCGAGACGTCCTGCGTTCCATAGCTTCAGGCTACCTTGCAGGAACCCCGCAGGGCATCCGCGTCGACCCGGACAGTGCGCTCGTCTGGAGTCCCAGCCACTTTACCTGGATGGACACCAATCATCCTGCCGGAACGCCCCGTCAGGGGTATCCGGTCGAGATCCAGGTGCTGTGGATCCGCCTTCTCCGATTGCTCGATCGCTTGGGGTGCCCTGCCGCCCAGTCCGCCGAGGCGTGGAGCACCTTGGCAACGCGGGCCGAGATTTCCTTCCACCAGCTTTTCTGGATTGAGGAGTTGGGCTGGTTCGCTGATTGCCTCCACGGACACCAAGATCACCCCGCCGCGCGTGCGGTGCGCGACAACGCCCTGCGCAGCAACGCGCTCCTAGCTATCGCCCTGGATCTGGTCGATGGGCCCAAGGCCCGGCGCACCGTGCAGGCGGCCCAGCGCTACTTAGTGGTCCCGGGAGCGCTTCGATCGCTTGCCCCGTTGCCGGTCCATCCGCCGTTGGCCGTCTGGCACCACGGACAACTCCTAAACCACCCCGACGAACCTTACTGGGGCTCCTACGAAGGGGACGAAGACACGCGGCGCAAACCCGCCTACCACAATGGCACCGCCTGGGTCTGGACCTTCCCAAGTTTCTGCGAAGCGGTCGTGAAGGCTTATGGCAAAAGTCCCGCAGCTATCGAGGCAGCCCGCGCCTACCTCACCAGTGTGGATACCTATCTGCAGCAGGGTTGTGTGGGCCAGTTGCCCGAGATCCTCGATGGCGACGCTCCCCACCAGCCCCGCGGCTGTGATGCCCAGGCTTGGAGCGTCACCGAAGTGCTTCGGGTCTGGCGCTGGCTCAATTGCCTGACGCCCACCACACCCGAGTAATCTGGAGCCCAACGTGCGGGTTCGGGACGAGCACGCTCCGGATTCTAAAGATCCTGAAGATCCTAACGATCCTGCGGAGCGAAATATCCGGGCTAAATCCTTCCCGAGGCCCTTGACCCTCTCCTAAGCTTTACCCTGCACATGCGATCGAGCTCGGCATTCGACAAACTTTTGGAGCGGTTAGTAGGAGGCCTGCTGCTTTTCTCGGTGGCGTGGCTCACCTTTTGGTTCGCCGGGGTCAATCCCCGGGAATCGGGTATCGGCTTTGCAGCCATTGGCATGGCCTGGATCGTCTGGACCCTTCGGATGTGGGTCGAACCCACTCATCGCTTTCTCATGCCGCCGGTCACCTGGGCGGTGGCCATCTTTTTCGGCTATGCCGCCTGGAAATGCCATTCTGCCAGCGTGCCTTATTGGGCGCTCCAAGAGGTGTTCCTGATCGGAGTCTATGCCGTGGCCTTCTTTACCAGTCTGCACAACCTCCATCGTCAGGAGACTTCGGGGTGGGTGGTGAATGGCTTTCTGCTTATCGGACTTCTTTCCTCGGCCTACGCCATCGTTCAGTTCACCCAAAATTCGCAGAGAGTCCTCTGGGAGACCCAACCCTTGGTTTACTACAAGCGGTACGGAGCCACCTTCGTCAACCCGAACCACCTCGCTGCGTTCCTGCTCATGCTGATGCCGCTGGGCCTTTCCCACGCCTTTTTGGGTCGGGGAAGTGTCGTGCAACGAATCCTCGCTGGGTATGCAGCCCTCGTGATGCTCGGAGGCATTGCTGTGACCATGTCCCGGGGTGGCTGGCTCGGAGCCACCGCCGCCATTGCCGTCTTCTCTCTTTGGCTGCTCCGCCGTCCCCAGTATCGGATCCCAATGGCAGCGCTCATGGCGGTGCTCTGCATCGGTTCGGTCACCTTTCTTGCTCAGTCCGAAAAAGCCCGCGCCCGAATCGATGCGCTGACGGCCTCCGGCAAAAAAGACAGCGGACTCTTCCGTGCCTGGATTTGGAAACCCGCTGTGCAAATGTGGTCCGACCATCACTGGCAAGGAGTTGGCCCTGGGCAATTCGATACTCGCTTCCCTGCCTACCGGACACCGACGACACCGCTGAGCCCTCAGCACGTCCACAATGAATACCTCGAGCTGCTGGTCGAGTACGGCATCGCCGGTGCCGGCATCGTTGGTTTGGGTCTCGCCGCCTTTGGATACGGCCTTTACCGCACCTCACGGCATGTCGAACGGGGCTCCTCCGACTTGGGGGTCAAGCAAAGCAACCGCACGGCGTTCTTCGCCGGGAGCGTGGCCGGCCTGAGCGGATTGGCTGTGCATTGTCTCTTCGACTTCAACCTGCATATCCCAGCCATTGGGGTGACGGCTTCGGTGATTGCCGGCATCGTCGTCTCCAACACCCGATTTGCCACGGAACGGTTCTGGGTCAAGTCGTACCTCCCCCTGCGACTGGCGGCCACGGCCGTCATGGGCGGCCTGCTTTTTTGGATGATTCCGCTGGGAGTCAGCGCCGCCCGCGAAGACCTCCACCTCAAGCGAGCTGAGCGTCAACCCAGCGTCGATGAACATTTTTTCGAAGAATTGGCACTGGCAGCAACCTTGGCACCCGGCAATCCCATGACGCCGTATTGGTACGGCGAAGAAAAACGTCGCCTCAGTTGGCAAGGCCTGCCCGGTTGGGAAAAGCAGGCCCAAGAAGCGCTCCACTGGTTGGAGGCTTCGGCCCGATTGGACCCATACAACGCCCGGACCCGGGTGGCCATCGGGCTTTGCCATCAATGGCTTGGCGATCTGAAGTCGGCTTCCGAAGCCTTCGAGTCGGCACTGAAGCTGGGGCCCAACGACGTCGCCGTGCTCAACGCCCTCACTTGGAACCTGATTGTCCGAGGGGATTCGGACCGGGCCCGGTTGCTAGTCGAGCAGTCGTTGGTGCTTAATCCCTGGGACAATTGGGAAGCGCGCTCCTATGCCCAGCGCCTCAAGCCAACGACTCCCTAAATCATCGCCAACAACTCCAGAGCATTCCTGATTTCCGTATTGGCATCAGTGCAGCGACAAAACACGCTTCAATAATGAGTTTGGCTGCCAAGACTGGCGAAAAAAACACCCTCTACCGCGACATCACGGTCCAGAATCGGCAGGGGATCCATGCCCGTCCGTCGGCTTCCTTCGTAAAGCTGGCAAGCCAGTTCAACTGCGATGTGTTCATCGAAAAGGACGGTGAGACGATTAACGGCAAGAGCATTATGGGTCTACTCATGCTCGCCGCGGGACCCGGAAGTAAGCTGAGGATCGTCTGCACCGGGTCCGACTGCCAAATCGCACTGACCCAACTGTGTGCGCTAGTCGATGCCAAGTTCGGCGAGGACTAACCCTTTCTCCTCGAAACTCTAACTCCTCGGCCTTCACCCATGTCCGACTTCAAGATCCAGTACGTCGCCAATCTAGCCCGTTTGGCGCTCACTCCCGATGAGGAAGAACGCCTGAGTGGCCAGCTGACCAACATCCTAGGCTACATCGAGAAGCTCAAGGAAGTGGATGTCTCCCAAGTGGAACCCACGGCTCATGCGTTTCCGCTAGTCAATGTGATGCGGCCGGATGTCGTCACCGGCTCACTGCCTCATGACGAGGCTCTGCGCAATGCCCCCTCCAAGGCGGGTGGTTTGTTCGTTGTCCCCAAGGTGGTCGAATAGTTGGGTTTCAGGTCCGTGGCAGCCAAGGTCCGTGGCAGCCAAGGTCCGTGGCAGCCAAGGTCCGTGGCAGCCAATTGCTGGCGACGACTGAATGAGCCGACCCCGGCCCGATTCGGCACCGACGACTTCAGTTTCCTTGCCTCGCAGCCCGGGTCCTTCCATCATCGCTCATGGCAGACGCGAGCCCAGCCCACGAGGTCGATTCACAGTTCTACCAACCGGCCTCCCGGTTCTTCCCATCCCACGGCAATACGGCCCTCACCTACGACGACGTCACGCTGGCTACCCTCTACACAGAGATTCTCCCAAAAGAGAGCCAGATAGATACCCGACTGGCCGAGGGTCTTCATCTCAACATCCCGCTGGTGTCCTCCGACATGGACACCGTCACCGAGGCACGCATGGCTATCGCCATGGCGCTGAACGGTGGGCTCGGGCTCATCCACTACAACATGCCCGAGAAAGAGCAACTCTCGGAAGTGTCACGCGTGAAGAACCATGTCCATGGCCTTATCCAGGACCCCATCCGCGTCCACCCCGAGCAGCACATCGGCGATGTCCTGGAACTCATCGAAAAGAAGCGCTTCAGCTTCAGCACTTTCCCTGTCGTCGATGCCACCGGAACACTGCTGGGTCTTCTCCCGGGGCATGTGGTCAAGCCACGCTACGCCCACCGCAAGGTCTCCGAGGCCCTCACGCCGCGGGCCCAGGTCCGGACCATTTCTGAGCGCGAACTCGGATCAGATCCCATCGCCCGCGCCGACCGCTTCTTCACCGAGAACTTGGGCATTCACAAGCTGTTGGTGGTGGACGATCAGGACCGACTCCAGGGGTTGTTTACTCTCAGCGACATCGAGCGGATTACCCAAGAGACCGGTGCGGCACTAAAGCCGGCCCGCGATTCGACATTCCGACTTCTCTGCGGTGCGGCCATTTCCACGGTCCGTCACAAGGATGGCAGCATCGACCGCGACCGGGTCATCGGACATGTCGGTGCGCTCATCGACCGCGGTGTGGATTGCGTGGCCGTCTCAACAGCACACGGACACAGCCGAGGGGTCGGCGAGGTGGTAAAAATGGTGCGCGACGCGTTCGCCCGCTTGCCAATTATCGCGGGCAACGTCACCAGCGCTGCGGGGGTCGAATTCCTGGCCTCCAACGGAGCCAACGTCATTAAGGTGGGTCAGGGACCCGGATCCATTTGCACCACACGGGTCGTGGCAGGGGTCGGAATTCCTCAGCTCACGGCCCTCTACATCACCTCCCGAGCCGCCGCCACATGCGGCGTAACCTTGTTGGCCGATGGCGGAATCACCAAGTCCGGCGACGTCGTGAAGGCACTGACCTTGGCCCAGGGTGTCATTTGCGGCGGTCTATTTGCCGGATGCCCGGAAGCACCCGGACAAATCGTCGAGATCAACGGAAAGCTCTACAAGCAGTACCGCGGCATGGGCAGCCATGCAGCCATGAAGGCCGGGTCCGCGGCCCGCTACGGTCACAGTACCGACAACACCCGCAAGGCCGCCGCAGAGGGAATCGAAGCACTAAAGGAGGTCGCCGCTTCGCTGGATTCTGTCGTCGGTCAACTCATCGGAGGCATCCAGTCCGGCATGGGCTACTTGGGGGCGATCAATTTGGCCAGCCTGAGAGATCGGGCGCGGTACATTCAAGTGAGCCCCGCCGGCCAGAAAGAGGCTTCACCGCATGACGTCATTGAGGTCAAAACCTCCAGTGGTTCCGGCGACAAGGCCTGAGCATGATCGTCTTGCCCACCCCTGCCGGCATTCACGCCGAGATCGAGGCGCTGGCTCCGGACGTCTTCCGCCTCCGTTTAGGACTCATCGAAGCCCCTGAGCCACCGGAGTCGGCAGCACTCATCGAACCGAACTGGGAGATCCCAGAAACCGCCGCCCAGCGCAGAGGCGGCCGATCGTGTCTGGCCACCGAGTGCGGCGTGTTTTCGTGGGATCGCCGTGGGGCATGGCAATTGAGTGATGCCCAGGGGTTCGAAGTTTTCTCAGCCGGGCTTGGTGCCACAGGATTTTCTGCCGATGGAGCCCCAGAACTGACACTGGATCTCATCGAGCATGAATCGCTCTTCGGTCTCGGAGAGGTCACGGGCCCCCTCAATCGCCGCGGGTCCGTTCGTGATTTCTGGAACATCGATGTCCTGGGCCATGCTCCAGCGATCCACCCGGCCCTGTCCTCGTTGTATGTGTCCATTCCCTTCGCCCTGTCGCTGCGGCACGGGCGGGCGGCCGGTCTATTTTGGGACAATTCCAGCCGACAGCATTGGGATCTCGGATCGTCCCATCCAGACAAATGGCGATTGCGGGCCGATTCTGGAGACATCGATCTTCATCTCTTTTTAGGCCCTACCGTAGAGGCGGTACTCCAGCGCTATGCGCAACGGACGGGCACCATGCCCCTACCCCCAGAGTGGGCCCTGGGCTATCACCAATCCCGCTACAGCTACGAGACCCAAGCGCGAGTCGAGGCCGTGGCTCGGGAGTTCCGGCGCCGGGATATTCCTTGTGATGCCCTCTACCTCGACATCCACCACATGGATGCCTACCGCGTGTTCACCGTGGGGCCAGGGTTCCCCCAGTTGGCCTCGATGACCCGGAAGCTCCGACGTCAGGGCATTCGCACTGTGGCCATCACCGATCCCGCGGTGAAAGACGATCCCGACTTTCCAGTCTTCCAACGCGGAATGCAGCGAGAGGCCTTTGTGCGGGAGGCCGACGGGAAAACAGATTATCAGGGCGAAGTGTGGCCGGGCATCGCTCGGTTTCCAGACTTTCTAAAACCCGAAGTCCGGACCTGGTGGGGAGAGGAGCAACGCACGCTGCTCGATCAAGGTATCGCGGGTATTTGGAATGATATGAACGAGCCGGCCAACTTTGCCCGGCCCGACAAGACGCTGCCCCCCGATGCGCTGCACCGCACGGAGTCGGGGCCGCAACCCCATGCTGCCGTCCACAATCTTTACGGGCAGGCCATGGCACAGGCTTCCCGTGAAGGTCTCCTAAGCCATCGGCCCGACGAGCGTCCTTTCGTGGTCACCCGAGCGGGCTATGCAGGCATCCAGCGGCACGCCATCGTCTGGACCGGAGACACCTCTTCCCACTGGGATCACCTCCGCGACGCGGTGCCCATGCTCCTGAACCTCTCGCTCAGCGGAGTCCCGTTCTGTGGCGGCGATGTCGGAGGATTTCTGGGCAACGCCACGCCGGAGCTCTTCGTCCGTTGGCTTCAGTTTGCTGCCTTCACGCCCTTTTTTCGCAACCACAGCAACCTAGGAACCCGGGATCAAGAACCCTGGGCCTTCGGTCCGGAGGTGGAATCTATCGCCCGAGAGACGCTCCGTCTGCGCTATCAATTGCTTCCCCTGCTTTATTGCCTGAGTCAGCGAGCGGCCAGCGAGGGCGAACCCTTGATTCGCCCCCTGCTCTACCATTACACCAACGATCCGGTGGCCGTGGCCTGCAACTCCCAATTTCTACTCGGGAGAGATCTCCTAATTGCTCCAGTCCTGGAACCGGGGTGCCCAGCCCGCAGCGTCTATTTGCCCAACGATGTCTGGTATGACTTTGGGACAGGTGAACGGCACGTGGGCGGCAAGTCCATTCTCGCGGAAACACCGCTGGATCGAATTCCAGTTTATGTCCGAGCTGGCGGAATTCTGCCCCTGGCACCCGCCCGCAACTCCACACAGGAACCTCCAGGCGAAACAGTCACTCTACATGTGTGGCCAGGCCCAGAAGGGGCTTTTCACTGGTACGAAGACGACGGAATCACGCTCCAACACGAGACCGGACTTTTTCACCAACGGCTGATTACCCTTCGCCGACAAGGCAAGACCACGCACCTGCACTTCGGACCGGCCGAGGGAACGTTCGCGAGCCGTATCCGAAACTGGAAAATCGTCGTTTGGGACACGTCTCCAAAAGCTCGAATCCGGATCGACGGTGCCCTGCGCAAGTCCCCGAGTTCTCCGGATGCTGAACTCCTGGTGATAGACTTGCCCAACCGGGACTCCGCGATCGACCTCTCCATTGTGGGCGGAGCCTGAAGACGCGGCTCTACTCAGTTTTAGCCGCTCACTTCTCTCTAGCCGCACTCTTGGTCCTCCCCCCTCTGGCCTTGCGGTGAACGCCCCGGCTGAGGAAGGCTGGCGTCCATGATTTCCCGGAGTTTCTGTCTGCGTATCTGGACCGGATGGCTGGGCTGTTTCTGCCTAGGAGCCTGGGCGGCCCAAATTCCCAGGACCGTGCCCATCAACGACCTGGAAGAATCCGTACCCCCGTACTCGCTTCCTGAAGTATTGACCCTGCAAAACGGCCAGCGGGTGACTTCGGCCCAACACTGGCCTCAACGACGGGCCGAACTGGTCCACCTGTTTGAGGATCACGTGTACGGACGGATCCCGTCGGGTCTACCGAGACAACCAGGATGGGTGGTGGAAACACGCAGAGACGCCTTTGGCGGAAAGGCGATCCGGCAACGCATTCAGATCCCTCTTACCCGGGGGCCGCACCCGATCCTCCTCGATCTTCTCGTGTATCGGCCCTCTCAAGCCACGAAGCCGGTGCCTATTTTCCTGGGACTCAATTTCGATGGAAACCACACGGTCACCCCTGAAACCGATGTGCCGCTGGCCCGGGGGTGGGTCGCCAATCGTCCACGCAGCGGTGTCACCAACCACGTTGCGAATGAGGCCAGCCGAGGCACCGACGCGGAGGCCTGGCCCATCGCTCGGATCTTGGAACGGGGTTACGGATTGGCCACGGCCTATTATGGGGACGCCGAAGCCGATTTCGACGGCGGCTGGAAACAGGGACTCCGAGGTGCGGTGGCGCCTCAAGGCGCTGACCACCACTTTGAACCCGGTGATTGGGGATCTATTGCAGCCTGGTCGTGGGCACTGTCCCGGGCCCTCGACCAATTAAGCCTGGATCCGGCCATCGATGGCCAGAAGGTGGCGCTGCTCGGGCACTCGCGCCTCGGCAAGACGGCTCTGTGGGCGGGCGCTCGCGATCCCCGCTTCGCTATAGTGATCGCCAACGAATCCGGCGAAGGCGGGGCCGCACTGGCCCGACGCTTCTTCGGAGAGACCACCCTGCGCATCAACACCAGTTTCCCGCACTGGTTCAACGAGCGCTTCAAGGACTACAACCACCGCATCGCCGACCTGCCGGTCGACCAGCATGAATTGGGAGCGCTCATCGCTCCCAGACCCCTATACATCGCCAGTGCGGAACAAGATCGCTGGGCCGATCCCAAGGGCGAGTACCTGAGCGGGTGGCATGCCAGCGAAGTGTATCGACTGCTCGGTAAGGAGGGGCTCCCCGGCCCGGACCTCCCGGCTGTAAACCGCTCCGTCGGCGAGTCGGTCGGCTACCATATTCGATCGGGCCCTCATGCATTGACGGCGGTAGATTGGGAATTCTACTTAAAGTTCGCTGATCGACACCTCCGCTAATCGCCCCGTCCTCCAGTCCAACCCACAACCCCACCGCATCACTCTATGTCGACCCTCCGTCTTCTCCGTTCTCTGACCTTGCTCTGCTGCCTGAGCGGAATCGCTCTCGCCCAAGATTGGGCCAAGCCCCGCCTTGAAAAATCTCCCCGTCACCTGGAATGGGTCACAATTCGCCACGGAAACCGAGAGGTGCGTTGCTGGGTGGCCTATCCAGAAGTCAAAGAGAAGGCCACCGCCGTGGTGGTCATCCACGAAATCTTCGGGCTCACCGACTGGGTCCGAGGCGTGGCCGATCAATTGGCCGAGGCCGGCTACATTGCCATCGCGCCGGATCTCCTTTCCGGAACGGGCCCCAATGGAGGGGGCACTGAATCGCTAGGAGGGCCCGATGGCGCCCGTGCCAAAATCGGATCACTGCCTCCAGACCAGGTGACCGCCGACCTGAAGGCCGCCTGCGATTACGTCCAGAAACTCCCCGCCTGCAATGGCAAGGTCGCCGTCGGAGGCTTCTGCTGGGGTGGCACCCAAACCTTTCGCTTCGTGAGCCAGCATGCCGGAGTGAAGGCCGGCTTTGTGTTCTATGGCTCGGGCACCGAAGACGAACGCGAATTGGCCAAGATCCAAGCCCCTGTCTATGGTTTTTACGGCGGAAACGATGCTCGGGTTAATGCCACCGTGCCGAAGTCAGAGACGCTCATGAAAAAGGTCGGTAAAGTCTATGAACCGGTCATCTACGAAGGCGCGGGCCATGGCTTCATGCGCGCGGGTGAAGATCCCGCCGGAAGCCCTGAGAACAAGAAAGCCCGGGAAACCGCTTGGAAGCGCCTCAAGCAACTCCTCAAGGGGTTGTAAGCCTGGCTCCAGAGCCTTTTCCGAAAGCAATTCGTGCGCCCGTTTTCCGGCTAAAACCGGCCGCGGGAGGCAGTACCAATTCAACCCTCAGAAGCAAGCACCGAGCGGCAGAAGTTATTCCCCGCCGGATGCGCACAACCTTTGCTTCCGCCCCGAGCCTCCCGGACTCTCAATCCACCCCATGCAAGATCTTCCTGACGAGCGCGGCGGAGCTGCCTCGGAAGAACCCCGGCCCGATTTCAAACGTTCACGTCGGGTCCGCCCCAAATTGGACATCTCCTCGCTGGATCGCCTGCCCCCGCATTCCACGGAAGGCGAACAGGGAGTCCTTGGCTGCGTCCTGCTTTCCCCCAACGAAGCAATGGGGGCGTGTATCGAGACACTCAAGGCGGGTGCGGAAACCTTCTACGACCAGCGGCATCAGTTGATCTACCAGACGCTGGCCAACATGTATGACAACAAGAATCCCATCGACCTCATCACGGTCCAGCAGAAGCTGAAGGATTCGAACCAGCTCGAAGCTGTCGGTGGACTCGCCTACCTCAGCAGTCTTCAGGATGCCGTGCCCAGTGCGGCCAACCTGTCCTACTACCTTGAGATCATCCGCGAAAAACTGGTCCTCCGCCGGATGCTCACGGCTTGCACCTCGGTCGTAGCTCGAGTCTACGAACATCAAGGTGAGGTCAACGCCCTGCTCGACGAAGTTGAACGCGACATCCTCCGCATCAGCGAGGATCGCGAAACGACCACCATCAAGCCGATGAAGGACTTGGTGCGCGGGGCCATCGACATGATCCAGGAGTTCCACCAGCGGGCCGGAGGGCTCACTGGGCTGGCCACGGGTTTTGCCGACTATGACAAGATGACCGGCGGCATGAATGGAGGAGAAATGATCGTCATCGCGGCACGTCCCTCGATGGGCAAAACCTCCATGGTCATGAACATTGCCGAGCATGTCGTCATCAACGAACGGCAGCCCGTCGGAGTCTTCAGCCTAGAAATGACCTCCGAATCGTTGGTCATGCGTATGCTGTGCTCCCTGGCTCGGGTCAACGGGCGGTCGATCCGAGAGGGATTCATGGCCGAGCAAGATTTCAAGAAACTCACCGGAGCGGCCGCCAAGATGGCTAAGAGCCCCCTCCACATCGATGACACTCCCGGGCTTTCCATCCTCCAACTCCGGGCTCGGGCCCGACGCATGTGGCAGCAGCACAAGATCAAGCTCATCATCATCGACTACCTCCAGTTGATGCATTCGGACTCCAAGAAAGCTCAAGACAACCGCCAACAGGAAATTTCCGATATTTCCAACGGTGTGAAGGCTCTGGCCAAGGAATTGAACATTCCAATCATCGTCCTATCCCAGCTCAACCGCGAACTTGAAAAGGACAAGAACCGCAAACCCCGTCTGTCGGATCTTCGTGAATCGGGTGCCATCGAGCAGGACGCGGATGTCGTCGGGTTGCTCTACAAACCAGCCGAAGAAGAGGAGGATGTCTCCGACACACGACAACCGGTGGAGTCTCATCCGGTCAATCTTCTCATTGCCAAGCAGCGAAATGGTCCCACTGGGGACGTTCGATTGACCTTCTTTAAGAGCTTCACACGGTTCGAGAGTGCGGCGAAGATCGATGCCGAAGACTAACTCGATGATGAAACTCACTAAGAACCGCAGCCTGCGGCTGTGTGCCGTTCTCGTGGCCTGCCTCCAATTGGCGGCCGCCGATGAGACACCCGTCGTCCGAAAGATCATCATCAAGCACGTCGGCCCGGCCGCCGTCAGCGAAGAACTGATCCGAGCCAACATCCGGGTGAAGGAAGGTGAGGCCTATAGCCGCTTCGCTGTCGATGACGACATTAAGAACCTCTACGGGACGTCTTACTTCTTCAACATTCGGGTCACCGAGGATATCTCGGCCACAGAGCTGGCCCCCAATGGCACCCGGGTTCCCAAAGAATACACACTCACCTACGTGGTGCAGGGTCGGCCCCTAATTACCGAGATCCGTTTCTCGGGTAACAAGAAGTACTCGGCCTCCAAGCTTCGCAAGAAACTCACTTCGAAGAGCGGCGAGCCGATGGACGAGCGCAAGCTCTTCACTGATGCCCAGGTCATCCTCAAGATGTACCAGAAGGCGGGCCTCCAGCGGACCACGGTCGACTACAAGCCGAGCATCACCGAGTCCCTCGGCCGCGGGATCGTGACCTTCGAGGTGCAGGAATCTCCCAAGGTCAAAATCAAGGAAGTGCTCTTTGAGGACTCCCCCTCGTTCAAGCAGCGCAAGCTACGCAAGGTCATTAAGACCCGCCGTTGGTGGATTTTCTCTTGGATCACCGGTTCCGGTCGCTTCAAGGACGATGTCTTCGAGGAAGACAAGGACAAGCTCCGGGAGTTCTATGCCGACAAGGGCTACATCGACATGGAGCTCAAGGAGCCTCGATTCGAGTACCCCAAGACCAACAATCTCATTCTGCACCTCCCGATCTCGGAAGGACCGCAATACAAAGTCGGGGCCGTCACTTTCGATGGCAACGAGCTCTTTACTCAGCAGCAGATTGTCCAAAATCTTACCTCAAAAGATGGGGAAAAGACCAAGAGAGGCCTTCAACTCAAGGAGGGATCGGTCTTTTCACCGAAGCGGCTCTATAAAGACACCGAGGCCATTGAGAATTTCTACGGAGCACGGGGCTACATCGAATCCCGCGCTAAGCCCGAGCAAATCGCCAATGTCGAGAAAGGAACGCTCGACCTGAAGTACAGCATCCAAGAAGGCGACAAGTTCTACGTCGAGAAGATCGAGATCCAGGGCAACGCAAAGACCAAGGACACGGTCATCCGTCGCGAATTGGCCATCACACCGGGTGAGACCTTCGACATGGTGCGGGCCAAGGTGTCCAAGAGTCGCCTTGAGCAGATGGGGTTCTTCAACAAGGTGGAGGCCAAACCGGAACCGACCGATGTCCCCAACCGGAAAAACCTCGTCATCTCCGTCGAGGAAAAGAACACCGGCAACGTCGCCCTGGGTGCCGGTTTCAGTTCAGTGGATTCGGTCATCGGATTCGTCGAAGTCAGTCAGGGGAATTTCGACATCACCAATCCGCCCTATTTCACGGGCGCGGGTCAAAAGGCCCGACTGCGCGCCCAAATGGGTTCCCGTCGTCAGGACTATGTCGCAACCTTCGTCGAACCATGGTTCTTGGGCAAACGACTCTCCCTGAGCGTCGACCTGTACCACCGCGACCTGAACTTCCTTTCCGACAACTACAACCAGCGCCAGACCGGTTCGCGCATTGGGCTCACCCGTCAGTTGCCCAGAAACTTCATCGGCAACGTCAGCTACACGCTCGAGAACATCCAGATACGTTTCTCCGACAGCTACCGGTTCCAACAGCAGAAATTCGGCAGCGCTATCTTGGCTGAAGAGGGCGCTCGCTTGGTGTCCCGCTTCGGAACCTCCCTGGCCCACGATACCCGGAACAACTTCCAAATGCCCACGCGCGGGCACCGGGCCGAGGTGTTGGGCGAACTGGTCGGCGGTCCGTTCGGCGGCGACAGCGATTTCTACAAGCTGGAGGCCCGGGTTTCCCAATACTGGAGTCCGGATCGACTGCTCGACGATGCCGGCGTCGCCAAGGATATCTTCGAGGGGCACATCTTAGAATTCACAGGCCGCATGGGCGTGGTGGACTACTACGGTGACTCGACCCGCGTCCCCTTGTTCGACCGCTGGTTTCTGGGCGGCCTCTACAACCTGCGCGGCTACAAGTTCCGATCCATCGGACCCCGCGAATACTACTCGGGCGAGCCGGTCGGCGGCAGCACTTACTGGTTTAGTTCCACCGAGTACAGCATACCCATTATTGAGCGACTGCGCTTCGCGATGTTCTATGACATCGGCATGGTGTATCCAGGTGCCTACAGCTTCGCCCCTGAATCCGCGGCGACCGATGCCATTGGCAATCCCCTAGCCCGCGGTAACACCGGCCTCTACAATGACAACTGGGGTGTCGGAATTCGGCTCAACCTGCCGATCGGCCCCTTGCGTCTCGATTACGGCATCCCCATTACTCGTGGACCCGACACCGGCACCGGTGGCAAGTTCCAGTTTGGCGTTGGCTGGACGCGAGACTTTTGAAAGGTTGCCCACGTCGGATTTATCCTAGAACGCATGAATCGAACTGCACTCACCATCGCCGCAGCCCTCACTGCCTCCCTGCTCAGCACCACCGCTCTGGCCCAGGGCAAAGTCGGGGTGATCAACCTGACCAAAGTGTTTGACGAGTTCTGGAGGACCAAGCAAGCCGACGCTCAGATCAAGGATCGCTTGGCTGAATTCGAAAAAATGGGCCAGTCGATGTACGACGACTACAAGAAGGCCAACGAAGAATTCGGCAAGCAAATCGAGGCAGCCAACGACCCCTCCCTCTCCAAGGAGGAAGCCGACAAGCGCCGCAAAGATCTCGACAAGAAGCGCAAGGACATCATGGAGATGGAGAGCAACATCAAGCAGTTCCAGAGCAACAGCCAACGCGCCTTGATGGAACAACGAGGGCGTGTGCGCGAGTCGATCCTCCGGGATGTTCGAGGGGTGCTCGAAGAGAAGGCCAAAGCCAGCGGTTATGCCACGGTTCTGGATGTTTCAGCCCTATCGGCCAATGGAACCCCGGTGGTCATCTTCACCACATTGGCCGGAGGCGAGAGCGACCTGAGCGAGTTGGTGGCCAAGACGCTCGGCGCCACCGCCCCACCCGACTCCACCAAGAGCGACGCTTCAAAGGTGGACGCGAAGGACGTTAAGAAGGTCGAACCGAACAAGTCCGACAAAAAGTAAATCCTGGACTGAGAATCAGCCCCCTGAGGCGCGGCCCCGAGGCCGCGCCTTTTTTCTATGAACACCGCCATCATCGTGGCTGCCGGAAAAGGAACCCGAATGGGTCCGGGCATCGACAAATTGTTCCTAGAGGTCGCCGGGCTTCCCGTCGTGGCCCACACATGGCGACGCTTCGACCGGCACCCCGACATTCATCACCTTTGCCTGGTGATCCGCCCCGGACTCGAATCAGATTTCGAGGAGTTAGCCCGGAAATTGGCCGTTCAACGTCCCTACACTCTGATTCCGGGCGGGGCCGAGCGACAGGACTCGGTCTGGAACGGCCTGTCCAGCGTCCCCGCGGCGACAAAGATTGTCGCCATCCAGGATGGTGCGCGGCCCTGCACCAGTTTCGACACCATTTCTCGCTGCCTCCAGGCCGCTGAACAGACGGGCGCCGCAGTGGCAGCCCAAAGGGCCGTCGATACCTTCAAGGAGGCCGATGCCCAGCAGCGGGTGGCACACCACCTGGACCGTTCACGCCTGTGGGCAGTTCAGACCCCCCAGTGCTTCCGCCTGCCCATCCTTCGAAGCGCCTTAGCCGAAGTTCAGGCCCGCAAACTGAGCGTGACGGACGACACCGCTGCTTGCGAACTCATCGGTGCTCCGGTCCAGTTGGTCGACTGCCCCGATCCCAATCCCAAGGTCACCGTTCCCTCGGACTTGGCGATTGTCGCACTTTGGTTGTGACCCACCGCTTGACTTGAGGAGCCCCAGTCCGCACCTTGAACGGCTTAATCGGCTTCGCGCATCGCGCAGCCTCGCTACTATGTCCAAGACGAAAGAGAAGAAGCCCGCAGCCAAGGCCCCTTCCAAGAAGTCGCCCCCGACTCCGGCCAAGTCGGAACGGCCGGCCGTGTCTACCCAGTCCAAAGCCCCAGCCAAAAGCGGGGTGACGGCAAAGCAGACCGTACCCGCAACCGCACCGAAGGTTTCCGTCGGCAAGGCCGCTGCACCTAAGGCTGCCGCACCTAAGGCCCCGGCTCCTAAAGCCCCGGCTCCTAAGGCTGTGGCTCCTAAGGCCGCTGCACCTAAGGTCCCGGCTACGAAGGCTCCGGCTCCGAAAGCTGTGGCTCCGAAGGCAGCTGCACCTAAGGCCCCGGCTCTGAAGGCTGCGGCTCCTAAGGCCGCTGCACCTAAAGTCCCGGCTCCGAAGGCCCCGG
>Ga0209443_1000443_pt1 | contig 27916 bp, 31 predicted proteins | sample LauGreBMM110DCMD_2_FD_187571 | JGI IMG/M metagenome (GOLD analysis project Ga0209443, IMG submission 187571) | Freshwater lake microbial communities from Lake Michigan, USA - Su13.BD.MM110.DCMD (SPAdes) (version 2) | ecosystem: Environmental > Aquatic > Freshwater > Lake | place: Lake Michigan... | reverse complement strand
CCCCGCCGTCCGTCATGGATTGCGGGGGCTTTGCTTGCCCCATAAGGCGGGCAAGGGCAGGATGAGGGGGAATGGAAGGGGTGGGAACCCGTAAGGGGTAACTCCCCGCTTTCCTAATAGGGGACGATCCCCGCCCTACCCCATGCCCTACCCCACCCCATGCGCCCCCTACCCCACCCCCGAAAGCGGGGGTAAATAGGGGGTAATTGCCCAAGGGGGGGAGGGGGTAGCGACCTGGCTGATCACGGAAACCCTAGCGGGTTCCACCCCTTGCACTTTTTCTGCAATAAGCCCTGCTACTGTGCAGTATTAGGGAAACTAATAGGTGCAGAGCAGTCTGCGGGATCGGCTTGACAGGGTGGGGTGACACCCCCTCTCTTGGCTCTCCCCCACACCCCCCTCAGTCCCCCTGCTCGGGGGAAGGGGTTCAGAGGTCTAAGACCGGAGAACCTCTGGGGTGACAAACAGTGAACGCAGTGAACGCACACTTATGTTGAAAGGTGTAAAAGGTGGGATAGGTTTAAGGGATGAACCGCGAAGAATGTGTGAGTGAGAGCAGTTTGCCTGATGCTTTGGGTATTAGCCGCAAGGAGCTCGTGGCGTTCCGCAAGGAGTGCTTTGAGGGGTTAGATTGGGCGTACGAGCCGAGCCGGAGGGTGAAGGCAACTTGGAAGGTCTTATGGACTCCACTTGGAATGATGAAGATCAAGGCGCGCTTTAATCTCGCTGAGGAGGAGGTGAAGGAGGTCGAGGAGCAAATCAGTGTCGCTGCGCAGGAGTGGGACGGGGTTGTGACGGCTAAGGCCCGGAACCCGAGGCTCATTATGTGCAAGGTCGGCAAGGATGAGGTGAAGGTGCTGGTCAGGGATAACTCTAAGTTCGTTATCGGGATGACGGTGCCGCTGAGGAAGGACGCGGGGCGCTGGGTGGCTAAGCGTCATCCTCGGTTCGGAGGGAAGTGGTAATGAAGAAGAAGAAGCGAGTCCCGAAGGCTAAGGCTAAGCCGAAATCCAAGGTTAAGCGCCGTAAGCCTAAGAAGGACTCCCTAGACGTCGCGGCGTTCAGGATGGACGATTTGTTCAATGGCCGGCAGGCGGGTGATTTCAGCATCAAGGAGGAAAGCCAAGACGAACAGGTGCAGGGGTTCTTAGCTGACATGTGCCGGAAGGCGCCTGGGTACTTAGAGCAAGGGGCGTTCGTGGTGCAGGGGAAGGACGGTCGCTGGAAGGTCGTTGTGTTCGGCGGATCTACGTTCGATGACGTCTTGGGTAAGGTTCTCAGGGTGGGGATACTGGGGATGGCTCAAGGGCCAGAGGAAGAATAGGATTAGTTTGACTTATGCTTGCCATAAGGAATACTTATCGTCTCTACAATGAATACCAAGAAGCACGAAGCCTCTGAGCCCAAGGGTAAGCCCGCTGGCAAGAGCAAGGACATGATCAAGGGTGATTACCGGAAGATGGAAACCCTGATGCGCGGGAAGCCTGCGCAGTCTAACGGCAAGAACTACAAAGGCCGCTGATATGGCTGCTGAAAACAAATCGTCGTACAAGAAGGACAAAGGCACTGGTGGCAAGGCTTGCTGGAAGGGCTACAAGCGCGTCGGCGCGAACGACTGCGTGAAGGTCAAGAAGCGCAAGAAGTGATGGCTGACTATAAAGGCAGGAAAGTGACTCTCGATAAGCCGTTCCGTACACCGGGCAAGGCGAAGAAGTCCGCTGTGTACGTCAAGGACGGCAGCAAGACGAAGATCGTGCGCTTCGGTGATCCGAACATGACGATCAAGAAGGACAACCCTGCTCGACGTAAATCTTTCAGAGCGCGGCACAAGTGCGCAACCCCTGGCCCTAAGACCAAAGCGAAATACTGGAGTTGTAAGGCTTGGTGAACCTCACGCCGCACCCAGTCATCCGGCTCCCGAACACCGACGAACTCAAGGTGCTCAAGGAGAGGCTCGGTGCGGAGAAGCTCGCAGAGATACTCAGGTTGCGTGAGGAGAAGATCCTCGCTGAGAAGCAAGACCCGTATCGTCACGGCTACGAGCCGTTTCACTGGAAGGCGGCGGATGAGTTCCTCCAGCAGTACCAAGAGGTGTGCGTCTTAGGGGGCAACCGAGCTGGTAAGACTGAGTGGGCGGCTAAGCGGGTAGTAGCGGCGATGGTGAACATCCCGAACGCGCGCGTGTGGTGCTTGCACACGACGAGCCAGTCTTCGATACAGATGCAGCAGAATGTTATCTGGAAGTACCTACCGCCTGAGTTCAAGGGGCTGAAGAAGGGCAGAGTTACTAACATCCAGTACACACAGAAGAACGGCTTCTCTGATGGTACTTTTATCTTTCCGAACGGTAGTCAGTGCCACTTCATGAATTACGCTCAAGAGCGCCGGGTGGTCGAGGGCGGTGAGTGCGATATCGTGTGGTGCGATGAGCTCGTGCCGTTGGACTGGGTGGAAACCCTCCGGTACCGCGTCGTTACTCGGCGCGGGAAGCTCGTGGTTACATTCACGCCTGTGCAGGGTTACTCGAACGTCGTGAAGGAGTACGTCTCTGGGTGCAAGTACTTGGAGACTAAGATCGCGAGTATCCTGCCCGATAAACAGCAGCACGTCCCTGGCGTCCCGCTAGGCCACATGCCTTACCGGGCGAAGTCTCGCGGTAAAGACGCTGGCGTCGTCTGGTTTCACTCCGAGTTCAATCCTTACAACCCTTTCGACGAACTCAGGAAGACGCTAGACGGGAAGACGGTGTACGAACGAAAAATCCGAGCCTACGGCTGGGCTGATGGACTCGCTGGTGCTCAATTCCCGCGCTTCGGTGACGCTAATATCGTTAAGCAGTCTGATGTGCCGGATGATGGCACGAACTTCATGGTGATCGACCCGGCTGGCGCGCGTAACTGGTTCATGCTCTGGTTGCGTGCCGTCGGGACGGGCGAGAACACGAAGTGGTACATCTACAAGGAGTGGCCTGACAAGACGTACGGCGAATGGGCGCTCCCTGACTCTAAACTCGACGGTAAGGCTGGGGCTGCTCAGCGCGCTGGCGGCGGGAAGGGTATCAACGAGTACAAGGAGCTCATTCGGGATATGGAAGTCGATACGTCGATTTCCGAGCGTTTTATCGACCCGAGAGCAGGGGCTACCCAGGCGGCTGGCAAGGAGGGGGGCACTTCCCTGATTGAACTCCTAGAGACTGACCCTGACCCGATGTACTTCACGCCGGCGGCTGGCATCCGGATCGACGAAGGAGTGGCGCTCATCAACGACGCTTTATCTTATGACCAGAACCAGCCAGTTACGGTTTTGAACCAGCCGAAGCTCTTTGTTTCCGAGGAGTGCGACAATTTGATCTACTCTCTGAGGGAATGGACTGGGGCAGACGGGGATAAGGGCGCATCTAAAGACCCTATCGACTGCCTGCGCTACCTCGCCGTCATGCAACCTGAGCAAGAAGACGAGGCAACCTGGAAAGCAACCCGTGGTGGTTCATACTAATTTATGCCAAAAGACCCAAAGGACTACCCGATTGTGCTTTCGCGTTCGCTTGCCGAGGAAATGACAGGCATAGACGTACGAGAGCTCGATAATCTTCGCAAGCAGGGGCTTGTCCGGTGTTTCAAGACGCTAGGAGGCCAGTATCGCTTCCATAAGCTGTCTCTCGTTCAATACATCGAGTCTAAATCCCAATACTTTACCACAATCCATGCAGAGCAAGTACAACAGGAACGATAAGCTCGTTTTCGCGAGCGATACGCCTGATATTCAGAACCTCCAGTCGGAGTTCGATCGTTCCCTGACGAACGGCGGGAATATCGCGCGCATTAACAGCAACGACGACATCCGCCTTGCTCGATGGGAAGGCCAGAGCGACGACGGCAAGAAATACAGCCGTAATCAGCGTGATGGCGAGACTGCTTTCCCTTTCGAGGGTGCGTCCGACGTGCGCTGCCGCTTGGTGGACTCGATTATCAATGAATTAGTGATGCTTTTGGTGAACTCCTGGCAGCTCGCCCGCATCCGGGTCAGCGGCACTGAGTACGGTGACGCCAGCGTCGCTGCTTCCATCCAGACCCTTGCCCGATGGGTCGTCGAGAACAAACTCCGGCCTGATCTGGAGCGCGAAGCGGAACTCTGGGCTCAATACTCCCTTAATTACGGCTGGGCTGTCATGCACGTCGGCTGGGAACGTCGCCTCGGCTCCCGCGAGGTCACTGAAACGCTGGCTACCCTCGAAGCGCGCGCGTCGAACGACGGTATCTTGGCTGAAGCCATCCGCCAGCTCACGGCCACCGGCGCGTCTGACATCACGGCTGACTTGCTCGCTAATAGCCTCGGATGCTCGTCCGAAGAAGCCAAGCGCATCGCTACTGACCTTCTAAACGCTGGTGTTTCGACGTACAACCAGCAGTACAACCGGATTAACCTCCCTGTTTGCGCCGCCCTGAAGCCCTATGAGGAAATCAGCTTCCCGCCTGAAACCCTAGACCTCCAGGACGCTCGCGTCATCTTCAAGCGCACGTTCATGTCTGAAGTCGAGCTCCGCGAGATGATTAAGACCGATGGGTGGGACGAAGCCTTCGTCGAGGAGGCCGCTAACACTGCCGGCAAGTCCGCTTACCTCACCGATCCGAACCTCATCCCCGTCACGTCGAACGTAACGAACGCTCTGCACCGCGCGGACAACCTCATCGAGATTGTGTACGCTTATAGCCGTCAAATCGACGCTAACGGCGTGCCTTGCGTATATTACACGGTCTTTTCTCCGCAAACCAGCGAAGTCGAGACGTTCGCTAAGCACAGCAAGCTCGATTACGCCCACGGCGAGTACCCGTTCATTGAACTCCGTCGCGAGCGCCTGAAGCGTGCCGTTGTTGAGTGCCGTGGCATCCCGGAGATTGCTTTTACCGACCAAGAGGAAATCAAGGCCCAGAAGGACAGCCTGCGCGACCGTACTGCCTTTGAAACGCTCCCGCCTATCAAGGTTAAGAAGCGTCTAGGCACCCAGAACCAGATTGCACCTGGCTCGCTACTCCCCGTCACCACCCCTGACGATTACTCATTCCTTTCGCCGCCCTCGGGCAATCCTACACTCGCTTTCAACCTTATTGATCGTGTGGAAGCCCAGAACGCGGCCTATTTCGGACTATTCCATCCTGCCGTCCCCCCGCAGAAGACCCAGATGACCCAGCAGTTCATTGTGAACAACTGGCTCACGGCTTGGAGCCGGGTTCTCAAGCAGATGGTCAGTTTGTCCGTCCAGTACCTCGACGGCAGCGAAATCGAGCGCATCGTCGGGACGCCTATCGTTATGACGCCGAACGAAATCTCGCAGATGTATGACATCGGTGTTTCGTACAACGTGCGCGAGCTCGATACGGATTACGTCATGGAGAAGCTCAAGGCTATCGCCTCTTTCGTCGTTCCAATGGACGCTGGCGGCGTTATCGACCGCAATAAGCTCACGGCGCGCTTTATCGAGGCTATCAGCCCTGAGTCTGCTAAGGACTTGCTCCTCGATCAGAAGACTGCCTCCCAGAAGCTCTACAACGACGTCCAGACCGATATTGCTAAGATGATGGCCGGCATGGAAGTCCAGTACGTCGAAAACGACCCGACAGCAGGCACGAAACTCCAGTATCTTCAGGATATCATCCAGAAGAACCAGAAGGCTCAACAGATGGCTCAGGGCGACCAACAGTTCCAAGCCCTTATCCAGAATTACGTCCAGAACCTCCAGATGAGCGTCCAGCAACAGCAGAACAAGACGATTGGACGCCTAGGTGTCACCCCTGTCTCTGACAAGATGGCACAGGAAGGCCAGCAACCCGGTTATGGCGCCTGACCCTAATGCCACGCGCCGCACGCTCGCCTTCGAGAAAAACGAAGTATTTGACGCTGTTCTCGCGTATATGGACGCTGCTATCGCCGCTGAAGTCGATCGTGCTATCTCTTATAGCATCGAAGGCGAAAAGCGGGTGCATGCCTGCGGGCGCGCCGAAGCTCTCAGGGATTTCAAGGATTTGCTCTTGTCGGAGCAAGAAGAAGCCCAGCGCGAACGGTTTGGCTCCAAGAATGGTGCGTAATATTGCCAAACCCATCAAACGCCGCCGGGTGCGTTGACTTCATACATTTTAAGGCGTTACTGCCGATACGTCCTCTGAGCGGACGCAAAACTCTCTGAATATGGAAGATAACAATAACGCCGAGATCGGAACGGCTCAAAACAACCCCGAGGTACAGTCAAACGCCCAGTCAGGGGCATTAAACCAAGACAAGCTCGCGGATATCCTCCGCAGCACCCTGTTCGCTGACGAGGAACAGGCGGCACAGCCCGAGGCCGGTCAAGAGGGCGAAAACCAGACAGAAGTCAAGGACAACACGGACGGCGAAGCATCAATGCAAGATGCGGACACCGAAACGGAAGTCCCCCAGGCTGAGGATGGTATCGACGAAGTTCATTCACAGCATACGCAAGACGACGAAGAAGACAGCGATCTTCCCAAGGGCGTCCAGAAGCGCATCGACAAACTCACGGCTAAGCGCAAGCAGGCCGAGGAGGAAGTCACCAAACTCCGCGAGGAGATGGAAGCGCTGAAACAGCAAATCTCATCGACACCTCAGTCCGACACGGCGGGAACCAGCGTCAACGACGCATCTAACCCGTTCGAGTCGCTTCAGACTAAGGCACAGGTCGATAAGGAACTGGAAAACGCCCGCTGGCTAAAGTACAAGTGCATGGAGAACCCCTACGGCTTTGTCCTTGGTGACAAGGAATACGGCCAAGAGGATGTCACCCGCATGTTGGTCAACGCGACTAGGGCTATCGAAGAACAGCTGCCACGGCAGATGGGTTCGATCCAAGCCCGAGAACAAATTGACCCAATCGCCACGAAACAATACCCGTGGTGGAATAAGCCGGAAAGCAAGGAATATCAGGTCGCACAGAATGTCCTAAAGGTTTTTCCCAAACTCAAGGCGTTCCCCGACTTCAAGATGTTCATTGGTGATTACGTCCGAGGATACATGACCCGCGAGGGCCAAGTCTCTAAGGCGGCTCCCAGACAAGCACCCGTACCGCCCGTCCGTCCTACCGTAACCCCGGTTAAGTCCAAGCCCGCAGAAGTACAGGCTCGAACCGCCGTGGATCGTTTCCGCAAAACGAATAATGCTGAAGACCTCGCCCGAGTTCTCATCTCCAAGAACTTCATTTAAGCCCCCAACCCCCCAACCCATAAAATATCATGGCTCTCCTCACAGAACGCAGCCTCGTCAACGCCGGTAAGCGCGAAGACCTGGCTAACCTCATCGCCCTCGTCGATGCTAAGGACACTCCCTTCACCTCCATGGCGAAGAAGGGTGCCGAACCCGGTAACACACTGTTCCGCTGGCAGGCTGACCGTCTCCCGTCCACCTCGGCTCCTACGCCGGTCGTCGATGGTTCTGACATCTCTGCTTACGACAACTACACCGTCGATGGTGCTACCCAGTACCGCGTCGAACTCTCGAACCGAGTGCAGATCTTCCGCAAGGCTGTCCGCGTCTCGAAGCTCACGCAGTCCTCGGTGACTAACGTCGCTGGTGTCCGCGACGAACTCTCGAACAACGTCTCGAAGGCCATCACGCTCATCAAGCGCGAGATGGAAGTCGCGATGTGCGCCAATCAGGGAGCCCAGGTCGATAACGGCACCGTCGGCTACCGCACCCGTGGCCTCGACAAGTGGATCGTCGCCGCTGCGAACATCGACACGGTTGACCTCCCGGCTGCTGCCTCTAACTTCTGCCCTGCCGCCGCGCAGATCAGCACAGTTGGTACCGCCTCGCTCACTGAGTCTGTGGTTCAGGACGTCCTCACGGGCATCTACTCCCAGACCGGACAGTTCAAGAACTACGACGCTATCGTCGGCCCGACCCTCAAGCGTGCCTTCACTAACCTCGTGTTCACCACGAACGCCTCTGGTACCAACCAGTACAACACAATCCGCACGCTGACTCGCGACGCTACCGAGCCGACCTACATCAGCTCCGTGGACGTGTTCGAGGGCGACTTCGGCCAGATCCGCCTGCACCCGTCCCTGTTCCTGAAGAACAACTTCTCGGGCTACATCATCCCGTTCGACATGCTCGAAGTGCGCTACGGCGGAAACGTCGCTGAGGTCACTGAGCTCCCGAACGCTGGTGGTGGCGAAGCGCGTCTCGTTGAAGCCGTCGCCGGCCTCTGCGTGTACAACCCGCTGGCCTTCGGTAAGTTCGACTTCAGCGCCTAATCCACAGGTGGCTGACATCATTCAGTCATTTGCTGAGGTAATCCCCTCCCATCTGCGCAATCAGGTGGAGAGGGAACTCCTCAACGGATGGCGGAAGCAAGAAGTCACCGCCCGTTCCCAGGCTAAGCAGCAGGCAGCGTTCCGTCACTCGAACGCGGCTCAGAGTCTGGAGGGGGTCGGGGAGCTAAAGGCTCAGATCCCCCTTTCTGCTTTTCATTACTGGGGCCAACGCCTCGGTTATGTGTGCTGGGATGACAAGTCGTTCGTGAACGATTTCATCAAGCACAACCCGGAGGTCGCTGTTCAAAACCGCGTTAAGCGGACAGTGGTCAACGGGTCAATTTTCACCTCAGACGGATACCTCACATGAGAACCGTGAACTTCAGCACCATTCTGTTCGAGGGCATCCAGCTCTCGGGGCTCGACCGGCATAACATCGGGGAGGAGACATTTGCTCAATTCCGCGACTTTGCCAACCAGCGCCTTCGTATGGCGTGGGAGTCCCAGGACTGGCCTGACATCGTGCGTGTCGCTCAGCTCACCGTCACCGCGACGACCGGCACAGTTACAGCCGCTATCCCTGCCGATGCTGGCGAGATGCTGAACTGCTACGACCAAGACCCGCTTTTAACCACGAGAGCCCAGCCCCTCTCCTACCGCATCTACAACGATGGTAGCGTAGTTAAGCTGGTCTTCGGCTCAGACCCTTCTACGGTCTGGGGGGAATACCGCGTTAAGAAGCCTGATCTCGTCGGTGATGTATGGAGTTCCGCCCTTGCGTACTCTATCGGCGCCCAGGCTTACTTCGACAGCGGTAGCAATACAGGCACAACGATGCCTATTCCCGGTAAGCCTCATTACGGCGACTTCTACGACTGCCTCGACGCTACGACTGCCGGCCAGTCCCCTTTCACGCACCCCGCTAAATGGCTGAAGAAGGAAATCCCGTACATCTTCGGCACCTTCGTTTCTCGCGGCATGTTCTCCGACTGGCTGCGCTCTGAGCTCCAGGTCGAGGCTTCTCAGATTGCTGAGCAGGAAGCACAGGGCATGCTGGACTTGGAAATCGACAAGATTTTCCGTCAGCAGAAGCAAAGCGTGCGCATCAACATGATCCGAACCTACTAATCTACTACAATGGCTAACATCAACATCTCCTCCCCGTTCATCCGGGCATTTACCCACGCTGATGCTACCGCTGGGGTCGCCGCCGCCGAACTCCTCGCTGCTGCTGTCACCCCTGAGCGCCGCATTATCGTCATCGTGCAGAACAAGTCCACCAGTGCCAGCATCCAAGTCATCTTGGCCGCAACTGGATCGGTTGGCATCTATGTGCCTCCTCTGGGTAACATCAGCCTTGATAACTACAACGGAGCCGTCCGGGTTATCGCCTCTGCTGCCGCCACCTCTGTCCACATCGCTTACGCTACCGCCTAATGAGCGTCTCTATCTCACAGACGGATAATGTCGGTCTGACAGTTGAGTCCGATCCGCTTGCGCTGAAGATTGCGAGCAACTTGAGCGATTTGGCTTCTTCTCCTACGGCTAGGACGAACCTTGGGGTTCCCTACGCAACGGAGGCACAAATCCTTGCCGCTACTTCGGCTTCAACTGTTATTTCGCCAAGCAATTACATTCTGGCTGGATTGACCACGAATATCTGGTCGGCGGGGGTTACTAATCTTAGCGGAAGCAGTTCTGGTACTGGTGCTAATGTTAATTCTGGAGTAACTGTTTTAAAGGGTGATTTAATTGCTCCAAATGCACTTACTGCTGGATATGCTACAAGAGCATTGGCGGTTCAATTTCCTTCAAACACAATCACGCAAGCATACAATTTTTCAACCGTAAGTGGTCACTCAGTTAAAATCTATGCCGCTGGATGGAACTCAGTAGTTACTGGTGTAAAAATGCGAGCAATCTGGGGTAGGACTAGTGGCGGTGTTCCTGCTCCTTCTACGCTGGCTGTAAAGGGTTATGGATGGGAGTGGGATTTTGCCACAAGCACCTTGAGCATCATCGCTCACAACGGAACTACGCTCACGACTACTGCTGTTACTTTCACTCCTGTATCTGGTAGAAGTTACGAAATTACCGCTATCTCTAACGGAGCAGGAACAATTTCATTGTATGTGGACGGGGTTTTCCTTGGAACATCAAGCGGAGGCCCAACCGGGACGGGGGCGGGGTCGGTAAATTGGTGGCAGATGGAAATCCAAAACGAAGCAACCGCAACAGCACAGGTAAGCATTACTTACCACAACCCAAAACTTATTACATACAATGGTTAAATATCGCATCACCTCACTTCTGCTCATCGGGGACGGCAACGCTCTCCTCAAGGCGGTATTCCCTGCGTTCAATGGCGAACAGGCGTATTTTGACCAGTCCGAAATCGTTGTTATCTTCAAGACAGCCCAGACCCCGGTTGACCTAGGCCCACTCGTCAAAGTCGAACTCATCCCTACTACCAAATGACCACCCTCATCCTGATCTCCCTGTCCTTTCTCAGCGGTGTCTATGTAGGCGCTCGCTACTCCGAAAAACTGCTCGCCATCTGGCACTCTGTCACAGGTAAGTAATGCCAACCAGGGAGTACGCAGTCGATGGTGACGAAGGGTTCATCGGCTTGAACTCTAGGGATAACCCGGTCATTCTGGGTAAGAACTTCGTCTCCAAGGCTCAGAACATCCGTATGGATCGTGGGGTCGCTACCGTCCGCAAGGGTGCTGAACGCCTCACAACTGGCGCTCTCGTAGGTCAGGCTGTCTATGGCTCTTGCTCGTACACGACTGCCACCGGGACAGAACTGATTATCCTAGTCGTAAGTGACGGCCTTTTCACATTCAGCCCAGACACGGACACCCTCTCAGCCAAGGTGAACTTCCCGGCTGGGCAGACTATCTCCGCTACCGATGAGGTAGAACTGTATCAGGCCACTGGTATCGGCTATGTGTACATCCTGCGTGGCGAGAGTAAGAGCGTCCTGCGTTGGGATGGGACTACGACTATTGCCGTCCCCGGTGTTCACACCCATACGAACTACCCTCCCAGCCGTCACGCTATCTACTACGGCAACCGCCACATCGTCCAGACGGATCGCAATAGCATCAGCGTCAGCCATTACCTCCAAGATAATTTCTGGTCGGCGCTAGATGTGTTCACCATCAATGACGGCAGTTCTGATACGCTCGTAGCAGTTACGCCTTGGACTCTTAATGAGTTCGTCATCTTTATGCGGAACAGCATCTTCTACGCTGCTGCCGGTGTAGGTGCTAATGCTTCTGGTGATGCCGTAACTGAGGCTGACTCGTACATCAAGTCCCTTGCCTCTGACATCGGTTGCATCGCAAAAGGGTCTATCGTCCAGGCTGGCGGCGGCATCCTGTTCCTGTCGGACAACGGGGTGTATATGCTTAACCCGGCTGGCGCTGGTAACGGATCGGCTAACACCCCAGAAGGGATGCGACTCCTTACGCTCGCAGAACCTTTGTCTGCACCTATTTCTGATGTCATCGCTAGGATTAACTTCGCTGCTGTCGGTAAGTCCGCTTCAGCCTACTTTGAAAATCGGTACTACCTAGCCGTACCGCTGGATGGCAGTACGGTAAATAACACCGTGTTAGTGTATAACTTTTTGAACAAGGCCTGGGAGTCTGTTGACACCTACAATGCAGCTCAGGCCATCGAACGGTTCGTTGTAGCCAAGCGTGGCAATCGCCGCCGGATGTTTATGGTCGATAAGAACGAAGGCGTGTTCTTGCTTGAGGAACTTGAATACGATGAGTTCAGTGCGTCTGCTCCGGGAGTACTTGGAACCCCAATCCTTCCGTTCTACATCCCTGCTACGCTCACTGGACTTACCTTCCCATCAATCACAATCGCTGGGGAACTGATTACCCGCGCCTACACCTTCCAGACTAACCGTGAAAAGCGGTTCTCCAGTCTCCAAGTTGATGCAGCTTTCACAGCCGGGGCTAACCTTCAGACCACCTTCATTACGGTGAACCCTGACTTCAACACGGTAATCAACTCCTACGGATCGCCCTTGGAGGAAGATGTCACACTTCGCCTACCTGTTCGCAAGTCTGGCTACTACTCTCAAGTTAAGTTCAACACTCTTAACCTTCGCCCGTCCATCAGGTCTGTAACCGTAGAGGCTATCGTACCCGGACACATGACTCAAACTCGCAAATAAATGGCCCAAATCCAATCTCCAGAAACCTATGTTGACGGGCAGCAAGTTACCGCTGCTCGTCTGAATAACCAGACCAATGGGGCTGTTGCCCTTGCGGGTCTAATCACCGACCAGAGTAATATCACGGCTAACACCGTTGCCTCTGGTGACTCTGTTCTATTGTACGACTTGTCTGCCACGGCCTTGCGTGAGGCTAATGTCTCTGATGTGCTTGGGTCTAATCTGCCTGTCACGACCTCCGCTGTCACGGCTGGCGCTAACAGCGATATCGTTCTCACGCCTAATGACGGCACTATCGTCACCGGGCAAGCGTACACTTCTGCTGACGGCCTGACTGTCACGGTCACTTCTACGGCTCACGCCCTGACCGTTGGACAGGTTATCCTGGTAACAGCTGCTGCTACTGGTTACAACGGCACATTCCGGGTGGCTACTGTTCTGACGAACTCGTTCACTTATGTGATGACCACAGCGGCTGCCGCTGGATCTAGCACCCTTTCGTACACCAAGAAAGGCGCTGTCAGAAACACAGGAAGCGAGTCAGTTGCTGGAAGCCTATTTGTTGCTGGAACTGCTGTAATCTCTGGTGCTACTGATGTTTCTGGTGCTACAACGCTGACTGGTGCATTGACATCAAACGGTACGGCTAACTTCACAGGTGCTATTCAATACGATGGGATCCCTGTGTATGGTCTTGCATCGATTACTGAAGCAAGCGTAACTACTGCTCTTTGCTCTGCGGGTAATGCGACTGAAGTTACCAACACCTGTAATCAATGGATTACGCTTGCAACCTTATCTTCTTTAACAAAAACAAACAAAGAAATATGGGAGGTTGAAGCAATATTTAATGTTGCTTGGTCTAATATAACTCAAGGTCAAAACCAATGTAAGTTTAGAATTATTTTAGTAAGTTCTACTGCTGTGCTTGCTGAAAGTTATAAACTTGATGGCCCATTTAGTCAACTTTGTTTCTTTAAAGACCAAGTCAACTTGAGTGCAACAATCGAAGAATCTACGGTTTTAACTAACGATTCTATAAGAGTAGAGATTTTTTACTTTTACCCTTATAGTCCCGGACAGAGTGGCTTTTTGAAGGCTGGCCCTCACGGTGATCAGTTTGAGGCAGGAACTACTAACAAAACAAAAATTACAAAGTACATTAAGCCTTAATGCTCCTGTCCGAACTAACCTCCTTCATTGATGCGAACCGCTACAAGGGTCGCAGGGCGGCGTTCGGCATTACGGACACCAAGAACTACCTACGCTGGGCGTTCCTGCACGACTACCTGTTCGTAGCGTATGACGAAAGCCGTATCTCCGGCATCGGGGTGGCTTACCCCATCGACACCCCCTACACGGGTGACGAGTCTGCCCTGACCGCCTTTAAGCGGATCCCGGTAGAGCAGGAAGCCGAGAAGGAACTTTGCGTTATGGACTGGTGTGCGTTAGATACGGCAGGGCGGGTCGGCCTAGTTTATCGCTTTAAGACCCGCTTCCCGAACTGGGAAAACCAGCGTAAGTGGGGCATCCAATTTGATAAAGTCAGCGAACTCTCTAACAAATACATTAACCTAATCCACACAATCTAATGGGCGGCAAAGCAAAAACTCCAAAACCTAATCCTACTGCTGATTACAACCAGTATCTAGCCGAGGGTAGTAATGCCCTCCGCGCCCAAGACCAACTCCTGCGTCAGCAAGTTGGCTATGAGGCTGGCCTCCAGCCCCTCCTTACGGCACAGCAGATGGCGAGCCTCCGTGGGCAGTCTCAGGGCTTGCTGGGTCTTTATGGCGATCTGTATGAGCCAGCACAGGCGATGCAGAAGCGTTACGCTGGCGACCAGTTGACGATGATGGCAGGGTTCGGACAGCAATCTACCCAGGCCGCTATCGGGTCGATGGACGCAACCACCCGTGGCATTTACGACACCTTCGGTCAACAGGCTCTGTCTGACTTGCAGATGGGATCGTCGTTGAACGCTCAAGAAACCAATCAAGCTCAGCAAGCTGCTCGTGCCGCTGCACAGTCTCGCGGTCTTAGTTTCAGCCGTCAGGGGTCTGACCTAGAAGTCCTGAACACCTATGGTATGGGACAGCGCCGCCTCCAACAGCGTCAAGGCGTAGCTCAGCAGGCTTACCAGATGGGTACGGCTCAGCAACAGATTGGACTCCAAGGCTTCCTCAACCCGGCTTTCGCCGCCTCTCAGCAGTACGGACTCAGTGGTTTGGTGCAGAGCGCTCAGGCTTCTTATGGTAGCCTTGGCGAGTCTTCGTTCCTCCAGCCTGAGTCTCAGTACCTCGCTAACATCCGCGCTAACCGCATCCAGATGGAAACCTCCATCCAGTCTGCTAATGCCGCCCGTTCTGGCTCTATCATCGGTGGCCTTCTCCAAGCGGCTGGGACGATTGGTGGCGCTGCTGTCGTGGCCTGTTGGGTAGCCCGTGAAGTCTATGGCAAGGACAACCCTGAGTGGACTATCTTCCGGGCTTGGCTTCTCACTGAAGCACCTGATTGGTTCCGTGACCTATACCTTGAAGAAGGCGAACGCTTTGCGGCTTTCATCTCTGACAAGCCTGTCCTTAAACGCATCGTTAAGACCGCTATGGATTTGGTGGTCAAACCCCGTCTTAATCTCCTTACCGCCTAATGGCCTTCCAGAAATATACAGGGGAACAGGTTCAGCAACTTGCTCCAGGTTTTATTGAGGGCTTTGCCAAGGGCGGCGCTGCCATCGGTCAAGGTATTGCCAGTATCGGATCCAGCATTGGGAAGGGCATTGAAGGCGCCGAACAGCGCAGGATTGAGAACGCCAAGACTCAGGGTGCCATCAACCCGTATCTTCGGACTGAGGTTGAGAACGTGAAGCGCTCTGTCGAGAACGGGTTCCTGCAAGTCGGGAAAGACGGCAAGGTTTCCATCACCCCTGGGCAGGAGCAGAACCTCGATCCGAACAAGATTGGTCGCGCCATCGACATGTACAACCAGACCGATGGGGGCAAGAAGAAGCTCGAGTCGGCTGACCTAGCCGGACTAGTGAGCACTATCCAGTCGTACGATACGCTGGAGAAACAAGCGTCCGAGAAGGCTAAGGCTACCCGTGACGCCAAGATTTCTGAGCTCGATTACACTAGCAAGGTGCTCGGTAACGCTGCTACTCTTTCAGAGGGACTCGTCGCTTTCGCTAAGACTAGGACAGAGCTAGGCATCGCCGCCGGCATGCAGGGTGATACGCAGGGTGCTTCATTGGCTATTGCTGAAGGTCGCGCATTGACCGATAAGGCCATGCAAATCCGTTTTTCAGCCATGAAGGACGCCGGTATTAACGTCGATGCGTTCCTGCCTCCCACCCCTGTTTCATCTCCCGTCCGTCCTGCCGCCGCCGCCGTTGGTTCAGGAGCCAGTACGCTGTACACTGTCCCAACTGACACTGATTTCAAAGCCAGTCTCGGCAGGTTCGACGCTATGCGCACTGCCGGATCTGCTCCGGCTGCTGCCGCCCCTGCCGCTGCTGAACCAGTTGTCTCAGCTGCACTAACTTCTGGAACGGCAGGTGCGACTGTCGCTGCCGCAGAACCCGAAGCCAAGACTTGGGGCGACGCTGCGTTTATCGTTGGTGAAGATGAGCAGCTATCTCGCTATCGTGGCGAGCGCCTGCGGATGACTCCTGCTGAGTACGTCGCAGATTGGAAGGCATCACAGGCTATTAAGTCTGGAGCTGCTCCAGTGGATACGGGTACTGTTGTTCCTGTGGTTGAGACTGCAACTCCTGTTGACCAGAAGGTCGCCGCTACTGTTGAACCTGCTGCTACCCCTGCCCCTGCCGCTGCTGTTGCTGCCCCCGCCCCTTCCGCCAAGCCTACTGCACGTCAACTCATGACCGGCCAGATGCCTGCCGCTGAGCCCGCCCCCGCGCCAGTAGTCCCAGGACAGACTCCAGCAGCCAGCCAACAGCCTGCACGCGGTATTACGCCGAACGCTGCTGTTGTCCAAGCTGAAGCAGAAATTAAGTCCCTCCAGACCGCAAAGAGTATCTATATCGAGCAGCACGAAAACTTCAAGAAAACCGCTGCCGTCGCGGGCCTTATGCCTGATCAGGTTACGTCCTTCAAGAAGCTCGCAGAAGCCTCCTTCAAGATGACGCTGGATATCGACGACCAGATTACTAAGAAGATGACCCTTATCTCGACTGAGAAGTCAAGTGTAGCGTCGGGCCGTACCGCTGATATTAAGCTCAGCCTTGACGTCACTAAGGCGATTGAGGACATCGCTCCTTCATTTGGTGGCGGATGGGGGTCTAAGAAATACTGGCACATTATCAAGAACTACCCAGATGATCCGACTAAGGGGCTGGCCGATATCCGCGTTGGAGGCTTCCAGGGCAACAAGTCGGAAGTCATTGATATCCTTGGTTCTAGGTCTTCGTTCATGGATGCTACGATGTCCATCGAAAACGCGCTCGACGAACGCCTTGAGAAAGGTGGCGTCAGCTTGTTCGACCTGCTCACGCTGGACAAGGGTGACTACGCTGCTTACACCGCTGGTAACGTGGGCGAGAAAATCCTTCTTGCGTCCATGCGTAAGGCTATCGTCTCCGGTGGCAACTTCTCTGATGCTGACCGTGGCTTCGTGTTGGAAGCTATCGCGGCCATCAACAACCTAGACCCGCGTAAGCGCGAGCCGTACCTCAAGGCGCTGAACAAGACAATGGCAGAAATGGTCATTGGATTGTACGACCGCAAACTCGCTGCCAATGGCGTTGAGCGCCGGCTTGAACTGCTCACGGAAGACGAACGCAAGGAGGCCGTCCCGCCAACGGAGGCCGCGTTCATGAATAGGTTCGGGATTGATGCCAAGGGCAAGGCTTCTGGATCACGCTCTGAACTTCAATCGCTTATCGGTGAACAACGTGGAACTGGGAAGTTCGGTGCTTCTCGGGCTTCCGCCGCTTCTGCGCTCGACAAGTTCGTCGCTGACGCCAAGGCTGAGGCTGAGGCTAAAAAAGCCCAAAAGTCTAAATAATCTATGGCAGAAACGACACCAGGGCCGGACTTCTCCCAGCCCTTCTACAAGTATGACCAAGGAGGAAGCGTCGTCGGAGGATACGCTACGTCAGTCCCGGCCCTTACGCCTGGGTCGCCTGACAACGCGCTGTTCCTAGACTCCTCTGCCTTAACAAGCGACCCTGTTATCGCTGGTGCGTTCATCCAGATTGAGAAAGATTTTGCTTCTAAAGCTAATCCTAAGACACGTTATATTCCGGGCTTCCCCATCGGGACTACGGTCACTGAACAGCCTGCCCGTATTACCGGTGTATTCCCAGACGCTAAAGAAGCCAAGCGCGCCGTAGCCATGGCAGCGCTAGAGTCTAACCATAACGCCGAACACGTCCTTGCGGCCATCGGTGACGACTTGCGCTCCCTCGTAGAAAGCAGACGAGATGCTGATAATGACTACACTTTTCGTGCTGACCGGGATCTGACGGACGAACAGATTATTAGTTTTGCGGAAGCCCGTGGTGTTGACCCAGTAGTCGTAGATTACATGCGCAAGAGCAAGGACAACGCTCTCAGCCCATACGGTATCGACACGATGAAAGCCATCCGTGGTCGCATGATGAGGTTTGACCGAAAGCATGAGACTGGCGAGGCTATCTCCAAGAACATTCAAGCGAACCTTTTTGACTTACCTGATAACCATATTAAGGCTCAGGCGTTTCGCGATTACTCTTACTACAAGGGTCTTCAGACAGAATTAAGCATCCCGAAGTTCGCTCAAGCGCTCGGGCATCTTGGAGCCTCGTTCTTTGAGTCTGTTGCCAAGGACTTGCCACAGGGTGTTATTGAGTTAGCCACTGGCCCGCTAGATGATGCGCAATCCCTTTCGAGTGATTTCCGTACAGACCCAGCCAAACGTACTCGCGCCATGGCTGTACTCGAACGCGCTGAGCGTGTCGGTCGTTCTGGCCTATACGACCATATCGCCCTTAACAGGGACAAGCCGGAACAGATTATCTCGAAGGCAGGAGAGTTCGTTAGAAACCCAGAAGTGCAGCAGGTCATGGTTGACCTCGAACAGTTGAAGCAGGAAGGTGCATTTATGCCGGCAGGTCGAGCCAGCCGCCTGTACTCCTTCTTCGACGGGGGCGTAAAGGCTACCCAAGAGTTCTACCGGCTGTTCGTAGGCTCTCCCGACCCGACCGCTTTCTTGTTCAACCTGGAGGCCGCAAACGAGGACACGGACGAGAACGCTAAGCGCATAATGGAACAAGGTGGCGTCCTGTTCCCCAGCCTTAGACTAGCCATCAAGGACACCATCCAAGGTTCCAAGCGCTATCAGCTCATGAAGGACGGGGAAATCCTTGTCATGGCACGTCAACTTCAGGAGAACCACGATCAGGCGTTCATGAACTCTGACCGTGGCGGCATCGAGCGCATGTACATGGGGCTGGCTAACGCCACTCAAGACCCGAACATGAAGGCTATCTGGGTTGAAGCCGCAAAGTCCGCTGGTGAACTAACAAATATTGGAGTCGTTGACCGAGCCCAAACCGTACTTGACCCATCTGTCGTCGCCGGCGGTGTAGCGGCGAAGGTGGTAGGAGCGCTCGGAAAGGGTGTAAAGGTCGGAGCCTTCATTGACTCGGCTCTTGTTGCAAGGGCTAAGTCTCTCGGTGCAGATCTTGCTAAGGGTATTGCCTCCGCCGAAGGTGCTAGTGCTGCTATCACTCCGGCTGTAAAGTCGTTGCAGGATAACCTCCGCATCATGGGAGTTGTAGTATCTGAGAACGAAACTATCGCCCTGGCTCTCTCTCAGAACGCTCAGTCATGGGAAGTTCGTTCCGCTATCAGTATGTCCTCGGCAGAGGCTAAGACCATCCGAGACACTGTTGGTAAGCTTGCTGCGGGGGATAAGAACCTCCGTGGTCAACTCACGACCTTCTTGAAGGATGCGCGCGTCGCCGCCGCTAAAGTTCCTAAGCCTACCGCCGTTGCAGGGAAGGCTGGCACTGCTATGGTCGCTACTGCCGCCGGCAAGTCCGCTGAGTTTAGTGGCAGCTTTGTTGACAACCTTTCTGACATTATCTTAGGTCAATTCGGGGGTGGAGTCACCGCAGAAGGTCTTAACCTCGTTCGTATCGGCAAAGGTCTTGGAGGAGGAACAGCCGCAGTCGCTACCATCGGTGGCATTTACGGTCTTTCAGAGGGCGGGGTCGAGGGCATGGTAAATATGGCCGGTCGATCGCTGAAGTATTATGGCGCCGCTGCCATGTTCGCTGCTGGCGGTAAGTTCGTCGGGCCTATGCTCCAGCGCAACGGGAAACTCCTAGCGAACGTCGCGAACGAAATCTCAAGCGGAGAGCGCAAGGGTGTTTCTATTTTCCTTCAGTCCGCCGATCGCATCGAGGCTGGAGCCGAGGCTCTCAAAGCAGCAAAGGGCGACCCGAAGAAGATTATGCAGATGGTGCAAGACGCGAAGTACATGCGCTCCTTGCAACAGATGGGGCTCGAAGAAGCCATGGTAAAGACTGTTGTTGTTGGCTATCAAGGAGTTGCTGGCGCATCTGTTGGAGGAGTCTTGGCTTGGTCTAATACTCAAGACAGCCTTTCCGCTGGTGCAGGTATGGGTTTCGGTGGAGCGTTGATTGCTGGTGCCGCTGCTAAGGTTGGCGCCATGCTCCCGGCTGGCGTGAACGCATCTCGCGAGATGGGCGTCATGTCCACCTCACTGTACTACCTTAATCGTGCAAGCCCAGAGCAGCGCGCGAACTTCTATGAAATGTTCAACCGCGAGGTCGGGGTCAGCCCTGAAGGTAAGTTCGTGGATGGCAAGAAGGCCATGCGTCTCCTTGATGCCTACAACCTCCTGAACGCAAGCATGGGGCCAGCTGGGTTCGAGCTCATTAACCCGGGCGCTATGCAGGGCGGGATGGTCGGTATCGCGCACGCGAACATCGACATGGACGCACTAAAGACAGTGGCAGGCAAGATGTACCCAACAGACCCAGCTATGGCTGCGGCTTACGCTGAACGACTAGTCGAGCGTGTGAACGCGAACAACAACACAGCCGTAACCGTTGCTGCCGCTAACCAGCGTCTAGACAAGAACGCCAAGGCAACCGAGCGCGCTGACGTTGCTATCGAAAAGATTGGAGAAGCCATCAAGCGCGCGGAAGCCGCCAACGATCAGAAGCGTGTGGCTGAGCTGAAGTCTGAACTATCCTCGCATGAGGCTAAGAAGGAAATCTTTGCAAAGGAAAAGACTAAGCTTGAGCAGGAGCGCGACCTCCAGATGTCCCGTCTGGTTGACCGCGAGACTATTGTTCGTGATGCCGACAGGAAGGGATTGACGGGGAAAGAGAGGGACACATTTGTTGAGACTGAAGTGCTCCGACAAGCCGCCTTGCTTAACCCCATCCGCCCCGGCGAGATGCGTGTTGGCACAGCAGGCCAAGCCATCCGTCAGATTGCCGACGGTTATTATGTCAACGACTCCAATGGCAAGGTGTTCATCGACTACACCAAGGCGGACTCACTGACGATGATCCATGAAGGATTTGAGGCTAAATTGCGAGACGACGCCATGCAGGTTGTCCTTCCTGAGCTCGTTAGCTTCCTGTACGCTGACCCGTCCAGCCCGACGAGCACTAAGCGTCTGTTGTCAGACGGCAACCGCCAGCGCTTCTTCGAGCTATACGCCTCGGACTTAACCCCCGAAAACGCTACTAAATATAAGGCAGACCTCGCCTCCGCAGAGAAACTTTACAAGGAGACTGGCGACTCGTCAGCCCTCACTCCCTTTGTTCAGGAAGCCTCTGCTTGGTGGCTTGCTGTCCTACATGACTCCTACCCGCCTGGTTATGCAAATGTCTTAGGTGCCGCCCCTGGTACGGGTGCACAAGTCCGTATTTTCGACAAGCTATTCCAAGCCGAGAAGAATGGGTATGTACGCAAGGCAGGAGATTTGTTCAGGGTTCTGTTCACCGAGAGAGGACTGCCGGACGGGACAGTCGCAAGCGGACTTCCTAACATCGAGACACCATCTGCCCGTGAAGCCGTTGGCGCGCTCTCCTCCGAGTTCGAGGCGTTCATCAACCCTGAGTACGGTTGGCTCGCCCAGAAGACGCGCGGCGTCGTACGTCAGCGCCTTGAGTCCAACGGCATGATCTTCGAGGACGCCTCTGATGGGACTGTCCGTGGGTACTTCCGCCAGAACGGGGAGACTATCAATAACCCAGTCATGGGCGACCTGTACCGTGTCATCTCCCGTAATCTCGGTGGCGATCAAGGCGTTCGACGAAGCAAGATGGATGTGTTCTCCGACCCTCGCGTTCCCGATGGAGTAAAGATTGAGTGGATTAAACAGAACGGACTAGACCACATGCTCACCGACCCGGTGAACCCTGGCGACCCTGTTCGCATCAAGACTCCTGATGAGATGCGCGACACCACTGTCCGCATCACGAACAGCGTGCGCGACTCCCTCGGTGGCGTCCCTGCTGATCAACGTGGGACTACCACTACCGTCAACCCCGGAAACAATCAGGTCATCTTCCATGGCGTCCCAAGCCCTGCCGAGATAAAGGTCATCAGAGAAAACCCTGACCTACCCCCTATCGTCAGGGATAACCTTGTCGGTATCATGGAGGGTCTTGCTTCTGGTAAGTCCAACGCTGTTCTGCGCGCTCAGTACGTCAACGTCAAGACCACGCAAAAAGAAGTCGGGTCAGAAGCTCGCCTAAATGTCCCAAAGGACACTGGCGGCGCCATTGTCTCCGATCAGGAGTTCGTCCCACTCGGTCTTGTTTTCGGTATGTCTGACGTGCTGCCCGGTGGTGTCAAGGCTCCAGGAGGAGCAGTTCCTTCTATCAGCGTTCTTACATTCGGCATCGGAGCAGCTAAGCGCAACCTAGCCGTAATCCGTAACAAGGGTGTCGTAACAATGGACGGTCTATTGAAGGACGCTCAGGGGATGGATGTTACACCTGAACGCTTCCGTCAACTGTTCCCTAACGACGGTGACTACTGGAACGCAGTGAACGTGTACGTCACGCACTTGCAGGCAGCAGGCCGCATCGACCCAACGAACAATCGCCCAACCATGCCAGCTGGCTACGAGCCGTCAGCCGCAAAGCTCGCAGCGCTCACTGGAGACGTCACGAATATTAAGCTAGGTGAAAGCATGCGTAATGTTATCCGCGCAAGCTTGGGCATCGACTCCCGCAAGGGCTTGGTTCTCCTTAACCCTGCTGGTTATGGCAAGGTCGTCAGAGACATCAATCAAACCGTTACGAGCCTGCGCATTGACGGTCTTGGGAAGGTCACGGCTACCGGCGAGACGTTTAGTTTTGACCACAATACACTTGCTTGGTCGCAAGCTAATATGGCTCCGTCCTCATGGATCAAGCTCAACGAGCAGGGTCTTGCTGCCCTTAAAGCCACGGACGGCTGGGACACTAAGGTTGCCCTAGGCCATCCGAACAACAACTTCCGCATCGTTGAAGACTCCCGTGTCGTCGATGGTAAGACCGAGAACCGCGTGCGTATCTATGACGCATCCACTGGGAACCTCATCGAACATAATGCTACGAACGTCAAGGAAGCCCGCGAGTTCGTGAAGGAAAAGATGGCTACCGACTCCGCTAACAATGAGGTCGCCGCCGCCGTCGCTGAGTTCGCAAGACAAGACGTAGCGAAGAACGAACCTTACATCGTCCAGAGCGTAAAGATCCCGTACACCACTAAGACGCAGGCAGGCGCAGGACAGCCGTTAGTCGTTAGCAGCGGGAGTACTGACGTAATTAGGTTCGGCGCTCCTGGGGATGAACGAGTTGCCGTGATGCGTAATATTAACGGAGTCAACGTCCCCTTCTATCTAAGCACTGGCAAGGGCGGGAAAACTGATGTCCCAGCTGGGAAATGGTATCCCTTCTTTGGCATCGGTTCCGAAGGATGGGTCAATAAGACAGGAGGCAAGGAGATGGTTAACTATCATGGAAGCGAAGCATTTCGTATGGTTGCGCGTGAGCTCGATAGTACAATCGGTGACATTCGCGCAGACATCCCGAAGTACACAAAGGCTCCCCTATCTGGACTTGGCTTCCTTAATGAAGGGCTAAATCCTGTGAACAACGGGCCAGGGGCGCTTCAGAATGTTAATGCGAATATCGCGTCTGTTCTTAAACGTATCGAGGAAGGCCGACAGGCAACCACTCAGGAAACAACACCTGTTCTACGAGAAGAACGCCCTGACCCTTCACTCGGAAGGGCCCAGAAGGAACAGCTTTCTTATAATGCAGCTAAAGCAAAAAAGATTGCCGCTGCCGCCCGCCGCATCATCAAGGAACAGAAGATTGAGTTCACTAATAACCAAAACGAACTTGTCGATGTTCAACGCAAGTGGGAAGAACAGGCAGTTAGGTTGGCAATAGATGAACGCAAAGCTGCCGCGACAGCCGCCTCTAAGCAGGAAGCCCAACGCCGCAAGGAAGCCGCCGCCTCAGAGACTCGTAGCCGTGAGGTTGAAAACGAACTCGGTCGCCAGTTCGCTGATAAAGCTAGGGAGTACAACGACGCCGAGCGCTTCTACTTTGGTGATAAGATCAAATTGAACAACGCCATTAAAGAGCTCGACCGTACCGCTAAGGGTCTGGTTGACCTCGAACGCAGTCTGAGTACGCCGCTTGCAGACTTGGGAGTTGAAGTCCGGACTCAGAGTGTTGTTCAGGCACTCCCATTACCCATCTATCGTCGGGCTCTGGTATTCCAGAAGCGTCCTCTATCTCAGGTTGCTACTGATATCGCTCGCACCCGTACAGAAATGATGGGAATGGCTGAAGCCACTACACTCCAGACTGCCCGTGGCACGTTGCAGGAAGCGAACAACTACGTCCTGACGAACGCTCTAGGTCAGGTAATCGTGAGCGAGATGCGTGCACGTCAAGGCATGTCCGCTGTGCGTTATTTCACCGTGTACTCCGCCGGCACAAAGGCTAAGCTTATGGAGACGATGGAATACGAGAAGGCTATCAAGGCTATGCTCTCTGACGCTTATAAGGCGGAAACTAGGAGGGCACCAGTGGCCGTCCCGACCGAGGCTCAAAGGGGAATGACCCTGAATGTCGCACGTCAGGCCAAGGAAGGCAAACCGTTAGCACCTAACGTCATCCAGCGCTACCGATGAGATGCCTTATCCCGTTCCTGATCCTGCTCGCTGGTTGCGCCACGGTCGAAGACCCGAGCAAGGTGAACCCAGTTCCCGTACCAGCGGAGGTCAACTTGGCCGAGGTTGGCAAGGGGTTGGACGTCATCGACTCCCGCGTTGCCGCCTCCGTAGTCGTGTCAAGGGAGCTCATCCTAGGAGGTAAGCCGGGTAAGGCAGACCAAGAGCTCTCCATAGCGCAGAGCCTGTTGCCTAAGCCGCACGAAGGGGACGTCGCCTACGCGCGCCAACGGAGCGAGAAAGCCTCTGACGCCGAATACGAAGCGCAGCGCAAGAAGGCCGAGGCTAAGCAGAAGGCCATGGAGGATGAATGGAAAGTCCTAGAAGCCCAAGTCGTCAAGAACAAGGAGGCTATCAAGGCTAAGGACGATAAGATCACTGAGCTCACCGCCGAGGTCGAGAGGGTGAAAGCTGACATGGCTACCCAGACTTGGAGTTGGATTGGTGGAGCCTTGGCAGTAGCCGGCGCCCTTGCCACCGCGTTTGTATCCCCGAAAGTGGGTCTAAGTCTCATCGGTTGCGGGATGCTCTGCGGGGCTGTCCCGTTCATTATCGAGAGCCAGTATTTTAGCGTTATCGTAGCCGTCACACTTTCTGGGGGGTCAGCATTACTGCTGTGGTTCCTCTGGGATTTAGTCCGTGACCGGGTGAACGCCAAACAACCTCCATCGCCATGAGTCCTCCTCCTCCCCCCATTGACCCCGAGACTTTCCCGCGCGAGTTCCGCGACGGTGTGCTCGCTGGTATCCTCGGGGCGCTGAGCATGACAGCACGCCTCCTCCTCAGTACTGAGAAAGTGTCATGGGGATGGGCTGCTCGACGGGTGCTCGCCGCCGCGATCACGGCAGTCGTCGTGCACTCTGCCTTGCAGGAGTACATCACTAGCCCTGGACTGCTTATCGGCGCCGTGGGTGCAATCGCTTATGCTTCACCGGAGGCGCTCGATGCTCTGATTAGATGGATTAGGGCTAAGTCTCAGCGAGAAGTCGAGAAGGTCGAAGGCAAGCCCGCTGCGAACAAGAAGCAACCAGTCTTGAGTATTCGACAATATAAATCCAGAAAACCCTTGCGCTCAGACGTCGAGTGAGCAGGCTGTACCTAGCCGCTATCTGGGGACGTCAATAGGTTGACTCATGGGGAGAAACGGCGAGGACGCTGGCTTGTCCCCGAGCCTACCGTCCGTCTTTAATCTGGTCTATGATGGCCTTGGCTTTCTTGTTCGGACAGTAGTGCATGACGTTCCGGCAGTAGATCCCCGTCTGGATGCGATACGTCTTCTTCACAGCCATGCCCGCCTTGACGAGCTTTTCAAGCCAAACGTACGTCTGTTTCTCTCCGAGTTTAAATACTTCCGTGAACTGGCTCACGGTCATGAACCCGGTGTCCACCTTCTCAGTGCGTCCGTTGCAACCAACCAGGGAGACTAGAGCCGCGAATAGGTCATTTCTGTTTCTTGCTTTCGGCGGCGTAGTTCTCGACGTGCATTTTGCAGGATTGTGTTTCTTGGTCATAAGGCATGGATTTGAGCCAGAGCTGGAGGAGGTCGTCAGATTTCTTAGTGAACCGTAGGCACTGGTTCTTGATCGGACATCCGGCGGCATGGCATTTAGCGAGTTCAGGCATTGGTAGGGGGAGTGGAGCCAGCAGTCGGGGTTGAACCGACGACCTTCCGCTTACAAGGCGGATGCTCTACCGACTGAGCTATGCTGGCGTCAGCCCGTTCTGCGCGTTTTCTCTTGAGGGTCAAGCCAAGTTGTTTAGCGGCATTATAGATACTCGCGCGCCGGAAGCCATGCTGGGCTTGCACTGCTGCGTAAGTCTGGTCAGATGCAAAGGCTGTAATCACGGCTTGTTTGATTTTGCCGTAGATTTGTTTTCGGAGTAGAGGCGCCATTTATTCCAAGGTTGAGCCATGAGTTCGTTCCAGCGATCACGGTCAGCCTTATTGACCCTCTCAACGCGCTGGACTTCCCCGCATGTCAGTCCACGTTTGATGAAGCGTGTGTTTTTGCAAGACATACCTACTTGTTTAAAGTGGCTCACGACTGCTCCTCCTTTTGAAGACGGATCTTCATGTACTTACAAGCGCTACGGATGCTGGACATTCTGTGCCCGGTGCGGACTTGTAGTTGCTCGGCTGTCTCACAACCTACTAGCGCCTCAAGGACAGCTTGCTTGACTGAGCCATAAGCAGGACGACCTGGCTTCCCCTTCAATGGTATGCGCTGACGATACGCAGCCTGCCTGATGGATTTCTCTGAGAGGCCCGTGTCAGCGGAAGCCTGTTCTAGTGTCCACTTGTTATCTTGCATCTTGAAGGCAGCGTCACGAGCTTTACCCCATCGCTTCTTGTATATAGTGGGCTCGCTCATGGCTACTTGCCCTCTAGGAAGTCGCATCGGTTCTGGAGCACCTCGTTCTCCGCCTTGAGTTTCTCGTACACCTCGCTTGGTACTGCGGTGACGAAGGACAAAGCCCTCAGTTTCTCCAAGTCTTCTAGGCACCTAAGCCACCGCCCGTGATCGCACTCGGCCTCAATCCTCCAGTAGTTCACTTGGCCTTTGAGGAGTTCAATCTCCTTGTTCAGTTCGCCAATGCGTTTCATCATAGTCACCTCAAGATGGACTTTGCTCATTGTGCATCCTCCACTCTGATGCCGAACGTATCGTTACGAACGAGCTGGAATTGATCGGTCGTCATGTGACGGATGACCCCATCCTTGTCCATCACCACAGCGAACACGTCGTTAGAAAACGTGCCGCCGTCTCTGACATAAAGAAGCATGCCGTACCCAAGCGGTGTCTCCACCGGCATGGGGTTCCTGAACTCGTAAATCATTTGCGCTCCCCCACCTTGATAACGCGATCGTGGTACTGCCAGCCCTTGCCGGGGATGTAAGCCCTGACGGTGGCGGACACGCTGCCGTCCTGGAGACGGATGTGCACAGTGACGTCATCTTCCTCAGCGACGTACTCGAACGGGGTCGTCCCCAATTCTTCGATGATGTTCACGATGATGTTGTCAGCCCAAGCCTCAAAGCCTTGGCGATGGATTAGGTTATTAGGTTCATTCATGGCTCGTGTATCCTCTACCAGCCATGCCCTGAGTCAACTAATTATTTCCGCTTACGGCCAGACGACCAGAGCTCGCCGTCGAACACCCAGTGCTTAGAGTCCCAGCGGTGGATCTGGTATCCCTTGTACTTCTTGCCGTCCGTAACGAACCTAAGAAA
>Ga0209443_1000441_pt1 | contig 27919 bp, 17 predicted proteins | sample LauGreBMM110DCMD_2_FD_187571 | JGI IMG/M metagenome (GOLD analysis project Ga0209443, IMG submission 187571) | Freshwater lake microbial communities from Lake Michigan, USA - Su13.BD.MM110.DCMD (SPAdes) (version 2) | ecosystem: Environmental > Aquatic > Freshwater > Lake | place: Lake Michigan... | reverse complement strand
ATTCCAAGAAGTATAAGCGAGTAGCGTGAGTAGCCGCGAGGCCTCAAAGGTATTCCAAGAAGTATAAGCGAGTAGCGTGAGTAGCCGCGAGGCCTCAAAGGTATTCCAAGAAGTATAAGCGAGTAGCGTGAGTAGCCGCGAGGCCTCAAAGGTATTCCAAGAAGTATAAGCGAGTAGCCACGATGCCTCTAAAAGCCTATTGTATGTATTGTTCGCAAATACCACAGCAAACCATCGTATATATTCCTTTATTATATATTATTTTATAAATTTAAAAAATTTATCTTTATTATATATATTATTCGATAATATACGTTTAATTTATCACACAATTTAATAAGCATCTCCTGGTATATATTATTATTTTCTAAAAATTATAAAAAGTATTATTGAATCTCTCAAAGGGTCGCCCACGCCATAGGCGTGCCTCAAGAGGCCTCTCTAGAACCTTCAAGAATCCTAACCAAATATTCTTTAAAATCCAAAATAGGATTTTTGAGTACATAACTTTATTTTTTTAGAAATTTATAAAAAACTTTAGAATATTTAGAAAATAAAAAGTTATGTACTCAAATTATTCTTTTCTTTTTTTGAATTATTCTTAGTTTCTATAGAATCTCTCAAAGGGTCGCCCACGCCATAGGCGTGCCTCAAGAGGCCTCTCTAGAACCTTCAAGAATCCTAACCAAATATTCTTTAAAATCCAAAATAGGATTTTTGAGTACATAACTTTATTTTTTTAGAAATTTATAAAAAACTTTAGAATATTTAGAAAATAAAAAGTTATGTACTCAAATTATTCTTTTCTTTTTTTGAATTATTCTTAGTTTCTATAGAATCTCTCAAAGGGTCGCCCACGCCATAGGCGTGCCTCAAGAGGCCTCTCTAGATATATATTATTATTTTCTAAAAATTATAAAAAGTATTATTGAATCTCTCAAAGGGTCGCCCATGCAGTAGGCATGCCTTAAGAGGCCTTCTAGAATCCTAACCAAATATTCTCTATTATCTTATTTTTAATTTTGAGTACATAACTTTTTATTTTCTAAATATTCTAAAGTTTTTTATAAATTTCTAAATAAATAAAGTTATGTACTCAATTTATTTCTTAAAGTTTTTGAATTATTCTTGGTTTCTTTTGAATCCCTTGAAATCATCTTTTTTATTCGAGGGAGATTATTCTATACGTGGATGACTTATGACTAAAATGAGGTTGAAAAAAAAAGGATTTTAAATATTGATTATGTAAATACGGGAGGGTGGTTAATACCCGCCGATCCGTATTGTTATTATTATATATATATTATATATATATAAAGTAGTCATAGTAGTCATACCATACCGCTGGGATAATTATACACATCCGCTTAAAGGGTAGCCCATCCCGTAGGGATGTCTCGTGAGGCCTCTCTTGAACCTTCTAGAATCCTAACCAAATATTCTTTAAAATCCATAATAGGATTTTGAGTACATAACTTTATTTATTTAGGAATTTATAAATAACTTTTGAAATTTTAGAAAATATAAAGTTATGTACTCAATTTATTTCTTAAAGTTTTTGAATTATTCTTGGTTTCTATTGAATCCCTTAAAGGGTCGCCTTATGCCTCGAGAGGCCTCTCTTGAACCTTCAAGAATCCTAACCAAATATTCTCAATAATCCTATTTTATTTTTTTAAAAATGAATATTTCCCTACTTTTTTCCTTTCTTTTCCCTTTTTTTTATGGTGTCAAAATGAGAGAAAATAGATAATTACTAAGATGATTCTGTGCATTTCCTTCTTTCCTTTCTATATATATATAATCATATATATATATATATATAGAATACGGCGGTACGGGAAAATACCGCCCACCCGTATTGCCGTATGCTATATTCTAAGATGATTTTTCTACACCCCAAAATAGGAAAAAAAGAAACATGTTCTCCTTTCCATCCACTTTTATCTCATTTTCTCACCACAATTTTTAATATTCTCATATTTCATTTTTCATTTTTTCAAAAGTGCGGGTTTTTAAACACGGGGGTTTTTACAGACACTTGAAAAATAGTTCCAAATTACCTTATCCTCCTTTTGAGAAAAATTGATTTATCTTATTTTCCTTCTTTCTATATATGAATACCTTTATTATATACAAAATCTTTAAAAAATATACTCACGATGATCACATGGTATATATCGGCAAAACCTCCTATTTTATGGACATCTGTTGGAAATTACATGTTAAATCATATAATTACTCTTGTGAGTCTAAGAAATCCTCCAAATTATATAATTTCATTCGCGACAATGGCGGTATACACGAATTTACCTATCTAATTCTTGAAGAAATTCCTAATATTTCCAATTTTGATATTAACGTTTTACACAATTCATATATCGACCTGTACGATGCCCTCAATAAACTTAATTCTTCCAAAAATTCTCTCATCCCTTTCTCCAAAAATGACCATGAGGCTATTAAACTATACAAAAAAAACTATTATGAAAATAATAGACCCAGGCTTGAACGCAATTCTACCAAAAAAATTATTTGTCACGTTTGTGGTAGATCCGTTCAAGTCGCTCATCTTTCTAACCATCTTACCCGTCCTATCTGTCTTCGCGTAGCATCTAATACCGCTTAATTCCTTTTATATAGTTTGAGTTCTATAGAATTTCTCTAGAAGTCCCCTTTTTTTTTAGGTGATTTTTCTCTATCTGTCTATTAACCGGATACTCTTTTTTCACCTAAAAAAAAAGGGAAGTTCTAGAGAATTTCTCTAGAAGTCCCCTTTTTTTTTAGGTGATTTTTCTCTATCTGTCTATTAACCGGATACTCTTTTTTCACCTAAAAAAAAAGGGAAGTTCTAGAGAATTTCTCTAGAAGTCCCCTTTTTTTTTAGGTGATTTTTCTCTATCTGTCTATTAACCGGATACTCTTTTTTCACCTAAAAAAAAAGGGAAGTTCTAGAGAATTTCTCTAGAAGTCCCCTTTTTTTTTAGGTGATTTTTCTCTATCTGTCTATTAAAGGGATACTCTTTTTTCACCTAAAAAATATGGGAAGTTCTATAGAATTTCTTGAATCTCTCGATTTCTCTTGAAATACTTTAATTCCAAAAAAAAAAAAAATCTCTCCTGCGACGCAGGGATTCTTAATCCTGTTTTATATTTTTTCGATTATTATTATCTTCTATTTTGATGTTATTATATTTTATGTTATTCTTGAGATATTTGATGTTTCGTTTGAGATATTTGACGTTGGCTCAAATATTTCTGTTATCTTCGATGTAATTTCTTTTATTTCTACATCTGGTATCGCCTGTTTATATAATTTATCTACACGTTCCTCTATTCTCTCCACCTTCTCTATTAGACTCCTAACCGCTCCATATAATGTATATTTGATTTGTGTCGTGTTTAGTGTTAATAATTCTTCTATCTTCTCATTTGTTATCACATTTATTGCTTTGGGATATACCTCGCGTACTTCTTGGGCTATAAAACCTAATTGATGTTTATCATTTGTATTTACACAATTATCTTTAAAGTTAAAATTGTATAATTCTATGTTTTTCACATTATCCAAGCATTTCTCATATGATGCTTTGACTATATTTTCTTTTATTCGACGGTCTGATAGAACAGTCCATGTTGTTAAACCTGATTGCGTTAATCCGCCAGTAGATGAATAGATATTACCGCGAACATCTAATTGATACCCTGGATTTGTAGTGCCAATTCCAACATTTCCCATATGATATACGCTAGTATTAAGTGAATTATAAGTCCATTGTGCTCCTTGTGCAGTTTTTATAGGATTTATGAGACTATAACGAATAGACACTGTAGATGAATTAATAGAAGAACCAGTTGATGGAATAGATTGAGCTGATTTAGGTTCTAGATAATTGCTAGTAGAATTTATTAAATTTATACCATATTCTCCTTGTAATAATAGATTGCTATTATTGTTAATATCCGCAACCGTCCAAACCGGAAATGTTATATTATAAGAATTTAGTAAAGTATTGTTTAATCTATTATATCTAGGTATTATCAGCGTTTTAGTATTAGCGTTAGTAATTGGAGTATATTGTACTGATTCAATACCATAAACAAAAAATTCATCAAAACTTAAAGTAGTCGCACTTCCAACAAGAGCATTAACTACTAATCCAAAGTGATTATAGTATTTATTTGTATCAGAAGCATATTGTGACATATCTGTATGATTATATAATAAATTAGTGTATACTGCCTCCCGTTTATCTATTAATAGAGTCCATGATGTACCAGTAGTAGAACCATATAATCTAAAATTTCTAGGAGCACTATTTGGCGCTGTACTAAGTTGTTTTATAGCAAATCTTTTAAGTTTAATAGATAAAGGTAATTTAATAACTAACCAATCACCATTATATCCGCTTACAAGATTAGAAGTACTATATGTTGTGTTGTCAAATAAACCCGAAAGATAATCGTTAGATCTCCACGTTCCTTGGCTATCAGTAGAAGTTTCATTAAAACATTTAAACGGTTCAAAAGAAGATGTAAAAGAACTATAAGAGACAGTATATATTCCTGAACCATAAATACTAGAAAATTGAAACATATCTACGATAGATGGAGTTGGTACTTCTGTCGTTATATAACCTAAACCCAATTGGCCGCTAGCATTAGCACCGCAAGAATAAACCTTACCATCATTGGTAAGAAATAATGTATAAAAATCCCCGCAAGCAATAGCAGAAATTGTGAACGAAGTTGATATTATCGATGGAGTTCCTTGCGGATTGGCCTCATCTACTGTTCGTCCCAATTGGCCACTACTATTACTACCGCAAGAATAAACCTTACCATCATTGGTAAGAAATACTGTATGAGAACTTCCACATGCTATAGCAGAAATTGTGAACGAAGTGAACGAATTTAAAGTCGATATTGGTTGTGGCGTTGGTTGTGGCGTTGTAATACTAATACCTAAACCCAATTTGCCGGAACTATGACTACCACAAGAATAAACCTTACCATCATTGGTAAGAAATAATGTATGAGAACTTCCACAAGCAATAGCAGAAATTGTGTACAGATTTAAAGCTGATATTATCGATGGAGTTCCTTGCGGATTGGCCTCATCTACTGTTCGTCCCAATTGGCCACTACTATTACTACCGCAAGAATAAACCTTACCATCATTGGTAAGAAATACTGTATGAGAACTTCCACATGCTATAGCAGAAATTGTGAACGAAGTGAACGAATTTAAAGTCGATATTGGTTGTGGCGTTGTTGTTGTTCCTGTTCGTCCCAATTGGCCGCTACCATTAGCACCACAAGAGTAAACCTTACCATCATTGGTAAGAAATAATGTATGAGAAAATCCGCAAGCAATAGCAGAAATTGTGAACGAAGTTGATATTATCGATGGAGTTGCTTGCGGATTGGCCGCATCTACTGTTCGTCCCAATTGACCGCTAGTATTAAGACCACAAGAATAAACCTTACCATCATTGGTAAGAAATACTGTATGAGAACTTCCACAAGCAATAGCAGAAATTGTGAACGAAGTTGATATTATCAATGGAGTTGTTGTTATTCCTGTTCGTCCCAATTGACCGCTAGTATTAAGACCACAAGAATAAACCTTACCATCATTGGTAAGAAATACTGTATGAGAACTTCCACAAGCAATAGACGCACAATATTTGTTAGTTAAATCTAAATTACTTGTTGTAAATAATCTTGATACTGGGTATACCCGTTCTCCTGATTCTAGATATGGTTCGGCAGTTAGATTACTAGTACTAGTGACAAGGTCTGGTATAAACAAATCACTCTTAACAGTTTCAATGATATAATTACTGCCTGTATTATATGTAACACGTATATTAATATTAATGTTATCTAAAGTAATAGGCATATACTCTATATAAATACTTATATATATAAGTATTTATATTAACCTTTGTCCCTTTTTTATTTTTCTCAGTATTTGCTTTTAAAATTGATTTAGTATGTTTTATAGATTTTATAGGTTTTATAGGTTCTTCATTAGATTTTATAGGTTTTATAGGTTTTATAGGTTTTATAGGTTCTTCATTAGATTTTATAGGTTTTATAGGTTTTATAGGTTTTATAGGTTCTTCATTAGATTTTATAGGTTTTATAGGTTCTTCATTAGATTTTATAGGTTCTTCAACGATATTTTTTTCTTTAAAGCATATCCTAATTTTCCTATCTTTCCCCCTCTATCTAATTTCAATATCCTTTTTATTTTAAAAAAGTAGTATTGATTTATATTATATTTCTTCATAATATCACCCATTAACATATAATTATTATAATCAATTTCAAACTGGTCTAAATTAATATCTTTATCCATTCTTACCTATATAATATAATTAAATTAGATACAAATTATATACATTTTATATACAAATTAGATACAAATTATATACATTTTATATACAAATTAGATACAAATTATATACATTTTATATACAAATTAGATACAAATTAGATACATTTTAGATACATTTTATAGGTTCTTCAATTATTTCAGGTTCTTCGGTAATATTATTATTTTTTAAAAATATATTCTAACTTACCAAATTTTCTAAATCTTCATTTGTAATAAATTAAAAAACATCATTTTAGTGTTTTTTTGTTTTTTGCTCTAACTATTTCCTTCATAGTTTTTTTATATTCTACTAATGGTACTAATTCCCCTTTATATTTTACATACTCTTTACGAGAATCTGGTTTTTTATAGATTTTCATCCTTTTTACATTAAAAACAAATAAACCACAACAATTGAAAAGATATAAAATTGATATAATGAAATAATAATATATAATTATAAAAAATAAGTATTAATATGAATATAAATTATGCTGTACGATATCCAATAGTTAATAAAGATTTTGGTATTATTAACTATCATAAAACTATAACAACAATGCAATGTTTTGTTAGAAGAACAGATGGAACAAGAATTAATGTTACAGATAAGATGAGAGAATCTTATGAAAGAAGAAGAATAAAATATTTTACAGACAAGGAGCATGAAAAATTTATTAAAGATGAAATGAAAGAATATGAAAACTGGTGTAAAAACGAAAGAACTAAAGCTTATGAAAATTGGTGTAAAAACGAAAGAACTAAAGAATATGAAAACAATAAAAAAGACTAATTATTTGCGAAAACTTATTTTATCATTCTATTTACTTCTACTGATTATTACGAAGAATAAATTTGTTATAATTTTATATTTTTAACATTAAAATTGATAGTATCATTAAAATAATGATACTATTAAATCAAAAGACTCAAAAGACACCTGATACTTGAACAAAACAACTGCTAATAAAGAAGAAAACAAAATGAGTAAGGAATTAAAGGAATTTATATGTTATCAAATAGATTATCTAAAGAAGAGCGGCTAATTATTAATAGCATTCAACAAAAAATAAGGAAAGCTGATATTGAAGAATTCCGTATTAGAAGAAAAAATGAAAACAAAAAACAGATTGAAGAAATTACTAAAATGATTGAAGATGATAGAATTAAAACTGAAAGATGTAATAAAATAATAGCGAGAGCGTCTTTCTGTATAGGTGTTTTAGCGTACGTAGGTCTTACTATCATAACTCGTTAGAAACTTATAGGTTCTTGAATGGGTTTATATGTGTGCTAATTATTAAATAATATATATTTTTTATATTTCGGTGTTTTTTTCCGTAAAAATTGATTGTTTTTTAATGAAGATTCCCACTAACATATTTATTATAATTAGATAGTAGAGATGTCCGTAAAAACTAATGTCAAAAATTCTAATCTTTATTCAACTTATTCAATTCCAAATAATTATAAGGTGTTGACTAATACTGATAACAAAAATTAGATTTATTGTACAAAAATTGGACTATCAAATTAGATAGATATACCGATAAAATTAATATTTCTCTCTTTACTCGTCAAGAACTTATCCCTTATAATTCTTATTTTGACCCAAATTTCCAATCTGCTTGGGAAAATAAAGTTTATAATTTACATTTACCTCCTGATTTCTCTGAGTTCAAATCTATATCATATACTGATATTGCCAATGGCGTTTATTTATCATCTGGGGATAAATTGTTGAAAACTAAAGTATCTCAAGAAACAGAAAATAATTATATAAATGCTCTCAAATCTCTCAATACTTTCAAAAATTTAGATGATTCCACGAAAAATGTTAATCTCGATTGGCTCATCAAATATGAACGTCTCCTAATTCCCGATTTGATTAAACAATCTAATGATAATGATTGGTCTTTGGGTACTTTCGCTTGTAAATTTAAGGCTATCTCGCGTTTCCTTAAACTTATGCTCGGCGAACTTCATGAACTCAAAATTAAATATAGTATGTTATATGTCTCCCTCGATTATATCATTAAACTTGAAAAAGGGGCTAATTCTTCTGGCGGTGATGATATTATGCCGTTTGATGATTTATTGATTATCGTGGATTATTTAGAAAAATCTTTCACTAAATACCTCGATGATAATCTCAATATCAAAAATGCCTCTAAAATTAATAGTGTGTGGAAAGCAAATTTAGATTTCCTCTCTGTAGCCGTCATGGTTTGGGATTATCCAAGTAGGTCTGATAAGTATGACACTGTTATTATTAAAAATCCCAATGAAGCAATCAAGAATACAACATATCTCGTTTGTGATGATTCTAATCCTCCGTATTGGATTTACAGAAAAAATGTTAAAGATATTGGTAGACCTTTAGTTATCGTAAAACTTGAAAAAGAGGGTTTGAATGGTCTCCAATCTCGTCTTATTGATGCTATCAGTCTAAGTCTTAAATTATTTCCTCGCAATTATCTTTTCGCCTCTAAAAGTATTGATTGGAAAAAATCACCTGACGTAAATGTTATCAAAAAAGCCTCTAATGTCTCAGGATGGATTCGTAATATTAAATCACTTTCCGCTATTCATACGCAATTCCCTAACATCTCTCTCAAAACTCTCGGTATCAATCTATTTAGAAGAAGTTTTGTTACTCATTTTAGTGATTTAATGAATAATAATGAAAAAAGAAAAATGGTTCATGCTATGCTCACAAGTTTCGCTAAAATTAATACCTATTACAAAAGAAACTTTGATACAGACAAAAATAATAATAAAATTATCATTAATAATCATCATAATGTCATCAATGTTCCCGAAGATGTTAATGAAGTTATTGATGAACCTATTGAAGAACCTATTGAAGAACCTATTGAAGAACCTGTCAATGAACCTGATATTGAACCTGTAGATGAATCTGTAGATGAATCTGTAGATGAACCTGTAGATGAACCTGTAAATAAATCTGTGAATGAACCTGTGACTGAACCTGTGATTGAACCTGTGGTAAATACTGAACCGCCAAAAATACCTATGACTAATGCTGAAAGACAGAGGATATGGTATGCTAACAATAAACTAAAAGAAGATTACAAAAAAGCACGTGAAAAAATTGAAAATACGGATGAAAGAAAGGCTCGTCGTTATGTTAGAGAACTCAATCAAGGTAGAAAAAGTATTGATGACATAACAAGAAATACCATAGCAAAATATCAAATATCTTTTGTAAATGGAACGTACATTTCTGGTATTCTTTAAGATAATCACTTTTCTTGTAATTTACTTATGTTATTATAGAGAAGATATTTGATGTATTCCTAATTAGATCTTTATTATATGTTATATTTGAACCTAAATTTTCCAATTCAATATCAATATTATCTATTTTTTCTATTAAATTTTTAACTGCCCCATATAACGTATAATCTATTTGTGTCGTATTCAATGTTAATATATCATCTATTGTTTCATTGGTATTCAATATCATCTTGTTAACTTCTACAGCCTTTGGATATACCTCGCGTACTTCTTGGGCTATAAAACCTAATTGATGTTTATCATTTGTATTTACACAATTATCTTTAAAATTAAAATTATATAATTCAATTTTATTAACATTTTCTAAACATTTCTCGTAAGATGCTTTTACAATATTCTCTTTTATTCGACGGTCTGATAGAACAGTCCATGTTGTTAAACCTGATTGCGTTAATCCGCCAGTAGATGAATAGATATTACCGCGAACATCAAGATTATACTCTGGACTTGTTGTACCAATACCAACATAACCCAAGTGATATACATTTGGATTAGTTGAACTATAAGTCCATTGAGCACCTTCTGTAGTTTTTATAGGATTTAATAAATGATATAGTAATGTAACTGGAGTAATACCTGAAGTAAGTGGTAATGGAACAGTTCTTAATGGATTTATAGAAAATGGTATAACAGAACTTGACGCACCTACGACAATATTATAATCACCTTTTAAAATAATATCAGATCTATTATTAATATTTACAACAGTATCGAAATGAAATTTTATAGTATGTGTTCCTGCTGTAAAAGTTAATAATTTATGTCTTACATGAGTTTCAGGAGTTGTAGGTGTTATACTTGGTGTAGTTGTAGGCTCTCCATATAAATTACTAGTTGTACCAACAGTATCTCTAACAAATACATCACTTTTAACAGTTTCAATGATATAATTACTACCTGTATTATATTGAACACTTATATTACTAGTGTTCAAACTAATAGGCATATACTCTATATAAATACTTATAAATATTTATAGTCATAAAAAACAAGAAATTTGATTATACTCTTATGTTGTAATATTATATATTGTTTTGATTTGTTCCATTTTTATCTTAATATTTTCTAATTTTTGTATTAAACATTTTACAGAACCATATAACGTATAATCTATTTGTGTTGTATTTAATGTTAACAAATCATCTATTTTTTCTTCTAAATTCATTATCATTCTACTAACTTCTACGGCTTTTGGGTATATTTGTTGTACCTCTTGGGCTATGAATCCCAATTGATGTCTATCATTTGTATTTACATAATTATCCTTAAAATTAAAATTATATAATTCAATATTTTTAACATTTTCCAAACATTTATCATAAGATGCTTTTACAATATTCTCTTTTATTCGACTGTCTGATAGAACTGTCCATGTTGTTAAAGCACTTGATGTATATCCGCCAGAAGATGAATAGATAAATCCGCGTATATCTAGCGAATACTCTGGACTTGTTGTACCAATACCAACACTTCCTAAATGATATACGTTGGTATTAAGTGAACTATATGTCCATTGAGCACCTTCTGTAGTTTTTATAGGATTTAATAAATGATATAGTAATGTAACTGGAGTAATACCTGAAGTAAGTGGTAATGGAACAGTTCTTAATGGATTTATAGAAAATGGTATAACAGAACTTGACGCACCTACGACAATATTATAATCACCTTTTAAAATAATATCAGATCTATTATTAATATTTACAACAGTATCGAAATGAAATTTTATAGTATGTGTTCCTGCTGTAAAAGTTAATAATTTATGTCTTACATGAGTTTCAGGAGTTGTAGGTGTTATACTTGGTGTAGTTGTAGGCTCTCCATATAAATTACTAGTTGTACCAACAGTATCTCTAACAAATACATCACTTTTAACAGTTTCAATGATATAATTACTACCTGTATTATATTGAACACTTATATTACTAGTGTTCAAACTAATAGGCATATACTCTATATAAATACTTATAAATATTTATAGTCATAAAAAACAAGATACAAATATTAATCAACTACCCTTTAATTTCCTCTTTATTTCTAAAATACTCTTTTTTAATATTATTAAGTCGCGTATTCATATCATAATAGTAATATAAATATACACATATCCCTAGAAAAATTACAAATATTAAATAGATATTATCAATTTCAATTATATTACTATTTTTACCCTTTTTACCTCCAATTTTCAACTCATTCTTTTGTTCATTTATAACTTCTCTTATATTCAGATAATTTATAATCTCTTCATTGCTGAAATCCTTCAATAACTCTTTCATATTCTCTACTTAATATAATTCGTCCATATTTAATTCTTTATAGAATACATTTAATTCTTCCAATGCTATTTTTTCAAGTTCTTCACGTGTCTTCTTAGAATGTTTAGACATCTTTTTATTATTAATCTCGTCTGTTATCTTAAGAGCATTTTCACTCATCTGTTCTAAGTATCTTCTGTTAGCCTCTTCTAATCTCTCTTTATCTCCTATGGCATTCTTATATTGTTTAGATAATTCTTTCAATTTCAAGCAAGTATTTTTAAGTGTAATTATCATAATCTCATTTTTATCATTAGCCTCTTCAGCATCTGTCAATTGTTTTTCATAAGATGCTATGGTTTTTAGAAGATTCTTGTATTGTGCGGAAGATAATATGAGTTTTTCATCTTCCTTCTCTTTTACATCTGCTAATGTAGTAACTCTACTTCTACTACCCATATTACCTTATTTTACTTTATTGTTATATTATTATTTTCACTTTTTAATTTTAAATTTCTCTTATTCTTAGATTTCGCTAAAATATTATTAGAATGTTTCAATATTTCATTCAATTCATCATCTATATTTCTCACGTTTTCCGTAGTACATTTTTTTATTTCTACAGTAGGTGGTTCATCTAAAATATTTATTGGTTTTATTGTTATATTATTTTTAACTTTCTTTTTAACTTCACTTACCGCTGTATCTATTGTTGGCTGAACAATAGGTTGCGAAGATTGTTGAGGGATTACTTGAGGGACAGGTTTATTTTCGGGTTCTTTTACAGGAATATTAATATTATTACAGGTATAAACACAATTAGTTTTGAATATTCGCTGAGCCCTTGATATTCTAGGACGTTCTAATTTCAACTCTTTTTTTAGGATTCTAAAGGTATGACTTGTTATATCATATTTAATTAATAAATGTTCAACTTTCATAGCATTATTATAATCTTTAACAAATTCGTTCAAATCAAGATGTTCCATTTACTATATAGTTATATAATAATATGTCAATAACTTACGATTAACTTTTAATTACATAATATATTATATTATAAAATGTATATTATTAATTACATAATATATATTGTATAGTACGCTATTGATTAATCAATATATTACTTATAATATATCAATATGTAATCAAAAAAACGCTAATGATATATCTACATATACACATAATGTAATGAATAATGTATTTAAAACATGTAAAAGACATATTAATAGATAAAATTGAGGAAAAAATATTTAAAAAGTAAAAATTACAATAATTATAATACTTAATTATAATAGATTAAGAAAAAAATATTCAATATGATAGAAAAATGTTCTATTGGTAAAATGAGTAATAGTCTCCAAAACATTTCATTAATAATTCTAATATTGATATTAATCATAGTAATTTTATTTTACATTAGAAATAGTAACACAAAACACGATGAATTGATTGAAAAGTATTCAAATACTGATTTTTCTGATACTAATTATGGAATTAATAGTGCAACATTAAATGTTTCGCAATTTCCAACTCACACGAGTACTATAACTTTAAGACCTTGTACAGTATATTTTAATAATGAAAAAAGTAGTAGTTATCAATACAAAGATGATTGGGAGGAAATAAGTACTATTAATAATAGAACAGTTCCTTCTAAAATATTTGGAAAAGATAATTCAATAAATAATGATGTATTTGTTAGTAGTAATTTTAATTTTAGCGAAGTTTCAAAATGTTTAAAACTTAATAATACTGGTAATAATGGATTTAAATACAATCATAATACAATTGTTCAATACAATAATACTGATTATGTATATTTTAACAATGATCAATCAAACAAATATATGGAAATGAACTTTAATTATAATAATAATAATAATAATTTTCAAGAAAAAGTGTTAGAATCTATATGTTCGTTACAATATTCCAATATTTTGGGTGGCACAAATTTGAGTGGTACAGTATTATATAGATTAACATTGAATAATAATAACATAATAACAGATATAAAATCTATTACTATCAATAGTACTAACAATCATCAATTTGATATAAATACTAATACAAATTTGACTACATTAATATCAAATAATACAACAGTTTATAGATATAATAATTCAACAAATTTATTTGAATACTATAAGACACATAGTAGTAGTAGTAGTAGTCAATACAATAGAAATATTAATGTAGTACTATATAAATTTAATAGAGAATTATTATGTGATAATACAACAAATAATATACTGTCATATTCACATGAAAATAAAATAATAAATATCAACAATTTATTAGAAATACCTATTACTAATACTAATTTAAGTATTCCAAATTCAGGACCTTTAGAATCTTCATTAAATAAAGATTCTATACTTTTCAATAATATAAAAGAAGGAGGGAACAAAGAAACCTTGTTAGAAAATATTCAAAGATTAATAGATATTAATATTACTGTATATAATAGACCTATTGAGAATAATATAATAGATTTCAGAAAAGAATTACAAACAATTACTCGTGAATTTGATGGTTTTTTTGATAGCAATAATACAAGGTCAAAATTTATAGAAAATGCCTGTGCTAATAATACTCAACCATATACGACTCTGTTAGATTCTGAAAATTATAAAATAATAAAAGGAAATGCTAATTTTAAATATGTTAACTATTCCATACAAGATAATTTTTTTAGAAGAAACGAAATGATTGTACAGTTATTAATAAGGACAAGTCCTACGACTACAAGAGAAGTAGACGCATATGATATTAAAATATATAAAATTAATACAAGTGATAAAACTATTACATTTGATAAAAATACTATATGTGAAATATTAATAGTCGGCGGTGGCGGAGGGGGTGGAGGGGGTATAGGTGGTGGAGGTGGAGCAGGTGCGGTAGTTCATATACCTGCCGCTGATATTCCAATTGGTGTGTATAATATAACAGTTGGTGTTGGTGGTATTGGTAATCACCGATCAAATGCTTCTGGTAAAGGAGGCAATTCGTCTATTATAGGCAACTCTATAAATATATTGGCAGAAGGAGGTGGAGGGGTATCAGGAGGCCATGATCACGGTGTTGGAAATCCAGGTGGTTCAGGCGGAGGGGCTGCTGGTCCAAATTCAAAGATACTTACAGGGGGAGAAAAGGGTAATGGAAGTTCATTAGGGGGATTTACTGGTACAATATATGGTAATAAGGGAGGAGACAATACACATGCGAGAAATGGCGGTCATACAAATGCGGCTGGAGGAGGTGGCGCAGGTTATCCTGCTGCTGATACAAATCCAAATAGTACTGTGCCGGGTAATGGCGGCGATGGAAAAATGTTTGATATAACAGGGGCTAATATTTTTTATGGAGGCGGTGGTGGTGGCGGAGGTCATCCTACGGCAGGTATTGGTGGAAAAGGAGGAGGTGGTAATGGTACTTCATATAGAAACTATGGTAATGGTGTAAATGGTGCTCCGCATACAGGAGGAGGAGGAGGCGGTGGTTGTTGGGCAAATACAATAGGTGGTAATGGCGGTTCAGGTATTGTTATTATTAAATATAAGAAATATGGTATCACAGACTCTACCAACAATGATATTAAAAATTTAAGATTAGATTATAATATAGACTATAATAATTATCCTGTGCTTCAAAGTAAGTCGTTGTATGCGTGGTATAAATTTGATGGAAATTCAAATGATAGTAGTGGAAATAATAGACATATGACATCAAATGCTTCATTTAAATACGGATATAATTATATGTCAAAGAAACACTATGCAGATATGTCAACAGGTTATTTATACACTAATAAAATTAATTTAAATTCAAGAGCATATACTATGACTTTTTGGGTTAGAACAAATGGTAAAGGCACTTTTTGGATTACACAAGGTAATAGACCACAAGGTAATAGACATAGAACTAACAGATATTTACAGATTGGTGCTCACTATTTGAATAGTTATTGTTTAGCATTTTACGCTAATGATTTGGAAGCACCTGGTGTATGGAGGTCTTGGCCTTATGGTAAAGAGAGAACATATTGGGTTTTTATGTCGTATGTTGTTAGACAAAATAATAACAGAATAATATACAGAAATGGTAAGGTAATAAGTTCTGATAGTAATACAGCAGCGTTTAATGGTTCTGCTGGTTTTTATATTCATCAATACGGTGAATATATATCTGATTTACGAATATATGAAGAAGCACTTACAAAAGAAGAAATTAATGAATTATATAATAGGTATTTTAGAACGGTTGAATATAAATTAAAAAATACACAAGATTCCATTATTAGCATAGATAATGGTGAAAAACAAACCATTAGAAGTGAAGAAATTAACGCGTCATTGTATATTACATCTACATATGTTGATTCTTCGGAATCAGCAGTTTTAGATGATTATAAGTTTCATATTTCAATTGATAATAAAGTTACAAGTATAATAAAAAATGGTATTAGTTTACACAAAGATATTTTATATTATACTATAAAATATAATATTTATGATACATTAGTAAATATTAATAACAAAAATATAACATTTCAAAATGATAGCCAAGATTTAAATATATATGATTATCAACCTAATATAGGTATTATTATTGATGATAATAATAAAAATAAATATAATATATATAAAATAAGTACATATATAAATAAAATATATAAAAAAAAATCAGAAAAAATATCCTTTGATATTAATTTAATATTTAAAAGAAATGATTCAGCAACAAATCTCGTATTGAATACTGATTACAGTATTAAATATATTTATCCTTCTACTGGTGTTAGTGAAAACGACATAATTATTCCTATAGATATAATATTAACTATAAAACCTTTACAACCAGGATATATACATATATATACTCAATATAATAACAATAATATATATACATTTTTAGGAGGACCTGGCATTAGCGATTTTAACTCTATCGGTGACGATGCGACAGTTTGGAAAAATTCTTTAAAATCAAAAAATAATGGTTGGGGTATTATATCTAAAAATAGTCAAATAGCAAGTGAAGAAAATAAAAAAATTAATAATGATAATCTTAAATCAAAATGTAATTTACAAAATATTACAATTTGTAATATTAATAATTTGAAAAATATAAAAACAATTTTATCAAACTACGTTCCGCCAGAAAGTAATGCTCCTAGATTAATTACTGATACTGTTATTGGAAATGTTTTTATGGACAGTAATAATGTATATACGACAAATATTAATGAATTAATATCATATGAATCACCTACAAAAAAAACAGGAATAAAAAATGTATCGGGGTTTAATATAAAAGATACAGCAACAAAATACATATATTTCTATTATAATTCTAATCAGTAATTCTTCAATAAAAAATAAATATTATTATTTTGATGAAGTTATTATAAGATGTGTATTAAATGTTTTGATAAAATATCTCATATTACCCGCGATACAAAAGGTAATAAATTTGCTACGACTAAATGTCCTTGTTGTCAAACATTAAATATAAGTGATTTCAATTCATTTTCTAAAGACCATTTATTATATTTGCTTAATTCAACTTTAGATAATAACCATATTTTAATCAAAGCAATCACATCAATTTCTAAAACTGCCGAAAATAAAAAAACAATTGAGTGGCGTAAAGTAAGAGAAACTTTAGAACCTACAAGAGTTGTTTTTGGTTTATAGTAGATTTTTCAACGACCAATTTTGAGTTTTTACGGAATAATCAATTATATTCATCGTAATTAACGAATAATCTATTTTATAATCTAATATACAACATTATCACATTGTGTTATATTATTTTACGTGTTTTGTAAAAACTCATTTAAGAATATAAAAATATTTACTAATAATAACTAACAAACATTAATTTTTATTAATATGTCAATTGTTAATAGAGTATATCCTCTACATTATGATAGCATAAAAGATGTATGTAAGATATGTTATAATAATGAATGTGACGAATCGCATAAATGTACGACTTGTGATAATTCTATATGTATTTCTTGTTTAGTTAAAATCAAAAAGGACGTAATAAATGAAGAGAAACAGTCATATAATTACAAATGTAAATGTCCTTTTTGTAGAGAAGAAAAACTTTATACTATTAAAGATTTAGACAAAGAAACTACTGATAAATTAGTGTATGAAGATATCATCAATCAAAAAGTAAAGCGTGAAAGACACTCCCTTGATGCTTTCATATTAGTTAAATCAGAGTATACCCAAAGAGCCAATACTCTTCTCTTAGAAACCAAGCAACAACTTGAATGTATTATGGATTTATTCAAAGATAAAAAAGATAAGGAATTTAAAGAAATTAAATATAATTTTAGAGATGATTTATTCAAAGTTATTCAATTTAAAGATGACCAGTTAGATGATTTATATGATAAAAATGTTAAACTAAAGGAAAAGATTTTTGAATTAAATAATGATAAAATTAGAGATGAAAACCAATTGAGATATATATCATATTTAGAGAACAAAAATAAACTGTTACAACAAGATAAACAGAAAAATGAAGAATACTTTACAATTATTCAAAAGTTAGATGAATTACTTAACAATAACAGTAAACAACGTGGTGATAACAAAAAAATTGTTAAAGATGCCAAAAATCTTCTCAAAAATATAAAGGAAGAAAGACAAGTATATAATTTAGATATTAGTATTAAATTAAGATGATTTATATTCAAATATATATAAGTATTTGATAATATTGTATATCAATTAAAATCTTCTTATATATTAAAGATGACTTACGAATACAATAAAGAGTATATCAAAAACTACTATAAAAAACGTTATGAAGAAGATGACGAATTTAAGAAAAAAGAGCGTGAAAGAATGAGAAATGCTTACAAGAAAAATATGGAAAATCCAGAATATGCCGAAAAACGCAAAGAATATCAAAGAAAGAAATGGATAGAAAAGAAAGAAGCGGCAAAAATTGCTAGTGTAAAAGATAGTCTCAAAAGATTATCCGAAATTAATAACAAATTTGACCAGAATAATAGTATAGAATATAATGAAATTAAACAAATTTCCAAAATACTTACTAAAATATGTTAATACTGATGAATTATTTTTATATTTAATAGTATTTCAACAAAACTATATAAAGAATATTATATATTTATACACATATAAATATTTTTCTTATATTATATAAAGGAATGGATAAAATCTATTGGAAAATTACCGATATAATACAGGTAATAAAAGATACAGGAGAAAATAATAAGATTATCTTTTCATCAGGCATTCCGTGTAATTTTTTTATAAAAAATTATGACGAAGATATAAATAAAGTTTATGAAAATGATAAGAGTTTATGCGAGATACTTTATAAGATAGATAATGGAAATATAGAAGAATATGTGTATAAATTATATATAGATATTGATTGTTATGTCAGGACACAAGAAGATGCTGATAGGATTGATAAAGAGATTAAGCAGAAATTTATAGATGAAGTTCATAGAGTTCTTGAAAAAACGGAATATATCAAATATCACTTTAATAAAGACGAAGTTATTATATTAGATGCTACGAGAACTGTTGTGAAAAATGAAACAGAGTATATTAAAAAATCTAAACATATTTTATTCCCTGTATATTTGGATAAGATTGATGATATAAAAATATTATTTACATATCTAATGACAAAAATTTGTATTAGTAAAGAATTATATGATTGTATTGATATATATCCATATAAAAAGAATTCTCAGGCATTTAGATTACCTTTTCAATCAAAATCACAAGATAAAAAAATAATAGAAGGGTCAATATTAAATGTAGAAGTTCCCGCGAAGAATGGAAATTATCTAATAACACAGTTGAGAAGTCAAATTGATAATATATTTGATATTGAAAAGGTAAACGATAGTTTGTATGCTACGGCAAAATACAAATGTATTAAGAGAGAGAAAAAAATACAAGATACATCACATTATGATATGTTGGATGTATTGTTATTAGACCTTCCGTATAACAATAAAATTTTACAAAATTATAGCCAAAATGATATATTAAAGATTGTGAGAAAACACAATGTAACCAAAACAGAAGATGTTGAGATATTCAATATATATCTAAATACTATACCTAACCCAAAAGATGGTAGATATAAATTAAGTTATAAGAAATGGTTAAATGTAATTACGATATTCAAGAAATATGATATGGCTCTAGAATATATTGTAAATTGGACTTTAAAGTCTTATGAAAATGATATAGATAAACACAGAGCGAACTGTGAAAATATTTATAAAAATATAAATGTAGAGAGAAATACAAAACAATATAATTTATTAATAAATTTATGTAATAGATATGATAAGGAATTATTTTATAAGATAGACTTTGCTATAAAACATCATAATCAGTATAATTTGATACCTAATATTGATATGAATGTAGAAGAATTACAAGATACTGACGAAATAGATATGATAAAATATATAGGAAAACAAACAATAATAACAAATTTAAATGTAGGTTCTGGAAAGACAAATAAGGCCAATGATTTTATTATAAACCATCTTTCTAATATGAAAATAAATGAGAACGGTTTTGTAATTATTATAAGTAATAGGATATTATATGGAACAGAATATGCCGCTAAAATTAATAAACATCTTATCAGTAAGAATAAAAACCCTGTAATAAAATATTTGGATCTTGAAAAGGGACATAATAAAAACGCGATAATTAATAAATATAGTGGTCTTGTAATATCTATCGAGAGTTTAAAGAAACACGAAGATTTAATAAAATATATAATTAAAAAAACCAAATATATATTTTTATTGGATGAAATAGAAACAATATTGAAAAATATCACAGGGAGTACAAACAAAGACCATTTAGGTTGTTGTGATTTAATATATAAACTATGGGAAAGTTCTAAAACAAATGTAATATTGGACGCATATTTAAGTTATAAATCTGTTGGATTTATCAAATTGATGAATGAATTGACTAATAGAAAGGATAATATATATATTCATCAAAATGATTATAATAAATATCCAAAGATATTCAATATAAAATATTATGTAAAAAAGAGATTACAAATATCTTCATTGGAATCTTTGTATAACAGAGATATTTTGAGATGTTTGAAAGAGGATGATAAAAATAGTGTTGTGATATTCTGCGAGGAAGCAGGAAAAGCAGAAAATATAACAGAATATCTTATAAAGAGTGGTATATGTGAAGATGAAATATTATGTAATACGGGGAGACAAAAAACATTCAATACAGTAGAAGAGAATGATAGAAACGAAGAATATTTTAAGAATAAGGATAAGTTCAAAACATTGAGAGTATGGATATATAATAGCAGTATTTTGAATGGGATATCAATAGAAAATAAAGAATTTACAAAGTGTTTTATCATAATATCAAATATGGGTCTTATAGGCGGTAATGATATATTGAATGCTATAGCGAGAAGTAGATTGAACAATACATGGGATGTTTATATCATAGAATATAAATGTAAGTATTTGTTGTATAAAGAGAATAATGATACAATTGATTCTATAAAAAAAGATGTTGAAGGCAAATTGAGTAAAATTATAGAAGAATGTAAATTGAATAATAATGAATTGAATGAAGAACTTGCGGAACAATATGCTAGTTCAATAAGTAATTTTAATAATGCTATATTAGATAAATCTAAATATAAGATAGATACATTACCAGATTATAGAGGTGATTATAAAATTAGGATATCCAAAAAAACAGATGAAGGGCTTGTAGAGTTAGAATGTATAGAATACATGATATACAAACAATTGCGAGAATATAATTTATTATACATATCTTACGAGGCAAGTAGAATTTATGAGTATTTACTAATAATATTCGAGGAAGAAAGACAATATAATAATACATATAAGATAGATACATTCAATGCGTTGGCAAATGATAAAGGTAATATTGTTAATTATAGTGATATAGGGAATGTAGATGAAGATTATAAAAATATTGATAATGATGACTATGTTAAAATAAGATGTATGAAAAATATAGGTAATGGTCTTCAAAGTGATCACCAACAGATAATACATAATATCATAGATTCAAATTTTACTGATACATATTTAATAAATCGCCTCAAGTATGTAATAAAGGATTCTAAATTGGAACAAATTCTAAAAAATTTAATTAATTTCAAAAAATCTATATATGATAAAGAAGGTAATTTTAATCCTATATATTTGAGAGAACTGATAATAATATTAACAAACGAGAGGATATTTGAAGAGGGTGATAATTTATTAGATAATATAACAACAGTTAGAAGAACTATATCAGAGAAAAAAATAATAGAATTAGATTTATATAATAAGACTCTTTGTGTATGTAATAGATATAAAAAATCACATAATTTAACACTAAATAAGGTTTCTAAAAAAGGAGAAGGAAAGGCATTTATTACGAATGTAAATCTAATATTAAAAGATATAGGTGTAAGTTATGAAACAGATAGACAAAAAGGAAGAGGTAAATATACATATATGTATATGTTAAATTTCTATCCTTTATCAAATCAAATATTATTTACAAAAGAAAAAGAGGATTGTTTTAGAACAGATGATGGAAAATATATAAATATTCAAATATTTTTGAATGAGATAATAGATAATTTATATAATCCAATTAAACCGCAATTTATAGAAGAAGATTAACTTTCTTGTTTTTATGACTATAAATATTTATAAGTATTTATATAGAGTATATGCCTATTACTTTAGATAACAGTAATACACGTGTTACATATAATACAGGCAGTAATTATATCATTGAAACTGTTAAGAGTGATTTGTTTATACCAGACCTTGTCACTAGTACTAGTAATCTAACTGCCGAACCATATCTAGAATCAGGAGAACGGGTATACCCAGTATCAAGATTATTTACAACAAGTAATTTAGATTTAACTAACAAATATTGTGCGTCTATTGCTTGTGGAAGTTCTCATACAGTATTTCTTACCAATGATGGTAAGGTTTATTCTTGTGGTCTTAATACTAGCGGTCAATTGGGACGAACAGGAATAACAACAACTCCATTGATAATATCAACTTCGTTCACAATTTCTGCTATTGCTTGTGGAAGTTCTCATACAGTATTTCTTACCAATGATGGTAAGGTTTATTCTTGTGGTCTTAATACTAGCGGTCAATTGGGACGAACAGTAGATGCGGCCAATCCGCAAGCAACTCCATCGATAATATCAACTTCGTTCACAATTTCTGCTATTGCTTGCGGATTTTCTCATACATTATTTCTTACCAATGATGGTAAGGTTTACTCTTGTGGTGCTAATGGTAGCGGCCAATTGGGACGAACAGGAACAACAACAACGCCACAACCAATATCGACTTTAAATTCGTTCACTTCGTTCACAATTTCTGCTATAGCATGTGGAAGTTCTCATACAGTATTTCTTACCAATGATGGTAAGGTTTATTCTTGCGGTAGTAATAGTAGTGGCCAATTGGGACGAACAGTAGATGAGGCCAATCCGCAAGGAACTCCATCGATAATATCAGCTTTAAATCTGTACACAATTTCTGCTATTGCTTGTGGAAGTTCTCATACATTATTTCTTACCAATGATGGTAAGGTTTATTCTTGTGGTAGTCATAGTTCCGGCAAATTGGGTTTAGGTATTAGTATTACAACGCCACAACCAACGCCACAACCAATATCGACTTTAAATTCGTTCACTTCGTTCACAATTTCTGCTATAGCATGTGGAAGTTCTCATACAGTATTTCTTACCAATGATGGTAAGGTTTATTCTTGCGGTAGTAATAGTAGTGGCCAATTGGGACGAACAGTAGATGAGGCCAATCCGCAAGGAACTCCATCGATAATATCAACTTCGTTCACAATTTCTGCTATTGCTTGCGGGGATTTTTATACATTATTTCTTACCAATGATGGTAAGGTTTATTCTTGCGGTGCTAATGCTAGCGGCCAATTGGGTTTAGGTTATATAACGACAGAAGTACCAACTCCATCTATCGTAGATATGTTTCAATTTTCTAGTATTTATGGTTCAGGAATATATACTGTCTCTTATAGTTCTTTTACATCTTCTTTTGAACCGTTTAAATGTTTTAATGAAACTTCTACTGATAGCCAAGGAACGTGGAGATCTAACGATTATCTTTCGGGTTTATTTGACAACACAACATATAGTACTTCTAATCTTGTAAGCGGATATAATGGTGATTGGTTAGTTATTAAATTACCTTTATCTATTAAACTTAAAAGATTTGCTATAAAACAACTTAGTACAGCGCCAAATAGTGCTCCTAGAAATTTTAGATTATATGGTTCTACTACTGGTACATCATGGACTCTATTAATAGATAAACGGGAGGCAGTATACACTAATTTATTATATAATCATACAGATATGTCACAATATGCTTCTGATACAAATAAATACTATAATCACTTTGGATTAGTAGTTAATGCTCTTGTTGGAAGTGCGACTACTTTAAGTTTTGATGAATTTTTTGTTTATGGTATTGAATCAGTACAATATACTCCAATTACTAACGCTAATACTAAAACGCTGATAATACCTAGATATAATAGATTAAACAATACTTTACTAAATTCTTATAATATAACATTTCCGGTTTGGACGGTTGCGGATATTAACAATAATAGCAATCTATTATTACAAGGAGAATATGGTATAAATTTAATAAATTCTACTAGCAATTATCTAGAACCTAAATCAGCTCAATCTATTCCATCAACTGGTTCTTCTATTAATTCATCTACAGTGTCTATTCGTTATAGTCTCATAAATCCTATAAAAACTGCACAAGGAGCACAATGGACTTATAATTCACTTAATACTAGCGTATATCATATGGGAAATGTTGGAATTGGCACTACAAATCCAGGGTATCAATTAGATGTTCGCGGTAATATCTATTCATCTACTGGCGGATTAACGCAATCAGGTTTAACAACATGGACTGTTCTATCAGACCGTCGAATAAAAGAAAATATAGTCAAAGCATCATATGAGAAATGCTTGGATAATGTGAAAAACATAGAATTATACAATTTTAACTTTAAAGATAATTGTGTAAATACAAATGATAAACATCAATTAGGTTTTATAGCCCAAGAAGTACGCGAGGTATATCCCAAAGCAATAAATGTGATAACAAATGAGAAGATAGAAGAATTATTAACACTAAACACGACACAAATCAAATATACATTATATGGAGCGGTTAGGAGTCTAATAGAGAAGGTGGAGAGAATAGAGGAACGTGTAGATAAATTATATAAACAGGCGATACCAGATGTAGAAATAAAAGAAATTACATCGAAGATAACAGAAATATTTGAGCCAACGTCAAATATCTCAAACGAAACATCAAATATCTCAAGAATAACATAAAATATAATAACATCAAAATAGAAGATAATAATAATCGAAAAAATATAAAACAGGATTAAGAATCCCTGCGTCGCAGGAGAGATTTTTTTTTTTTTTGGAATTAAAGTATTTCAAGAGAAATCGAGAGATTCAAGAAATTCTATAGAACTTCCCATATTTTTTAGGTGAAAAAAGAGTATCCCTTTAATAGACAGATAGAGAAAAATCACCTAAAAAAAAAGGGGACTTCTAGAGAAATTCTCTAGAACTTCCCTTTTTTTTTAGGTGAAAAAAGAGTATCCGGTTAATAGACAGATAGAGAAAAATCACCTAAAAAAAAAGGGGACTTCTAGAGAAATTCTCTAGAACTTCCCTTTTTTTTTAGGTGAAAAAAGAGTATCCGGTTAATAGACAGATAGAGAAAAATCACCTAAAAAAAAAGGGGACTTCTAGAGAAATTCTCTAGAACTTCCCTTTTTTTTTAGGTGAAAAAAGAGTATCCGGTTAATAGACAGATAGAGAAAAATCACCTAAAAAAAAAGGGGACTTCTAGAGAAATTCTATAGAACTCAAACTATATAAAAGGAATTAAGCGGTATTAGATGCTACGCGAAGACAGATAGGACGGGTAAGATGGTTAGAAAGATGAGCGACTTGAACGGATCTACCACAAACGTGACAAATAATTTTTTTGGTAGAATTGCGTTCAAGCCTGGGTCTATTATTTTCATAATAGTTTTTTTTGTATAGTTTAATAGCCTCATGGTCATTTTTGGAGAAAGGGATGAGAGAATTTTTGGAAGAATTAAGTTTATTGAGGGCATCGTACAGGTCGATATATGAATTGTGTAAAACGTTAATATCAAAATTGGAAATATTAGGAATTTCTTCAAGAATTAGATAGGTAAATTCGTGTATACCGCCATTGTCGCGAATGAAATTATATAATTTGGAGGATTTCTTAGACTCACAAGAGTAATTATATGATTTAACATGTAATTTCCAACAGATGTCCATAAAATAGGAGGTTTTGCCGATATATACCATGTGATCATCGTGAGTATATTTTTTAAAGATTTTGTATATAATAAAGGTATTCATATATAGAAAGAAGGAAAATAAGATAAATCAATTTTTCTCAAAAGGAGGATAAGGTAATTTGGAACTATTTTTCAAGTGTCTGTAAAAACCCCCGTGTTTAAAAACCCGCACTTTTGAAAAAATGAAAAATGAAATATGAGAATATTAAAAATTGTGGTGAGAAAATGAGATAAAAGTGGATGGAAAGGAGAACATGTTTCTTTTTTTCCTATTTTGGGGTGTAGAAAAATCATCTTAGAATATAGCATACGGCAATACGGGTGGGCGGTATTTTCCCGTACCGCCGTATTCTATATATATATATATATATGATTATATATATATAGAAAGGAAAGAAGGAAATGCACAGAATCATCTTAGTAATTATCTATTTTCTCTCATTTTGACACCATAAAAAAAAGGGAAAAGAAAGGAAAAAAGTAGGGAAATATTCATTTTTAAAAAAATAAAATAGGATTATTGAGAATATTTGGTTAGGATTCTTGAAGGTTCAAGAGAGGCCTCTCGAGGCATAAGGCGACCCTTTAAGGGATTCAATAGAAACCAAGAATAATTCAAAAACTTTAAGAAATAAATTGAGTACATAACTTTATATTTTCTAAAATTTCAAAAGTTATTTATAAATTCCTAAATAAATAAAGTTATGTACTCAAAATCCTATTATGGATTTTAAAGAATATTTGGTTAGGATTCTAGAAGGTTCAAGAGAGGCCTCACGAGACATCCCTACGGGATGGGCTACCCTTTAAGCGGATGTGTATAATTATCCCAGCGGTATGGTATGACTACTATGACTACTTTATATATATATAATATATATATAATAATAACAATACGGATCGGCGGGTATTAACCACCCTCCCGTATTTACATAATCAATATTTAAAATCCTTTTTTTTTCAACCTCATTTTAGTCATAAGTCATCCACGTATAGAATAATCTCCCTCGAATAAAAAAGATGATTTCAAGGGATTCAAAAGAAACCAAGAATAATTCAAAAACTTTAAGAAATAAATTGAGTACATAACTTTATTTATTTAGAAATTTATAAAAAACTTTAGAATATTTAGAAAATAAAAAGTTATGTACTCAAAATTAAAAATAAGATAATAGAGAATATTTGGTTAGGATTCTAGAAGGCCTCTTAAGGCATGCCTACTGCATGGGCGACCCTTTGAGAGATTCAATAATACTTTTTATAATTTTTAGAAAATAATAATATATATCTAGAGAGGCCTCTTGAGGCACGCCTATGGCGTGGGCGACCCTTTGAGAGATTCTATAGAAACTAAGAATAATTCAAAAAAAGAAAAGAATAATTTGAGTACATAACTTTTTATTTTCTAAATATTCTAAAGTTTTTTATAAATTTCTAAAAAAATAAAGTTATGTACTCAA
>Ga0209443_1000440_pt1 | contig 27944 bp, 21 predicted proteins | sample LauGreBMM110DCMD_2_FD_187571 | JGI IMG/M metagenome (GOLD analysis project Ga0209443, IMG submission 187571) | Freshwater lake microbial communities from Lake Michigan, USA - Su13.BD.MM110.DCMD (SPAdes) (version 2) | ecosystem: Environmental > Aquatic > Freshwater > Lake | place: Lake Michigan... | reverse complement strand
TTTTTTTTAAGAAATAATTGCCAGAATTTCTTCAACAACTTTTTTTGAAGTGATTTCAAAATGGTTGAATAAATCTGAAGCGGGGGCTGAAGCGCCAAAGCTTTTCATGCCAATAAAAATACCGTCATTGCCGATAATTTCGTGCCAGCCTTGTTTAACGCCAGCTTCAATCGCACAATAAATAATTTTTTTATTTAAGTCGCGCGATAAAATTTTATCTTGATAATTTTTGTCTTGATTGTCAAATATTTCTTTACACGGCATTGATATGACGCGAACATTAAAATTTTTTGTTGATAAAATTTCTTTAGCATCCAAAGCAATTTGTAATTCTGAACCAGTCGCGATAATTACAGCATCAGGGTTTTGGCAATCTGAAACAATATAAGCACCCTTGTCATAATCGTGAGTATCTTTAGTGACGAATTTTAAATTTTGTCGCGATAAAATTAATGCCGAGGGCGTTTTATTATTTTGTAAAGCCAAGGCGTAACAAGCAAGAGTTTCTTCGGTGTCAGCTGGGCGAAAAACATTGAGATTTGGAATCGAGCGAAGCATCGCCAAATGTTCAATTGGTTGATGCGTTGGACCATCTTCGCCAAGCCCGATTGAATCATGAGTAAAAACATAAATTATAGGCTGATGCATTAAAGCAGAAAGCCTCAAAGCCGGCTTTAAATAATCTGAAAAAACTAAAAAAGTTCCGCCGTAAGGAATAAAATTACCGTGAAGAGCCAAACCGTTCATGATAGCTCCCATGGCGTGTTCACGCACTCCATAATGAATATAGCGACCGCTAAAATCATCTTTAGAAATTGATTTTGTAGCGGAAGTTTTAGTTAAAACTGATTCGGTTAAATCAGCCGAGCCACCAATTAAAGAAGGTAAATTAGTGGTTAAAAATTCTAAAACTTGTTGCGAAGATTTGCGTGAAGCTTGAGTGGTTTTTTCGTTGCTAATTTTGGTTTTAAATTCGGCAATTTTTTGCGAAAAATTTGAGGGTAATTTTTTTTCTAAAATTTGTGCAAACAATTCACGAGAATTTTCGTCAAGTTTTTGCAAATTTTCTAATGAAATTTTATAGTTTTCGAGGCAACGATTTGAAGATTTGCGCCAAGTTTCTAAAATGTCATTTGGAATTTCAAATGGAGCAAAATTCCATTGTAAATTTTCACGAGTTTTTTGAATTTCATCTGTGCCAAGAGGTGAGCCGTGACATTTTTCGCTACCCGCTTTTGAAGGAGATCCAAAGCCGATGGTGGTTTTGCAAGCAATTAAAATTGGCTTGGTTGAATTTTGCGCTTGGATAAAAGCTTGACGAATTTGGTCAAAATTATGACCGTCAATTGAAATTACATTGAAGCCAAGAGCTTCAAAGCGCAAAGACATATTTTCTGAAGTTGAAATCGAGGTTTTGCCATCGATTGAAATTGAATTATCGTCCCATAATAAAATTAAATTATCGAGATTTAAATGCCCAGCAAAAGCAAGAGCCTCTTGGGAAATACCTTCCATTAAACAACCATCGCCGATTAAAGCATAAATTTTGTGATCAAAGATTTTTTTGCCAAAACGCGCTTGCAACATTTTTTCTGAAAGTGCCATACCGACAGCATTGGCAACGCCTTGACCAAGAGGACCAGTCGTAGTTTCGATGCCAGCAAGTTCGCCATATTCAGGGTGGCCAGCGCATTTAGAATGAAGTTGGCGGAAATTTTTTATATCTTCAATTTTTATATCTTCGTAACCACTTAAATAAAGAGCGCCATATAATAACATCGAGCCATGACCAGCGGATAAAATAAAGCGATCGCGATCGTGCCAGTGAGGATTTTTCGGATTAAATTTTAAAAATTCGTTGAATAAAACCGAAGCAACATCGGCCATTCCCATGGGCATGCCGGGGTGACCAGAATTAGCTTTTTCAACTGCATCAATTGCTAAAAAACGCAAAGCATTTGCGAGATTTTTATTGCTCATTTTATTTAGAATTTTAATTTAATCATTTAAAGCAAAGTTGAGAATTATTTTATTACAAATACATTTTTTAAATTGCTTATTTTATTTTTAAAGCAAGACTAAATAATGATTGTTTTTAAAGCAAAGATTAATTAATTTTTTTTCAAAAAAAATGTCTTCTTCAATAATTTATAAAATTCGTAATTCTAAAAAAGGAATTTTGCCCGTGTTTAGATTATTGCCAAATATTGTTACGCTGGTAAGTCTCTGCATTACTTTAACCGCCATTAGATTTTCAATGGTTGGAGATTATTTGATGGCAACTTCATTGCTAATATTCGCTGGATTTTTAGATGGAATTGATGGCCGTTTGGCACGATTTTTTAACGCCTCAAATGATTTCGGAGCACAACTTGATTCTTTGGTTGACTTCGTTAATTTTGGCGTCGCTCCGGGATTTATTGTATATTTTTGGGTAAATTCTTATGGCGATATTTTGGGATTTGATTGGGCGATGGTTTTGATGTTTGCGGTTTGTGCTTCGATTCGTTTGGCGCGCTTTAATGTTGATCTAAAAGACAACAAAGCCAATCCAATTTTAGAGAAATATTTTTTCAAAGGCATTCCCTCGCCAGTTGGAGCCGCTCTTGCCATGCTTCCAATGGTTTTATTTTATGAATTTGACGAAGGTTTTTATTGTAATCAAATTTTAGTTATTTGCTTTTTATTAACATTGGCAATCATGATGGCAAGCCGTGTGCCAACGATTTCAATCAAAAAAATTCCGATTAAAAATAACAATTTTTATTTAACTTCATTAATTTTGGGCTCAATTATTTTTGGTTTAATTGTGCGTCCTTGGCTTACTCTATCAATAATCGGAATCATATATTTCTTCTCGATTCCAGTTACAATTTTTTATTTCGTAAAAATTTCTAATCAAGCAAAAAATAAATAAATTATGAAAAGAATTTTGATTATCAATGGTCCAAATTTAAACCTCTTACACCTAAGAAAAAAAGAAATCTACGGTGATTTAAAACTTGATAAAATTGCTTCGGATTGTCAAGAAGTTGCCAAGCAAATTGAGGTTGAAGTTAATTTTGTTCAAACTAATCACGAAGGCGAAATTATCGATGCCATTCAAAGCGCAATTGAGCATTTTAATGGAATTATTATTAATGGTGGGGCTTTTACGCACAGTTCGGTTGCGATTCGTGATGCTTTGGAAATTTTCACTGGTCCAAAAATTGAATTACACATTTCCAATATTTATAAAAGAGAAGATTTTCGTAAACATTCTTTTATAAGTCCTGTGGTCGATGGAGTGATTTCTGGTCTTGGAGCGCATGGCTACACTATCGCTCTTTTTGCAATAAATAATATGATTAAATAATTTTTTTAAAATGCTTCCATTAAAAATTTCACAAATTTCTAAAAGCTTTTCTAAAGCGGTTCTCGATGACATAAATTTTGAAGTCCAGAGTAATGAGATTTTTGGTTTTATTGGCTTGAATGGTCAAGGAAAAACCACTTTAATAAAAATAATTTTAGATCTACTCGATCAAGATAAGGGCGAGGTCGAAATTTATGGAGTTTCAAGAGTTTTGCCTGAAGCGCGTAAAAAAGTTTGCTATTTGCCCGAAAAATTTCAGCCATCAGTTCATCAAACTGGGCTTGATTTTCTAAATTTTGTGCTTGGTTTTTATAAAATTAAATTCAACGAAATTGAAGCTTACGAAATTTGTAAAAATCTCGAACTTAATTACGAAGTTTTATCGCAAAAAATCAGTAAATATTCCAAAGGTATGACGCAAAAACTTGGCTTAATGGCAGTTTTTTTGTCAAATGCTGATTTAGTTATTCTCGATGAGCCCATGTCAGGACTTGATCCACAAGCCAGAATTTTTCTAAAAAGAGAATTAATTGCTTATAAAAATAAAGGCAAAACAATTTTCTTTAGTTCGCATATTTTATCGGATATGGATGAAATTTGTGATAATATTGCAGTTTTGCATAATTCAAAAATCCGTTATGTCGGAACCCCACTTGGCTTGAAGAAAAAGCATTCAAAAGACAGTTTGGATCACGCTTTCTTGAGTGAAATAAATATAGAATCATAACTATTTTTTATTTTTTTAAAAAAAAATAAATTAGTACTTGATTTAATTTAAAAAAATAAAATCATAATGCCTATTATTTTTTTAAAAATATAAATGAATTTCAAACTTTTTTTTAATGTCAGCACAAATTATTAACGGTAAAGAAATAGCACTATCAATGCACATAAATATTACACACCGCGTTGATGATATTAAGAAAAAATTTAATATAACGCCAACCCTTGCAGTTATTATGGTTGGCAATGATCCAGCTAGCGAAATTTATGTTGGTAATAAAGAAAAATCTGCACATTCAGTGGGCATGAATTCAATTCAATTTAAACTTTCGCAAGATATATCTGAAGTTGATTTGATTTCGAAAATTGAAGAATTAAATAATGATAAAAACGTTCACGGAATATTGGTGCAATTGCCTTTGCCGAAACATATCGATGCTAAAAAAGTTATTCACAAAATTAATTATAAAAAAGATGTTGATGGTTTTAATGTTGTGAATGTTGGAAAACTCTCAATCGGTGAAGTTGAGGGGGTTGATAAAGCCATGATTCCATGCACTCCAATGGGCTGTATTCATTTATTAAAGTCTGTAAAAGGAAATGATTTGGCGGGATTAAAAACTTTGGTAATAGGCTCTTCCAACATTGTAGGCAGACCTCTCACTCGTCTATTGATGCTTGAGAGTTGCACGGTGACGGTGGCTAATCGAAGCACTAAAGATTTAAAATCAGAATGTTTACAATCTGATGTCATATTTGCTGGTGCCGGAGTTCCGAATTTAATTACTGCGGATATGGTAAAAAATGATGCGGTTATTATCGATATCGGTATTAACAGAGTTAGTGGTGAAAACGGTAAAAATAAAATTGTTGGAGATGTTGATTTTGAAGGGGTTAAGAAAGTTGTTTCGGCCATTACGCCAGTTCCGGGTGGAGTTGGGCCGATGACAATCGCGTATTTGTTACAAAACACCTTAGATTGTTGTCTAAGGTTGGTTTTAAAAAATTAATTTTTCATTAAGGAGTATCATGTCTAGCGACATTAAACATATTTTAAGGCAAGCAAATTCAGAAGTTAGAAGCGAAAACATCGCTAAAATTTTTAGAAAAAATAAAAAAGTTTTATTAATAATTTTATCAGTTGCGATTTCTTCTTCAATAGCTTTTACCGCGTTCAAGATTAATAAAAAATCACAACAAGAAAAATATTCTGAAATTTTGCATCAATCAATGATCGATCAACAACTTGGTGATGTTGAAAAAGCTAAAGAAAATCTTAAAAAAATTTACGATTCAGCTTCGGCGCCTAGTGGCGTAAAGTCTTTGGCATCATTGCGTTATGCAGTAATTTTGCTGGAAGAGGGCAAAAAAAACGAAGCAATTAATGTTTATTCTGAAGTAAATAAATGTAGTTTTTGCGATAGTTATATCAAAGAATTGGCGGGTTTATTGATGGTTAGAACTTTGATGAATGATGAAGATTCAATCAATAAAAGTGATTTATCTGAAAAAATTCTAGCAATTGAAAATAGCTCAAAAATTTTGCGTTATTACATTGCAGAACAAAGAGGTAATTTGGAGATGAATAAAAATAATCTTGAAAAAGCCTATCAAATTTTTGAGATGATTGCTAAAAACCCTGATGTGAAAGAAAATCTTAAAAATCGTGCTGCAGACGCTATGAAAATGGTTATTCAAAAGGGCTACGAACCAAAAAATTCATAGCCTAATTTTTAAAAAATTATGTCACCAAAAAACTCAAATTTTTTTAGAAAAATACTTTTTGTAATTAAGAAAAAGAATTTTTTGGAATCAATAAATATTTTTAATGTTTTTGACAAGAAATTATTATTTATATTATCTTTAGTAATCTTAGCAAATTGTAGTTCTGAAAAAAAATACGATAAAACTAAAGCGGTTCCGGCCGTTGATTATGTAAGCGATATAAAGATTGATGAATCTTTAAAAAATATTTCTATTCAATTGCCAAAAGCGCAAATAAATCAAAATTGGCTTGGCTCCTCAAGTAAAACTAATCAACAAATTGAAAATATTTCTAAGGATTTTTCTTATCAAGAAAGTGGTGGTTATTTTAATAAAAGAAATGAAATAAACCTTAGGCGCACTTGGTATAAAAACATTTTTTATTATGAAGATTTTGCTAAAAGTTTTGTTTATTCGCCAATAATTTTAAATCAAAAAATATTTAATATTGATAGCTCGGGAGATGTAAGTGCTTTTGATCTCAAATCAAAAAAATTATTGTGGCATAAAAGGGTTTTTGAGAAATTATGGCTTAAAAATTATAAAGTTGCGCATTTAGGGGCTTGTGATGATAAATTATTTGCAGTGGCTGGAGTCAATCAAGTTAAGGCTATAAATCAAAATGATGGTGAGCTTTTGTGGCAAAAAGATTTATCAGTAATTTTTAATTCAACACCAATTTGCGATGGTGAAGCAGTTTATATTTCCTCGAGCGACAATAAAACTTTTGCACTAAATGCTAAAAGCGGTGAAATTAAATGGATTCATTACGGAATTTCAAAAGCTTTGGCAATCTTTGGAAGCGCTCAGCCCTTGGTTTATAACGATTTTTTAATTGCCTCATATTCGTCGGGCGAAATTTATGCAATCAATAAAAAAACTGGCGAAAGCTTGTGGACGCAAGATTTAAATTCAAATCAAGCACATAATTCTGATTTTTTTCTTAACGATATTGATGCCACGCCATTGGTTAAAAATGATGTGGTTTACGCCATTGGAAATGGTGGTTTGATGAAGGCAATTTCATTAAAAACCGGCGAAGATATTTGGAAAAAATCTATCGCTTCGGTCGTTGATTTTTGGTTGGCGGGAGACTTTTTATATGTAATTAATAGTGACAATAAATTATTGGCGGTTTATAAAAAAACTGGTGGAATAAAATGGATTGTTCAATTGCCAGATTTTAAAAATCCTAAAAAAATTGCTACCAAATTTAATTATATTGGCATTATTATGGCGGGAGATAAATTAATTACTTCGCGCGAAGATGGTGAGCTATTTATTATTTCACCATTTGATGGCAAAATTGAAAATACTTTTTCATTAAATAAAAAAGTTTTGCATGTGCCAATTATTATTGAAAATAAAATGTATTTCTACGGCATGAACCGTTACAAAACTAAGTTAATCGAGCTTGAATAATGTCAAAATTACCCGATAAATATGATGCCAAAATCATTGAAAATAAATGGCGCAATGAATGGCAAAAACACAAAATTTATCAATGGCAAAATGATTTGCCAAAAAATCAAACTTTCGTAATCGACACTCCGCCACCAACGGTCTCAGGGCTTTTGCATATGGGTCATGTTTTTTCTTATACTCAAGCCGATTTCGTTGCGCGCTACAACCGCATGAGTGGAAAAGATGTTTTTTATCCGATGGGTTTTGATGATAATGGTTTGCCGACCGAGAGATTGGTTGAAAAAATTATTGGCAAAAAAGCCGGAATTTACGAAAATGAAAATGGTCAAGGTTCCTTTGTTACCAAATGTCGCGAAGTAGTTGACGAAGCCGAAAAAGAATTTGAAATTTTATTTAACGAAATTGCGTTATCGGTCGATTGGGAGCAAAAATATCAAACAATTTCGCCCGAATCGCAAAAAATTTCACAAGCTTCTTTTGTTGATTTATTCGATAAAGGTTTGGTTGAAAAACAAAATCAGCCAGTTTTTTGGGACATTTCTGATCGCACGGCTCTAGCTCAAGCCGATATTATCGATAAAGAAGTCGAAGGCGAAATGTTTTTTATTGATTTTGCAATTGATGGCAAAAGTGAGACGTTAGAAATTATGACGACCCGTCCGGAGTTGCTTCCTGCTTGCGTTGCGGTGATGATTAATGGCGCAGATGAACGCTATAAAAATTTGATCCAAAAGCCTTTGAACCAAGAAGGCGAGGGCGAGACCGGCTCTTTTGCAATTACGCCAATTTTTGGCGTCAAAGTGAAAATCATCGCCGATAATTCGGTGCAACTCGATAAAGGTACTGGAGTTGTAATGTGTTGCACTTTCGGTGATGAGACTGATTTAAAATGGTGGCGAAATTATGAATTGCCTTTAAGAGAAATAATCAATGATGATGGAACGATAAAGAATTTAATTAATGTTGAAGATGATGAAAAGCATAAAAAAGTGTTTGAAAATTATGCAATTATTTGTCCAGCAAATGCCCTTTTTTTGATTGAAAAAGAAATGATTTTAGATTCAAAATCTTTCATAGAAAATTATCAAAAAATCTCTAATCAAAAAATCAAAGAAGCTAAAAAAATAATTGTCGAATTATTATCGAACTCTTCGGTCTTCAACTCCCCTCTTGAGGGGGAGTCAAAATCGCAAGGCGATTTTGGTGGGGAGATAAAAAACTCTCTTAAATCACAAAAAATTACTCGTCCCGTAAAGTGCGCCGAGCGTTCAGGCGTCCCGATTGAAATTATTAGTAAGCCACAATGGTTTATTAAAATTCTCGATAAAAAACAACAATTAAAACAAAAAGCAAGTAAGTGCAATTGGTATCCAGAATATATGCGCGTGCGTATTGAGCAATGGATTGACGGGCTTTCATGGGATTGGTGCATTAGTCGCCAAAGATTTTTCGGCGTTAAATTTCCGATTTGGGATTTAAAAAGCTTTAACCCCGAAGATTCTACCCAAGTTAAATGGGGAGAAGAGTATTCATATGATCCTCACTTAGCAAGTAAGCAGATTAATGCCGATATTTCGCAACTTCCAGTTGATCCAGAGATTGATATTCCTCTCGGCTTTACCTTGGTTGATAAAAGTGAAATAGAGTCCGCAAAAACAAAATTTTATACCGATAAAAATTATTCAATTAATGAATATGATTTTAATCAAAAAATCGTTAAGGATTCGAAAGGTAAATTATGGTTTTTGTATCCCGAAGCCGACATCATGGACACTTGGGCGACCTCGTCAATTTCGCCACAACTTTCGAGTAAGGGAATCTCCGATGAAATTTGTTTTGACAAAGCGCGTCATAAAAAACTTTTCCCCGCCGACATGCGTCCGCAGGCTCACGAAATCATTCGTACTTGGGCGTTTTATACCATCACCAAAGCCTATTTACATAGTTTAAATAAAGTCAAAAATATTGACGGAACTTTTGAAAAAAACAGCGATGGCTCAATTAAATTGCAAGAAAATGCCAATGATGAAATTTCGATTCCGTGGAAAAATTTGATGATTTCGGGTTGGTGCTTGGCTTCCGACAAAACTAAAATGAGTAAATCGAAAGGCAATGTGGTGACGCCGACTGCTTTAATTCAAGAAAAATCCGCCGATGTTGTGCGTTATTGGGCTTCAGCCTCTAATCTCGGAGCCGATATTGCTTATAGCGAAGATATTTTTAAAATTGGACAAAAATTAATTACTAAATTATTTAATTCGGCGAAATTTTGTTCGCAACATTTTGCGGTTTTAGAAGAATATTTTAATGTTTCAACCACTCAATCTTCATCGCAAAATTCCATCGAAATTTCGGATGAAAAATTAGCGCAATTAATCACCGAAACTTCAGATATTTGGATTCTTTCGCGCTTAAAAAAAGTTATAGAAAATTATCAAAAACAATTTGAAATTTTTGAATATGCTCGAGCGCGTGAAGTCGTCGAAGAGTTTTTTTGGAAAGATTTTTGCGATAATTATTTAGAAATTTGTAAAGTTCGTTCTTATGGCTTATCGGCTGAAAAGCTTGCCTTAGTTGAGCTTGATGCACCGCAAAAACAACAAATTATTGCCAAACAATTAAGTGCGGTTGCAACTTTGAGTTTATGTTTAAAAAATATTTTAAAACTTTTCGCGCCTTTTATTCCGCATATCACCGAAGAAATTTATGCTACAATTTTTCAAGATGAATTTGCGCAAAAAAAATCAATTCATGCTCGAGGAAATTTTGCGCAACTTCCGCAAATTTTAAGTGCAATTAACGCAGAAAATATTGAAAAAATTGGTGATGAATTATTGGCGATTATTTTTGAAGTGCGTAAATTTAAATCGGAAAAAAATCTGTCGATGAAAGTGCCAATTACAATTTTAGAAATTGGCTCAAAGCTTGATTTATCTAGTGTAAGCGCAGATTTACTTAATGTTACAAATTCACAAAAAGTTGAATTTATTTTTAAAGATTTTCTAGTCGAAAATATTATTTTGTAAGATTTTCAATCTACAAATATTCATAAATCTTTGTTATTAAAAATTATTAGAGTAATATAAAAATTGTTTTTTTTAATTCTTATTAAAACTTTAACATAAAGTAAATTTACTTCTATTGACTAACATAATTAGTTGTTTAGTTTTAGCTTTTAATTCGGATTTTTTAAAATAGACAAAATATGCAAAACCCCATAAACTCTCAAAATTTCACAGAAGAATTTGAAAAAATTTTAAATAGTATTAGAGAAAATAATCCTATAACCATTGAATTAAGAATTAAAGAAATAGGAGATGATGAAGCTAAAGCCATAGCAGGAGAACTTAAGGATAACAAAACCTTAACAGAACTTATTCTTGACATTAACAAAATCGGACCTGAAGGAGCTATAGCCATAGCAGAAGCACTTAAGGATAACAAAACCTTAACAGAACTTAATCTTGACATTAACACAATCGGACCTCAAGGAGCTAAAGCCCTTGCAGAAGCAATTAAGGATAACAAAACCTTAACAAAACTTAAACTTTCTAGAAACGATATCGGACCTGAAGGAGCTAAAGCCCTAGCAGAAGCACTTAAGGATAACAAAACCTTAACAGAACTTAATCTTGACATTAACAAAATCGGACCTGAAGGAGCTAAAGCCCTAGCAGAAGCAATTAAGGATAACAAAACCTTAACAAAACTTGATCTTAGCGGTAACGAAATTGGAGATGCTGGAGTTCAAGCCATAGCGGAGGCACTTAAAAAAAACGCAACCTTAACAGAACTTAACCTTGACTATAACAAAATCGGAAATGCTGGAGTTAAAGCCCTAGAAGAAGCACTTAAAGAAAACGTAACCTTAACCTTAACAAAACTTGATCTTAGCGGTAACAAAATCGGAAATACTGGAGTTCAAGCCCTAGCAGAAGCACTTAAAGAAAACGTAACCTTAACCTTAACCTTAACAAAACTTGATCTTAGCGATAACGAAATCGGAGATGCTGGAGTTCAAGCCCTAGAAGAAGCACTTAAAGAAAACGCAACCTTAACAGAACTTTATCTTGGCGGTAACAAAATTGGAGATGCTGGAGTTCAAGCCCTAGCAGAAGCACTTAAAAAAAACGCAACCTTAACAGATCTTGATCTTGGCGGTAACAAAATTGGAGATGCTGGAGTTCAAGCCCTAGCAGAAGCACTTAAAAAAAACGCAACCTTAACAGAACTTGATCTTTCTGATATCAATATCGGACCTGAAGGAGCTATAGCCCTAGCAGAAGCACTTAAGACAAACTACACCATAAAGAAACTATATCTTCATTCAGATGATGATGACTTTAAGACTGAGATAAATAATTATTTAACAAGAAATATAAAAATAGACAAAATCTCTACCGAAATCTTCGATTTTTATACCCAAAAAAATTCTTCAAACCCAATTTTCCCAAATATAGATGATACTCTAATCCAAGACTCCAAAGCATGTTTAAAAATCTTTAACAATTCTTTATCAAAATTAAAAATTGATTCCAAGAATTCTAGTGGCGAACAAGTGAATGAAACAGAAATAAAGAAAGAATTTGTCGATAAATTAAAATCATCTACAAAGGGCATGAAATTTTTATTTTCTTGTAAAGAGGAATCGAATTCATTTGGGCTTACTTTTGAGAATTATTTTGCGGCCTCAAGAGTTGCAAGAGATGGAGGTGATAAAACTAAATTGTTAAATGTTATGCACCACCAAGATATTTTTACAAATATCCAACGTTATCTTCCTCCTCTTTTAACACAGAAAGCCCCTAGCCCTAAAGCTTCAAATCCTTCAGGGACAAATACATCAGATCCAAGGCATCGATGAATTTAAGTGAGAAGAAGTCTTTTCTCTAAATCAATTTAAAATAATTAAAAGCACTTCGTTTCTTCGGAAACTTTGCTGTATAAAATATTTCTAGACTAAATTTTTTTTGATTTGAATTTTTCTTAGAGCATTTCGCCGATTTTTTTACCCTTCAAAAGTTCACGCGCTTTTTTATATTTTTCATCGTGCCAAAAAATTAAACAACCGTTGCAACCCTTGCCACAACAGCCTTCTTGACCAATTCGTGGAGTTCTTGGAGAAATTTGTAAATCACCAATTTCGCAAGCTTGAAAATATTTTTGACGCTTATTTTGATATTTAGTTTCAGTAATATTTCCCGCTTCTAATTGATGAGAAAGTTCGCGCGATTCAACTTTTAATTTCTCAGATTCAATATTATTTTTTTCTTTACGAACCAAAGAAAATTCGGGTAAAAGTTTTTTAAGTTGCTCTATATCGAATAAATGAAAATCGCTGGCCGGAATTAGAATCTGAGGCTTTTGCCCGGCATGAAGTTTGTCGGTAATTTTGCCATCTTTGGCATGGCGAAATTCATAAATTCTTAATAAAATCGGTTCTCTTTGGTGGGGCGATAAAAATTCTAAAACATCGCCGGTATCGAGTCGATTCTTGCCTTCAAAAATCATATTATCGTTAGAGTCCCAGCCGACAACGCGTCCGGCATATTCATAAAAACTAGTTGATCCGGTGCTTTCATAATCATGAGCTAAATTGGTGAGGCGACCTTCGTGAAAGGCGAGGGTGTAGCCACGATTGGCAACCGAATTGATTTCGTCCATATAATCATCGGCGCACCAATTTTGTGGATCTTTCATATAATCATCAATCGCGGCGCGATAAACGCGGGCAACAGATCCGGCGTAAAATTCAGTTTTATTTCTTCCTTCAACTTTGAATGAATCGAGACCAATTTTGATATATTCATCGAGCTTTGGCAATAAACATAAATCTTTAGAATTTAAAATATAAGAGCCGTGGACATCTTCTTCAAAAGGCATCAAAGCCCCTGGGCGAATTTCTTCTTCTAAGAAAAAATCGAAAAGCTCTTTATTGTTTTCGTTAATTTCGATTTCATGTTCGGTGTTGTCTTTGAGTTTGATTTTGAGTTTATAACCCCATCGGCATGAATGAGCGCACGAGCCTTGATTGGCACCGCGTTCCGCCATAAAATTTGAAAGCAAACAGCGTCCCGAATAAGTCATGCACATCGAACCGTGAATGAAGGTTTCGAGTTTAATATCGGGGCATTTTTGGCGAATTTCGGCGAGTTCTTCGAAACTAACTTCGCGCGCCATCACCACTAATTTGGCTCCTTGATTTTTCCAAAAATCGACAGTGAGCCATGAGCAAACATTGGCTTGGGTTGAAATATGAATTTCGAGTTCGGGGGCGTGTTCGCGCACGAATTGGAAGACTCCTGGATCGGAAATAATTAAGCCGTCAGGCTTAACCAGTTTAACGGTTTCAATAAATTGCGGAAGTTTTTCAATGTCTTTATTGTGTGAAAATAAATTCAAAGTGAGATAAACTTTTTTGCCAAAAGAATGAGCATATTCAATGCCCTCAACAACATCTTCCAAAGTGAAAGAAGATTTAACTCGAAGCGACATGTCGGGCGTGCCTAGATAAACGGCGTCAGCACCGTAAAGAATGGCGGTTTTTAAGCGGTCAAGAGTGCCGGCGGGCAACAAAAGTTCAGGTTTTTTTAAATTATTTTCGGTCATTATTTTTAAATTATTTTTTGGCAGGAAAAATATTTGAAGCGAATTTTATTTTAGAAATTGTTAATTGTAAACTTGGAAAAAATACTAAATTTGAATTCTTTAAACCATTTGTTTTGAAGAGAAATTATAACGCTAAATAGTTTTTAACAATTAATGCTAAAATAAAATCAAAAATACTTTTACATAAGTAAAATACTTAATAATTATTGCTTTTAGAAATTTATTATTATTTGTGGATAAAATTCACAAACTTCCTCTCGAAATAATTCAAAATTTGTTAGGTTTAGATATTATATTTCTTAGTTGACACAAAATATTTAATTAATTAATTTATTTATTTATTTATTTTAAATATAGTTAATCAATAAATATAAATCATGCGAAGTTTTTCAGGTCAACCACCAATTCTGCAGCCAATACCTCACCTACCACTAATTCAGCAATCACCACCTCGGTTTTACGCCATGCCACTACAACAACAAGTAACGCGAGAACAACAACTACAACAACTTCAACTACAAATACAACAACAACAACTTCAAATACAACTACAACAACGACTAATAATAGAAGAACAACAACGACGAATAAAAGAACAACAACGACGAATAAAAGAACAACAACGACGAATAGAAGAACAACAACGACGAATAGAAGAACCGCTTACTAATGACTATATTCGAATGGCTGGTCAATTGGGAGGAGTAACTAATTTTATCGATCATTTTAAAAAATATAAAATTCCGACTGATCAATCTGATTGTTTTGGCAGGACCCTTCTTCATTGTGCCGTTTATTATAATGATCTTGAATCGGTTAAATTTTTATTAGAAAAACATGTTGATAGTCGCGATAAGGATGGCATGTATGTTAATAGTCGCAATAATGAGGGTTTGACCGCTCTTCACTATTGCGCTCTCCTAGGTAACATTGAAGCTGTCAAAGCATTATTGCAAGCAAAAGAAGTAAATCCAAATCTAGGTGATAAAAATGGCATGACCGCTCTTCACTATGTCGTTAGAGATGGTAACATTGAAGCTGTCAAAGCATTATTGCAAGCAAAAGAAGTAAATCCAAATGTATCTGATAGTATAGGCTTGACCCCTCTTCATTTTGCCTCTTACAATGTTAGATCTGAAGTCGTCGAAGCTCTAAATGCCTCTTGCAAAGCTCGAGGAAAAAAAACGGATGTTAATAGGTTTGCGAATGGAGAGGGTTTTTTAAGCGGAAAAAAACCAATGGAGTTAGCTACTTTATCTACCTCCAGTGATTATGAAAAAATAAAAACAATGGCCCTCTTATATAAATATGGTGGCAAGATAGGGGAGGAGGAATTCTTTAAAAATCCTAAAAGCAATAAACTGATTAGTGAGGATTTAAATGAGAATATAAGAAAACTCAATACCAAGAATCCAGAAAGTTTTAGCGTTAATGATTTTATGATTGATGTAGAAGCTAGAGCAAAATTAAAAAAAAATATAGAAGATATAAAGCTTAAAGATAAAATAATCAAAGATATAAAAAAAGATGTACCTAGTCCTATTGTTCATCCTATTATTAACCCAGCAAAGAGGGTTAAAGTTAATGAATCATTATCAAGTATACCTTACCTACTCAATTAAGCATTTGTAATTTTTATCATGTTTATTTTCTTCGCATCCTCTTTTTTCTTCGGAGATATCATTAACAATCGAATTACGAATTTTTTGAGCAACAACATTGGTTAAATTTTCTTTGACATATTCATCGGCGGTATAAGTTGCATAGCGGTTCGAGGTCACATCGTAACTATCGTAAGTACTACTTTTTCCTTCAGAAATTATTTGCGCGGTTTTGATATTTTTTAAAACATAATCGACTGTCAAAGTAACTTTGTTACGACCTGAAGCGCCCGAAGCGTTGGTAAAAGTTAAAGCAATATCGGTTTTTAAAGTTAGTTCTAAAAAATATTTGGCTTCAGTTTTAATGTAATCGGGATTTAAAACATCATAAAGACTATTTTTCAAAGTTTGAGCGAGTTGGTTGCGCTCTTTTTTAATGCGTATCGAAGCTAGTTGGTGAGCGATTGAATTTTCATCAAATTGATCTTTGTAAATCGCTTGAAGTCCGCACGATGAAGTCACGAAAATTAGCAATAAAAAAATCAAAAATTTATTGGGCATTTTTATAATTAATGGCACTTTTTACAAATTCAACAAACAATGGATGAGCCAAAAAGGGTTTCGATTTTAATTCGGGATGAAATTGTACTCCGATAAAAAATGGATGATTTTTTAACTCAATAATTTCGGGTAATTTGCCGTCGGGCGACATTCCAGAAAAAATTAAACCTTTTTCTTCAAGTTGTTTTTTAAAAGCAATGTTAACTTCGTAACGATGACGATGGCGCTCGGAAATTTGATTTTGAGTATAAATTTTTTGAGCCAAAGAATTTTTCTTTAAAGCGCACGGATAAGCACCCAAACGCATAGTTCCGCCAAGATTTTTACCGGCTTTTTTGGTTAATTTTTCATGTTGCCATTCACTCATCATGCCAACTACAAAAGAGCCTTTTTTGGCAATTTCACTTGAGGTTGCATCTTTGATTTTCAAGATATTGCGCGCATATTCGATTACGGCCATTTGCATGCCAAAACAAATTCCGAAAAAAGGAATATTGTTTTCGCGGGCATATTTTATCATGGCAATTTTGCCTTCAGTACCATCAACGCCAAAGCCTCCTGGTACTAAAATGGCGTGGATATTTTTGGGTAATTTTTCTGAATTTTCGCGCGCATTTATCCACAACAAATTCACTTTGGTTTTTAAAGAAAATGCGCCGTGATTGATGGCTTCAATTAAAGATTTATAAGAATCTTTATAATCATTATATTTTCCAACGATGGCGATATTAACTTCATTTTGCGGATTTTCAATAGCGTCTTTAATCTTCTGCCACTTGGATAAATCAGGTTTTTTGCTATGATTTAATTTGAAGAATTTTAGAATTTCAGTATCGAGACCCAATTTGTGATAAATCATCGGAACTTCGTAAATCGAAGAAGCATTCGGTGCCGGAATTACTGAAGAAGTAGGTACCGAACACATTTGAGCAATTTTTTCAAGCAAAGATTTGTTGATAGTTTCAATCGGGCGTTCAACGCGACATAAAATTATGCTTGGTTGAATTCCGATTGCACGCAATTCTTTCACGGAATGTTGAGTGGGTTTGGTTTTGAGTTCATCAGCGCTTTCAATATAAGGAAGCAAAGTGAGATGCAAAAAAGCGCATTGATTGGGCATTTCATAACCAAGTTGACGAATCGCTTCGAAGAAGGGTAGGGCTTCAATATCGCCAACCGTTCCGCCAATTTCACAAAGCGTAAAATCAATATTATCTAAATCATTTAAAATAAATTTTTTGATTAAGTCGGTAACATGAGGAATGACTTGAACTGTTCCGCCGAGATAGTCGCCCTTGCGTTCTTTGGATAAAAGTTCGAGATAAATTTGTCCGGCGGTGATGTTATCGCATTTTTTGGAATCGACCCCGGTGAATCTTTCGTAATGACCCAAATCTAGATCAGTTTCTGCGCCGTCATCCGTAACAAAAACTTCACCATGTTGCGTTGGGCTCATGGTTCCTGGGTCAATATTTAAATATGGGTCGAGTTTGCGAAGTTTAACCGAATAACCGCGCGCCTGAAGAAGGCTCGCCAGAGAAGCCGAAGCGAGACCTTTTCCGAGTGAAGAAACTACGCCACCTGTAATAAAAATAAATCTAGTCATTCTTTCCACAAAAATTATTTACCCGTCATGATTCTATCAACTAATTGTTGAATTGTTGGTACGAAACCATTGGCGTAAAATGGGTCGCTAGCAAAGCGATAAGCGCTGTGTCCGGCAAACATTAATTGATTTTCAATGTCGATTCCATGACGCACATCTTGCAAAGTTTTTTGAATACAAAAACTTCTTGGATCGGCTTTTTTGCCATTGGTGAAGTTCATTTCCTCTTTGTCGGTCCAGTTGCTAAACCTACAATGACTAAGACAACCCATGCAATTTATTTGATCAGTAATAATTTGTTGAGCCTTTGATTTGTCAACGAACATTAAAGTTTCGTCAGGAGTTTTCATACTCTCGCTGAAACCACTTTTTATCCAAGAATCGACTTTAGTTTTATCTGCAGATTTAATGTAAACTACGCGACCTCTTTGTCCAAAAGGAATTTCGCAATTAAAAGTTTCGTCGGTTTTTGCACGATATTCAACTTGATGAATTTCACGCATTTTTAATTCACGAATGAAATCATTTTCAACGGCCGAAGAATAGAAGCCAGTAGGGCTGAAGCGATTTAAATAAACATCACCTTCTTTTAAGGATAATAATTTTTCTTTCCAAGATTTTGAAACTGGATATTCTTGAGTTAGAATTGGACGAGTACCAAATTGGAAAACAATTGGGCCAATTTCTGGATTATCAAGCCAATGCTCAAACTCTTCTAAATGCCATACTCCGCCAGCCATAATAATTGGAACATCATTTAAGCCGACTGAATTCATAAAACTACGAATTTCTGCAACTCGTGGATATGGATCCTCGTAGCTTTCAGGATTTTCGGCGTTAGATAAACCATTGTGACCACCCGCTCTCCAAGGGCATTCATAAACAACGCCACCTAATAAATCTTTGGCTTTATGATAACTTCTTTTCCATAATGCTCGAAAAGCGCGCATAGAAGACACGATTGGATAATAGTAAACGCGATATTTTTCGGCAATTTCTGATAAGCGATAAGGCATTCCAGCACCGCAGGTGATGCCGTGAACCATGCCTTTGGCACCATCTAGAATTCCGGTTAAAACTCGTTCTGCACCACCCATTTCCCATAAAATATTCATGTGAATTCGACCATGTCCCATAGAAACATCATGAGCAATTTTAGCTTGTGAAATTCCACCTTGGATCGAAGAGGCAACAAGCTCTTCATGTCTTTCACGGCGAGTATGAGTTTTGTAAACTAATGGAATATATTGTTGATTTTCATCGATATAATCTGCGTTCACGCCAGAAAAAGTGCCAACAGCACCAGCTTTAGCGAAATGACCTGCAGTTATGCCGTTAGTGATTCCAACTCCTTTGCCACCCTCAACAATTGGCAAACATTCTAAACCAGAAATCTGTAAAGATTTTATTTTTTTAAGCAAAATTTCTCCTTGCGAAATATTTTTGAATAATGAATTTTTTAAAAAAGATAATTTAAATATTTAATCCCTATATGGCAATCACAATTAAAAGAAAATTTAATTTTAAATTAGGAAATTAAAAAACCAACATTAAGATCGTTTGGTAAAATTTCAATTAATTTTTTTAAAGTTTTTTATTTTATAAATGTCAGAAAATATTCCGCAATTTTCGGTTGCCGAATTCTCAAAAGCCATAAAATTAACCATCGAAAATGCTTTTGGTTATGTCAAAATTAGTGGCGAAATCACTGGTTTCAAGCGCGCTTCAAGTGGGCATCTCTATTTTAATTTAAAAGAAGATAGCGCCGTTTTAACGGCGGTTTGTTTTCGTAACCAAGCTAATGATATTGATTTTGAAATTGGTGACGGTTTACAAATTTGCGCTTCGGGAAAAATAACATCTTACGAAGGTCGATCCAATTATCAAATTATTGTTGATAAAATAGAAATTGCCGGAATTGGCGCAATTTTAGAAATGATTGAGAAGCGACGCAAAAAGCTTGCCGAAGAAGGTTTATTCGATGCAATTTATAAAAAAAAATTACCATTTTTTCCAAAAATTATTGGAGTAATTACTTCCGAAACGGGCGCGGTAATTGAGGATATTAAACATCGCATTTTGAATCGATGCCCACTAAATTTAATACTTTATCCAAGCGCGGTTCAAGGCGAAAAAGCCTCGCGTGAAATTATTGCTGGAATTAAATATTTTAATAATCTCAAAATAAATCGCCCCGAAGTCATAATTATCGCGCGTGGAGGTGGTTCATTTGAAGATTTATTGCCATTCAATGACGAAGATTTGGTGCGTGAAGTTTTTAAATCAGAAATTCCAATTATTTCGGCGGTCGGCCATGAAACTGATTTTACCTTAATTGATTTTGTGGCAGATGTTAGAGCCCCAACACCTACGGCGGGAGCCGAATTTGCCACTCCAGTTTTGGAAGATTTAAAAATTAATTTGAGAAATCTCGAAAGAAATATAAGTAATTTTGTTGAAAATTTTTTTAATAAAAATCATAGTGCGCTTAAAAATCTTGAAAGAAATTTATTAAGTCCACAAAAATTCCTAGAAAATTCTCAACAAAAAATTATTAATTTTTCTGAAAAAATCGAATATTCAACTAAAAATTTTATCGAAAATAATTTTTTAAAAATTCAAAAAATTCAAATATTAAGTCCACAAAAATTCTTAGAAAATTCTCAACAAAAAATTATTAATTTTTCTGAAAAAATCGAATATTCAACTAAAAATTTTATCGAAAATAATTTTTTAAAAATTCAAAAAATCACAATAAAATCAGACTTTATTTTTGAAAGAATTAAAATTTTTAAACAGAAAATTTTTTATGATTTTGATGCGATTAAAAAAAACATTGAAAATAATTTTATCCAAAAAAATATTATGATTGAAGGCTTCGCCAACGCAATAAAATCATGCAACTATCAACAAATGCTCGAAAGAGGTTTTGCGGTTTTAAAAGATAAAGATAATCATTTAATTTTGAATTGCGAAGATCTAAAAAATCATCAAAAGTTTATAATTACAATGCAAGATGGCGAAGTTTCTGCTAACCTTAGCGATAATTTAAAAAATCAAAATTCACCACCAAAAAAAATCGATACTCAGCCAAATTTTTTTGATTTAATTGAGAAATAAATATGTTTAAAACTCCGCAATTCTGGTTACGCAAAAAAAGCTTTATATCCTTGATTCTCTTGCCTTTGAGCTCTTTATATAAAATAGGGTTTTGGATAAAAAGAACTTTTGTAAAAACTCAAAAAGTCGATTTGCCAATTATTTGTATTGGCAATATTATCGCGGGCGGAGCGGGCAAAACCCCATTGGCTTTATTTTTAGGAGAATTTTTTAAGGAAAATAATGTTGAATTTTGCTATTTAACTCGTGGTTATAAATCAAAAAATGATAAAGTTTTAATGATCGAAAAGCCCTTTGAGCTCAATGTCAAAGAGGTTGGCGACGAGGCAATGCTTTTATCCGAAATTGCCCCAACTTGTGTTTCAAAAAATCGTTTTTTAGGTTATCAAAAAATCGTCGAAAATAAAAAATATCAAGCCATTATTATGGATGACGGCTTGCAAAATTTTCAACTTGAATATTCTACAAAAATTTTAGTTATAGATAGTAAAATTGCTTTTGGAAATTCGCGTCTAATTCCAAGTGGTCCAATGCGTCAAAGCCTTGCAGAGGTTGCAAAAAATATAGATTTATTTGTAATTATTGGGCAAAAAAATATACAAATTGAAGAGCAAATTTTAGAAAATAATCAGAATGCTAAAATTTTAGTTGCTGAAATTTTGGCATCCAATCTTGATAAATTTATTAATAAAGATATTATCGCTTTTTGTGGCATTGCTTATCCGCAAAAATTCTTTGATTTTATTAAAAAAAATGGTTTGAATTTAATTGAAAATCATGCTTTTAAAGATCATCATGAATATTCAATCGAAGAATTAGAAATGCTTTGCCACAAAGCTTTCAAGAAGAATTATAAATTGGTTACAACTAAAAAAGATTGGGTAAAATTTCCCAAAAATTTTCAAGAAAAAATTGATTATCTTGATATTAAGCTTGATTTTAATGACAAAATCTTTTTTAAAGATTTGGTGAAAAAAATAACAACAAAATAAATGTTTTCGAATTTTAATTTTAAAAAAATAAGATATATTCTAGAAGCCCCACTTGTTTGGCTTGGTTTAGTTTTTTTTCGATTGTTAAAAATTGAAAATGCTTCAAATTTAGCGGGAAAAATTGCTGTCTTTATTGGTAAAAAAATTGCAGTTAATAAACTAGCAAAAAGCAATTTAAGTAGGGCGCTTCCTCATCTCGATGAGTATCAAAAAAATGCCATAATTGATGATATGTGGGATAATCTTGGAAGAATAATTGGTGAGTTCCCGCATGTTTGCACGATGAGTGTCGATGAAATTTTAAAGCATGTTGAAGTTTCTACGGAAACGCAAAAAAATATCGAAGAATTGGTTGCTAAAAATCAAGGTGGAATTATTTTTTCAGCGCATTTTGGCAATTGGGAGGTCGGTCCAAAAGTTTTGGAAAAATATGGTTTAAAAATTAAAACTTTTTATCGTCCTTTGAATAATCCGCTAGTTGAAAAAATGACTTTTTCTATGCGCGGAATTGAAATGATTGAAAAAGGTAGTGACGGCAACCGCCAATTAATTACTGCCTTAAAAAATAAAGAATTTATTGTTATAATGGCTGATCAAAAAGTTACTGATGGCGAGTTGATAAAATTTTTTCACGACGATGCTTTTACCACAACTTCAATTGCTAAAATTGCCCTCAAATACAATGTTCCATTGGTTCCGGGATGTATTTTTAGAATTAATAAAAAATTTAAATTTTTGTTAAAAGTTGAAAAACCACTTGAATTTGATGAAAAAAATTCTCTAAATGTAGAAGCGAGCAAATTAACTCTCAAAATCAATCAAATAATTGAGGAGTGGGTTAGTGAAAATCCAGGGCAATGGTTCTGGGTACATAATCGTTGGAAAAAATAATTTATGAAAAAAATTTTTATCATTTGTTGCCTTATTTTATCTTCTTGTTCTTTTCTTAATAAGAAAACAGTTGAACTCGGAGTTGATAGCTTTCCGCAGGGCGCTGAGATCTTTGTGAATGATCAATATTATGGAGTCACGCCAGCGGTTATAAATTTACTTCCAAAAGAAGGTTTTGTTACTTTAAACAAAAGAGGTTATGGAACAACTTCGTTCAAGACCCCAATTTTTATTGGCGCGATTAGAACTCATGCTGATGGCTCGGTTGATGCTGATGGAGTGCGATGCATTCTCGATATGGTTTCGGTGTTTTTTTCATTTGGAGCCTACACCGGATATTGTTCAGATTTCAAAGAAAAGCAACATAAAATAACTATTCCGAATAATTATTCTTCAAATTCATTTTATCAAAGCGAATATGGATATGGTTCGGCAAAAAAATATGATTCGAACGAAATTGATAAATATAATCAAGGTCAACAAAAATCATTGATAGGGGCTGGAAACGCTCCTGGCAATGTTATAAATTATTATTATGATCAAGATACAATGAAAAATGTTCGCGGTCCGAGTTATACCAATCCATATCTAGATTTAAAGAATCAAAGAAGAGAGTAAATTTAAATAAATGATAAAGCTTCTTTCAAATAAAGTTATAATTCTTTTTAAAAAAGAAAGAAAAGATACTTTTTTTGCGGTTTTTTTGCGTTAATATTCCTATTTTTTTTTAATGATTATGATTTTATAAATATTTCCTTATTAAATATTTCTTTATCATTTTTCTTGATTTTTTTATTGTGTTTCGCATCGCTTTTAATCTTCAGTATTTCTCACAAAATTCTAAAAATATTTATCATAATTTTATTATTTTTTTCGACGATAAATATTTATATTAAAAATAAATATGGCTATGTTTTGGATGAAATGATGATAGCAAATGCCTTAGATAGCATTGGTCATATTAACGATACGATTGATTATAATTTATTTTTGTATTTTTTATTTTTAACCATAATTCCGTCGATATTATTATTCTCGATAAAATTACACAAAGTTGATTTTGTTAGAAAAATTTTATTACTAATTTTTATTGCAATATCGGTATTAATTTTATTTTTACTTTCGCCAAAATATGTTTTTAACTTTTCTATAAACTCTGTTTCTCCAGCCAGTTATATTGGTGCTTCATATCGCTATTACAAAAGATTTAAAGACGCTAAAAAAATTTCTAAAAATCGTCAATCACTCGCTAATTTTTATAAATTTAATTATGATGATAAAATTAATGATAAAGAAGATGAGCTTAAGATTGTTGTAGTTGTGGGCGAATCTTTGAGGTCGGATCATTTACAGGTTTTTGGTTATGATCGCAAAACAACGCCGAATTTAGCTAAGATTAATAATCTATTAAAATTTCGTTCTCAGTCTTTTTTACAATTACAACTCCAGCCCTTACGGACTTGCTTTCTCACCGCTTGAATTCTGAATTTCAAGATGTTTTGAATGAAAAAAGTTTAGTCGATTTAATGAAGAATTTGGGTTTTAAAACTCATTGGTATTCAATGCAAAGTTCAAAACAATTTGGTACTGAAATGCTTAATATTATGGCGATGGAGGCTGATAATTATTTATTTCGAGATCGAATTAAAATTGACTTTCCTAATAAAGAAAATCTCTATGACGAAGATTTATTGCCTTATTTTTCAAAGGCAATGCAAGATAAACAAAGGAATTTTATTTTTTTACATAGCTTTGGTAGTCATACTCATCACTTCGAAAGATTTCCATCGGAATTTAAAAAATATAGCGATCAATGTGGAAAAAATCCAAAAATTTGTAGCGCAGAACAAATAAAAAACGCCTTCGATAATACCGTTTTATATACCGATTATTTTTTAAACGAAATAATAAAAACAGTCGATAAATCAAACGCAATTTTATTTTATATTTCAGATCATGGATCATTTTTAGGTGAGGGTGGAATCTATGCCAATGGAAGCAGTGATAAGGCTGAAGATATCGCGCACAATGTCCCAATGTTCATTTATTTTAGTGAAAAGTTGCAGAAAAATAAGAATTATAAGTCAAAATTAATGAAAGCTAAGTCAAATCAAGATAAAGTATTAAATCCCAACTATTTCTTTGATTCAATTTTAGATTGTTCGATGATTAAATCCGACCTAATTAGTAAAAGAAAATTCAGCGTTTGTTCTGATATTTAATTACGATTTTTACCAATTCTATTTCGAGTAAAAAAGATTGCTAGGCTTCAATAATGCCATTTTTAATTCGCAAAATGTGGTCAGTTTTTTTGGCAAGCTCTAGATTGTGAGTTACTATTAGGCAAGCGATGTGATGTCTTTTTGTTAAATCTTTTAAAAGATCAAATATCTTTTCAGATAATTCGTAATCTAGGTTACCCGTAGGCTCGTCAGCTAAAATTAATTTTGGTTTTGAAACTATGGCGCGAGCAATCGCAACTCTTTGTTGTTGACCGCCCGAAAGTTGCGAAGGTTTAAAATCAAGGCGATCTTGAAGTTCGACTTCGCCTAGAGTTGCACGAGCTTTTTTATAAGCGTCGATTGTATTAACGCCTTGAATAAGAAGGGGTAACGCCACATTTTCTAATGCTGAAAATTCTGGTAATAAATGATGGAATTGATAAACGAATCCGATATTTAATTTGCGTATTTTAGTGCGCTTTTCATCATTGGCTTTTGCCATATTTTCACCATTAATTATAATGGATCCCGATGACGGATTATCAAGCATTCCGCAGATTTGCAAAAGTGTAGTTTTTCCAGATCCAGATGGACCTATCAAGCTTAAAAATTCGGAAGATTTTATTGAAAAATCGGCACTTTTAATAATCTCAATTGTTTGTCCAGCTTGAATAAAATTTTTAGTGACCTTTTCTAGCTGAAGGATTTTTGTCATAATTTATTTCTTTTTTTTGCGCGGTTTTTCATCATCATCATCAAAATCATCATCTTCGTTATATTCGTAATTAAAATCATCTTCCTCTTCTTCCTCTTCATCCTCTTCATCCTCTTCTTCGGGGTCTACAGTTTTTTTAACTTTATCAAAATCGTCGAAATCATCATTTTTAGGTGAAGATTTTGAATCTGACTCAAGTTTGTCTTTGGCGGTTATTATAATTTTATCGCGAGCGGTTTCAAAGGGAATTCCGTAGATTGCGGAATATTCGCAAGCTAAACGAAAAATCGCAGTTTCGTAAATAATTCTTTCGCTATAAGATCTTTCGCTATCTTCGATGTCGCGCGTCAAGTCCCTCAATACTTCTGCCAGCATAATAATGTCGCCAGAATTGATTTTTGTTTCGTATTCTTGCGCGCGCCTTGACCACATGCCCTTCATTTTCTTAACTCCACTTCTTAAAATAGAGAATACCTCACTCATTCTTTCCTTAGAAACCAAGGGACGAATGCCAAATTTTTCAACTTTATTTGTTGGAATTTTTATGGTTAATCTTTCTCTATCAAAGTAGATCAAATAACAACTTATGTGTTGTTGCATTACAATGGTGTTTTCGATATTTATAATTTGCCCAACTCCGTGCGAAGGATAAACCACATAGCTATTTATCGAATAGTTATTTTGCTTAGCTTCGGTAGTTTTTTTCTTGCTTGGGACAATGATTTTTTTGTTTTTTTCTTCTATTTTTTTGGTTATTTTTTGAGTTTCATCTTTTTTAACAACAATTTTATTTTTAGAAATTTGTTCCTTTATTGGTTTGGTTTTTAACAAATTCTTTTTGATAATTTTTTTGGTACTTTCTTTGACTAGCTTAGTCTTCGAAGCATTCTTTTTGATAATTTTTTTGGTACTTTCTTTGACTAGTTTAGTTTTCGAAGCATTCTTTTTGGTAATTTTTTTGATATTTTCTATGGGTGTTTTTTTTGCAATTTTTGTAGGTTTTTTTTCAATTGATTTTTTTGAAATAACGGTTTTATTTGGTTTTTTTACTTTGGATAAAGGCTTCTTCAAAGCTTTTTTCTCTTGAATTTTTTTTAAATTCTTTTTTGTTTTCATAAAATCTTTCTAATTAAAAAAATTGTTTAAAATAAAGTTAACTAAACTAGGCTTTAATATAAAAAAAGTGAGTTGAGTCTTTGCAGTTTTATTTTAAAATTTATAACTTAAATGTTTTTTTTAAGAATCGATAAAATCCTGATAAAAAAAAGTTAAATTTATTTTTTGAAAAAAAATTGTAGCATAAAAAAATTTTATTGTCTATAAAAGACTTTTTAAACCTTGCAAAAATTAATTAAATTTTTTTAAATCAAATTGAAAAGATCAACTGGGATCACAAAAAAAAAGAAGAAATATTTCTTAGATTCGGTAAATAAAATCATTGAAAATAAGCTTTTTAAGCCAATTTCATTGACGATAATTGCCATTTTTTTGCTGTTTAAAATATATCAATATTTTGGTTATTTTTTATCGCAATATAATAGCATAAATAATCACAAAGATGTTCTTTCTAAGTCAATTAAAATTTCTTTATCGGGCTCTTCGCTGAACTTTGATTTTGAAGATGAGCAAATTTTTGACCACGAAGTTAAAAATGGCGATACTCTTCTCAAAATATTAGCCGATGTCGGAGCGCAAGAGCAAGATGTTTTCTCAATTTTAAACGCCCTAAAGAAAATTAAATTCTCACAATCTTTGAATATTGGAGCCGTTATTTCCATAACTTATCGCTCTAAAAATAACGAGGAATCAACTGATTCAAGTGAAAATAAAAAAGTTGTAATTTCGAATGTAACTATCCCATCTTCGGTTGAAGAAAATATCGTAATAACTCGCAAAAATGATGGCGGATATGATGCGCGCGAATTGAAAATTAAGCTTTTGCGCTATAATTCTAGATATTTTGGAGTCATTAAAAATGGCCTCTTTGTTGATGGCGTCGAGGCAGGAATTTCTCCAAATTCAATGATGAATATGATTAATCTTTACGGTTATGATATCGACTTTCAACGCGACATTCATAGTGGCGATAAATTTGAAATGTTGGTTGAAAGTTTTTATGATGAAAATGGTAAAAAAGTTCGAGATGGCAGTGTCCTTTACTCCTCCTTGGTTTTGCAGAATCGTAAAATAGATATTTATATGCATAAAGTTGATAATCGCATAGAATATTTTGATTCAAAAGGAAATTCAATTAAAAAATCTCTCTTGAGAACTCCGATTAACGGCGCGCGAGTTTCTTCGGGCTTTGGAATGCGTCGTCATCCGATTCTTGGTTATTCAAAAATGCATAAAGGAGTTGA
>Ga0209443_1000439_pt1 | contig 27944 bp, 24 predicted proteins | sample LauGreBMM110DCMD_2_FD_187571 | JGI IMG/M metagenome (GOLD analysis project Ga0209443, IMG submission 187571) | Freshwater lake microbial communities from Lake Michigan, USA - Su13.BD.MM110.DCMD (SPAdes) (version 2) | ecosystem: Environmental > Aquatic > Freshwater > Lake | place: Lake Michigan... | reverse complement strand
CCTTCGACCTGAGACCTGAGACCTGAGACCTTCGACCTTCGATCCGAGACCTTCGATCCGAGACCTTCGATCCGAGACCTTCGATCCGAGACCTTCGATCCGAGACCTTCGATCCGAGACCTTCGATCCGAGACCTTCGACCTTCGACCTTCGACCTTCGACCCGAGACCTGAGACCTTCGACCCGAGACCCGAGACCTTCAATCCGAGACCCATCCGGACGTGGACACGATGGCCTAGCTTGACCACTCTCTTCCGGTTCCTATGGCACGCACACTTCTCATCGGCATCGATTCCGGCACGCAGTCCACCAAAGCGCTCGTCGTCGACGCGCGGTCCGGCAAGGTCCTCGGCTCTGGTTCCGCCGCCTACGGGCTCATCGAGGGGTTGCCGCCCGGCGCCAAGGAGCAGCATCCGCACATCTGGCGCGAGGCGACGTCGAAGGCCGTCCGTGCCGCGCTCAAGGAGGCCAAGGCCGCCGTGGGCGAGGTGGTCGCCATGGGTGTGAGCGGTCAACAGCACGGGTTCGTGCCGCTCGACAAGGCGGGCGAGGTCATCCGCCCGGCGAAACTCTGGTGCGACACCGCCACGGCGGCCGAATGCGAAGAGATCACCGCGGCGCTCGGCGGACCGAAGGCCGCCATCAAGGCGGTCGGCAACGCCGTGCTCCCCGGTTTCACCGCCTCGAAGATCCTCTGGCTGAAGCGGCATGAGCCGAAGAATTTCGCGAAGCTCGCGACGGTGCTGCTGCCGCACGACTACCTGAACTTCTGGCTGACCGGCGTCGCGTCCATGGAATTCGGCGACGCCTCCGGGACCGCGCTGATGGACGTCCGCAAGCGCCGTTGGAGCGAGGCCGTCGTGAAGGCCATCGATGCCGAACTGATGGGCAAGCTGCCGACATTGGCTTCCAGCGACGCGCCGGCCGGCGTGCTGGGCGCGGCCACGGCGAAAGAGCTCGGGCTCTCCGCGGGCGTGCTCGTGAGCGCGGGCGGCGGCGACAACATGATGGGCGCCATCGGCACCGGGAACACCCGCGAGGGCGTCGTGACCGCGAGCTTCGGCACGAGCGGCACCATCTATGCCTGCGCGGAGAAACCGGTCGTCGACCCGAGGGGCGAGATCGCGGCCTTCTGTGATTCCACGAACCGTTGGTTGCCGCTGCTCTGCACGATGAACGTGACCGTTGCCACCGAGATGGTGCGGCGCGAGCTCGGGCTCGACCATGCGGCCTTCGAGAAGGCGGCGTCCAAGGCGCCCGCGGGTTCCGACGGTCTGCTCCTGCTGCCATATCTCGAGGGCGAGCGCACGCCGAACGTTCCCGACGGCACCGGTGTCTTCTTCGGCGTCCGGCCGAAGACTTCCACGGCGTCGCACCGCGCGCGTGCCGCGATGGAAGGCGTCACGATGGGCATGAACTTCGGGCTCCGCCGCCTTGCCCAGCTGGGCGTGAAGGCCACGCAGGTGCGCGCCACCGGCGGCGGCGCGAAGTCGAAGCTCTGGCGGCAGATCATGGCCGATGTCTTCGGCGCCGAGGTCGTGACGCTCAAGGTCGCCGAGGGCGCGGCCTACGGCGCGGCGTTGCAGGCGCTCTGGTGCTGGCGCCGGTCGAAGGGCGAGCGGGTCGGCATCGAGGAGATCACGGACACCTTCGTGACCCTCGACAGATCACAGACCTCGGTCCCCGACGCCAAGGCCACCGCGGTCTACGGTGGGCTCCAGTCGCTCCAGGACGAGCTCGGCCAGGTGCTCCGTCCGGCCTTTGCCAAGCATCGCGCGCTGCTCGCGTGAGTCCACGAGCCCTGCGCGGCGCTTAGGGCTGGAGCACGGCCCGGAGCAGGCGGCGGCAAAGCGAACTGCCGGTCGCGCCGACGCGCCGAGCGGCGTCCTCTGTCATCGCTGTTTTGTCGCTGCCGTCGGCGTCGATGACCTTGGGGTCGCAGAAGCCCGGCACCCGCCCGGGACCGGCTTCCAGCGGCCGCATCAAGGTCGCGATGAACCCTGGGTCCCGGTGGTCGTCGAGGACCAGGATCTCCAGTCCGCGGTGGCTCTGCCGGCAGGCGCTCAGCACGGCCTGGCGGAGCAGGGCGGGCCGGTTGAACGTCGGGATGAGGACCGTAACTAGTGACAACCCGGACATCGGGGTCATCATACTGGAGCGACCGGATCGAAGTCTCCCCAATGATGGCACCGACAGACCCACCCGCCCCCGACCGACCCAAGCGCCGCGTGCGCTACTCGGGCAAGAACCCGCGTCGCTTCGACGAGAAATACAAGGAGCACGACCCGGTCCGCTACGCCGCCGATGTGGCGAAGGTGGTCGCCGGCGGCAAGACGCCGGCCGGTTCGCATCGGCCGATCATGGTCGCGGAGATCCTGGAGGCGCTCGCGCTCCAGCCCGGTGGGATCGTCGTGGATTGCACGCTCGGCCACGGGGGGCACGCCCGCGAGTTGCTGGCGCAGGTCGCGCCGCGGCACCCCGGTATCCCGCCCGCTGCGGAGGTGGTGACGACGGATGGGACCGGGAGTCTCGGAGCCACCTTCCCCGAGGTCACCGCCGCGACCACGGAGGGCGTGCCACAAGGCCGCCTCATCGGTCTTGATGTGGACCCCATCGAACAGCCGAAGACCATCGCGCGGTTGCGCGACGCGGGATTCGGCGAGGACGTCTTCACGCCCGTCCGGCGCAACTTCGCCGGATTGCCGCAGGTCCTCGCGGAACTCGGCATCGAGGGCGCCGACGCCATCTTGGCGGATCTCGGCGTCTCCTCGATGCAGCTCGACGACCCGTCGCGCGGCTTCACCTTCAAGGACGACGGCCCGCTCGACCTCCGCCTGAACCCGCTACGTCCGCCCTCGGCATCCGATCTTCTGGCGTCCATCCGCGTCGATCGGTTGGAGGCGCTCCTCGCGGAGAATTCCGACGAGCCCGCCGCCGCGACGCTCGCCCGCGAGATCGTCGCCGTCCGCGACCGCGCGCCGATCACCCGCACGCGGCAGCTCGCCGACGCCTTGCGCGGGATCCTCGCCGGGTCGCGGCTCTCGCGCGGCCGCGATGCCGACAACGACTGCGTGCGCCGGGTGTTCCAGGCCTTGCGCATCGCGGTGAACGACGAGTTCGGCGTGCTCGACACCTTTCTTCGCAACCTGCCGGGCTGCCTCCGTCCTGGAGGACGTGTGGCCGTGCTCACGTTCCACTCGGGCGAGGACCGCCGGGTGAAGAAGGCTTTCCAGGAAGGCGAGAGGAACGGCACCTACTCGGCCGTGGCCCGCGACGTCGTCCGGGCGACGCCGGAAGAACAACGATCGAATCCCCGCAGCGCCCCGGCGAAGTTGCGTTGGGCGGTCCGCGCCTGATCCGACCGACGGGATCGATGGCGTAGCTTTTCATCGTGCCGAGGGCTGCTCTTGGCGGCCCTCGTGCCCCGCGGGCTGCCATGCCTTTTGCTTTCCGCCCGCGATGCTCCAATCTCCGGACACCGGACCGTGAAGATCTCCATCGTCATCCCTGCCTACAACGAAGAGAAGCTGTTGCCTGCGACGCTGCGCGCGGTGCAGGCGGCGCGGACGGCGTTCACGGAGCGCGGTTGGGACAGCGAGGTCATCGTCTGCGACAACAACTCGACCGACCGGACCGCCGGGATCGCGCGGGCCGGCGGAGCCGCGGTGGTCTTCGAGCCGATCAACCAGATCGGCCGCGCCCGGAACACCGGGGCCGCCGCCGCCACCGGTGATTGGATCCTCTTCGTGGACGGCGATTCCGAGCCATCGGCCGGGCTCTTCGGCGAGATGGCCGACGCCGTGTCCAGCGGGAAGGTGCTGGCCGGCGGTTCGACGTTGCGGACCGATGCGCGGAGCTGGTGGTACGACCTCTTCGCGTGGATGTGGTGCCAGTGGAGCCGGCTCGCCACGCACATGGCCGGCTCGTTCATCTTCGTGGAGACCGCGGCGTTCCGCGAGTTGGGCGGTTTCTCCGACAAGCTCTTCGCCGCCGAGGAACTGGATCTGTCGGTGCGCCTCAAGAAGCTGGCCGGGCAGCGCGGCAAACGCGTCGTCATCCTCCACCGGCATCCCCTCATGACCTCGGCGCGCAAGGCCGAGCTCTATTCGCTGCGCGAGACGGTGGTGTTCATCGTCAAGACCCTCCTGCGCCCGAAGAAGATGCTTTCCGACCGCTCGGCCTGCGCCATCTGGTACGACGGCCGCCGCTGACGCGGAGCTCCGGTCGCGCGAGGAACGCCGGCCATCCGGACCCGATGATCACGGGCGGGGGGGCTGCCTGACGAGGGGACGATTCTCCCTTGCCAGCCGGGCATCGGCTCCCCGATTTTCACGCATGGCAGACACCCTTCCGCCCGCCGCCGTCGATACCGAGTTCTATCCTCCGGCCGATACCTTCTTCCGTGCCCATGGCGCGACCGCGCTCACGTTCGACGATGTCACGTTGGCGACCCTCTACTCGGACGTCCTGCCGCGCGACGCCCAGCTCCACACGACCTTGGCGGAAGGCCTGAGCCTCAACATCCCGGTCATCTCGGCCGACATGGACACCGTCACGGAGGCGCGCATGGCCATCGCGATGGCGTTGAGCGGCGGCCTCGGGCTCATCCACTACAACCTTGCCGAGAAGCAGCAGCTCGCCGAGGTCAGCCGGGTGAAGAACCACGTCCACGGGCTGATCCAGGACCCGATCCAGGTCGGCCCCGACCAGTTCATCGGCGACGTGCTCGAGCTGATCGAGCGCAAGCGGTTCTCTTTCTCGACGTTCCCGGTGGTCGATTCCACCGGCAAGCTGATCGGGCTCCTGCCCGGCCACGTCGTGAAACCGCGCTACGCCAAGCGCAAGGTCGCCGAGTCGTTGCAGCCGCGTTCACAGGTGTACACGGTGAACGTGAAGGAGCTCGCGGCCGACCCGATCGCCCGGGCGGACCGCTTCTTCACCGACCACGCCGGCATCCACAAACTGCTCGTGGTCGATGACGAGGACCGGTTGCAGGGGCTCTTCACCTTGAGCGACATCGAGCGCATCACGGCGGAGAAGGGGGCCTGGCTGAAGCCGGCTCGCGACCCGGAGTTCCGCCTCGTCTGCGGCGCCGCCGTCTCGCCCCACCGGAAGGCCGACGGATCGCTCGACGGCGAACGCATCCGCAACCACGTCGGCGCCATGGTCGACCGCGGCCTGGATGTCGTGGCGGTCTCCACCGCGCACGGTCACAGCGCGGGCGTCGGCGAGGCGGTGCGCCTGATCCGCGCGGCGTTCCCACGGCTCCCGATCATCGCGGGCAACGTGACCAGCGCGAGCGGCGTCGAGTTCCTCGCCGACGCGGGTGCGGACGTCGTGAAGATCGGCCAGGGCCCCGGATCGATCTGCACGACCCGCGTCGTCGCGGGCGTCGGCATCCCGCAGCTCACCGCGCTCTACGTCGCCTCGCAGGCCGCCAAGGCCAAGGGCGTCACGCTCATCGCGGACGGCGGCATCACGAAGTCCGGCGACCTGGTCAAGGCGCTCACGCTCGCCCAGGCGGTCATCTGCGGCGGCATGTTCGCCGGATGCCCGGAAGCTCCCGGCCAGATCATGGAGATCAACGGCAAGCTGTATAAGCAGTACCGCGGCATGGGCAGCCTCGCTGCGATGAAGGCCGGCTCCGCCGCTCGCTACGGGCACGTCGCGTCCGACACCCACCGCAAGGCCGCCGCCGAAGGCGTCGAGGCGCTCAAAGAGGTCTCCGGCTCCGTGGACGCCGTGCTCGCCCAGCTCGTCGGCGGCATCCAGTCCGGCATGGGCTACCTGGGCGCCCGCGACCTCCCGGCGTTGCGCTCGAAGGCACGGTACATCCGCGTCAGCCCGGCCGGGCTGCGCGAGGCGTCGCCGCACGACGTCGTCGAGATCAAGGCCGGGTCGCAGCGGACCGAATGAACGGACCGTCCGGCGGCCGCGGAGCAGATACTACGCACCCGTAGTAAATCCTTTGCCAAGGTCCGGTGCGTGCGAAATGTTCACGGCCGTGATGAAGCCGTCCTCGTTCCGCCTCCGCGTCGCCGCGCTGCTGTCGGCCTTGTGCGCTGTCGTCGCGGTCCAAGCCGCGTCCGATTGGCCGATGTTCCGGGGACAACCGTCGCTTGCCGGCACCAGCGACGCGCGGTTGCCGGAAAAGCCGGTGCTGAAGTGGAGCTTCAAGACCGGCGGCCCGGTGAAATCATCGCCGGCCATCGTCGGCGGCAAGGTGTTCTTCGGCGCCGGCGATTCGAACCTCTTCTGCGTCGATCTCGCCGCCGGCAAGAAGGTCTGGTCGTTCCAAGCCGACGGACCGATCGAGGGGTCGCCGCTGGTGCTCGACGGACGTGTCTATTTCGGCACGGAGAACACCAACTTTTTCGCCATCGACGCCAAGACCGGCAAGGAGCTCTGGCGCCACGGCGTCGAGGACAAGATCCTTTCGAGCGCCAACTGGGTGCGGTCGCCCGACGGCGTGCGCAAGTCGGTGCTCATCGGCGCCTACGATTACCGTCTCTACGACCTGGACGCCGCGACCGGTAAGACCAACTGGGTCTTCGAGACCGGCAACTACATCAACGGTTCGCCGGCGATCGGCGACGGGCTCACGGCGTTCGGCGGATGCGACGCCATCATCCACGTGCTCGGTCTGGCCAAGGGCGAGAAGATCAAGGAGATCGAGGCCGGCGCCTACATCGCGGCGTCCGGCGCGCTGGTGGACGGCAAGCTCTACGTCGGCCATTACGAGAACGCCTTCCTGTGCGTGGACCTCAAGGAAGGCAAGATCGCCTGGACCTACAAGGACCGCGCGTTCCCGTACTTCTCGTCGCCTGCGGTCACCCAGGAATTCGTGGTCGTGGGCGGTCGCGACAAGCGCCTGCACTGCATCCGGCGGGCCACCGGCGAGGGCGTCTGGACCTTCGCCACGCGGGGCAAGGTGGACAGCTCGCCGGTCGTGGCCGGCGACAAGATCATCGTCGGATCCGACGACGGCCGGCTCTATATGGTGTCGCTCGCGACCGGGAAGGAGCTGTGGAACTACGAGATCGGCCAGCCCGTGCAGAGCTCCCCCGCGGTGGTGGACGGCCACATCGTGGTCGGGTCCGAGGACGGGAGCGTCTATTGCTTCGGGGAGAAGCGATGAGCCTCCTGCATCAAGGCATGTCGTCCCGCATCGCCCCGACGGCCTATGTCGCGCGGAACGCGGTCGTTTGCGGCGACGCGACCTACCACCCGAGATGCCTGTTGTGAAAAGGCACACGACAATTGTGGGGGCATGCCGATGCTGGCACCGCTTCGCGGTGCGGTCGAATTGCGTCAGGTTCCGGGGGTTTCGTCGCTGCGCTCCTCAACCCCCGGCTAATCGCTCGCAACGCTCCGCGTTGCCTGGAACGTGGACCGTCCGGGAGCGTAAGTTATCAATCTGTGTCCAATCGCACCTGCTCTTGGCCCAAACGCACCTGCGCCCGTTTCGGCAAGCCGGAGGCTTGCCAGCCATTAGCCAGGGATCGAGCGCAGCGACATCCCCGGTGAACGAGTCGGAGACGAGAGGCACCGCGAATGCGGTGCCAGCCGGCCGTCGCGCCCGCGCCGGGGCGATGATTGATATCCAGCGATCCGCTGGCACCGCTGCGCGGTGCGGTCGGCGTTCGTCCGGTTCCGGGGGTGTCGTCGCTGCGCTCCTCAACCCCCGGCTAATGGCTCGCAACGCTCCGCGTTGCCTGGAACGTGGACCGTCCGGGAGCGTAAGTTATCAATCTTTGTCCAATCGCACCTGCTCTTGGCCCAAACGCACCTGCGCCCGTTTCGGCAAGCCGGAGGCTTGCCAGCCATTAGCCGGGGATCGAGCGCAGCGACATCCCCGGTCAGCGGTCCGAGCCCAAGCGCATCGCGAAGCGATGCCAGCCCCGTGATCGCATGGCATCCACCTTTCTAAGCCTCCATTACCACCTCGTCTTTTCGACAAAAGACCGGCGGCCATCGATACGCCCGGAATGGTGTGCCCGTCTGCATGAGTATCTCGGAGGCACCGTCAACGGGCTTGGTGGCATCAGCCAGCAGGTCGGCGGCGTGGCCGACCACGTCCATCTGCTCGTCGGCCTGAAGGCCACGCATTGCCTCGCCGACTTCATGCGCGAGTTGAAGAAAGCTTCCTCTGCTTGGGCGCGGACTTATTTCGAGCCGGAGTTCGCGTGGCAGGATGGCTATGCCGCCTTCACGGTCAGCGCTTCCGCGCGTGAGCGGGTGCAGGATCACATCCGGAGTCAGGAAGAACATCACGCTCATCGGGATTTTGCGTCCGAACTGAAGGAACTGCTGGAGAAACACGGCGTGGCCTACGACCCGAGATACCTGCTGTGAAAAGGAACGCGACAATTGTGGGGGCATGCCGATGCTGCCACCGCTTCGCGGTGCGGTCGAATTGCGACCGGTTCCGGGGGTGTCGTCGCTGCGCTCCTCAACCCCCGGCTAATGGCTCGCAACGCTTCGCGTTGCCTGGAACGTGGACCGTCCGGGAGCGTAAGTTATCAATCTTTGTCCAATCGCACCTGCTCTTGGCCCAAACGCACCTGCGTCCGTTGCGGCAAGCCGGAGGCTTGCCAGCCATTAGCCGGGGATCGAGCGCAGCGACATCCCCGGTGAACGAGTCGGAGACGAGAGGCACCGCGAATGCGGTGCCAGCCGACGGCAACTTCTTCGTCTCGAACTATCCGTCATTCCAGCAACACTCCGATCGTTGACCTTATGTTCACCCGCATCTCACACGATCCCGCCGTCATGGGCGGGCGCGCCTGCATCCGCGGCATGCGTCTCACCGTCGCCCAAGTCATGCGGTTGCTCGCCAGCGGCATGACCCACGCCGAGATCATCGAAGCCTACCCCGATCTGGAGGCCGCCGACCTGACCGAGGCGATGCGTTACTCCGCCGCCCTCGCCAGCGAGGAACTGCATCCTTTCGAGCCGCTCGCCGCATGAGGTTTCTCGCGGACATGGGCGTGTCGCCGTCGACCGTCGCCGCGCTGCGGCAGGCGGGACACGACGCCGTCCATCTGCGCGATGAAGGGCTGCAGCGGCTCAGCGACGAACTCATCTTCGAGAAAGCGCGGCAGGAAGACCGCGTGGTGCTGACGTTCGACCTCGACTTCGCGGAGATCGTCGCCCGGACCCGGGCTTCGCTGCCCAGTGTCATCCTGTTCCGCCTGCGCACGGCGCGGCCGGACCATGTGACCGCGCTCCTGTTCCGGGTCTTGCCCGAGATCGAGAACCGCCTTTCCGGCGGGGCCGTCGTCACCATCGAACCGGCGGGTTACCGCTGGCGACCCATGCCATTCACCGACCCGGACACGGATCAGATCGGGACGCCTTGACCTGAAACCATCCACTTTGGACCTGAAACTTTTCCGATGAGCTCTATCACCATCGCCCCGCCGCCGAAGACCGCCGGTCCCCCCATCCAGAAGGAGACGACGGCCGGCAACTACTTCGTCGCGAACTACCCGCCGTTCGCCTTCTGGAAACAGGAGGCCATCCCCGAGTTCGCGGCCGCGCTCGAGATGCCGCCGCGGCCCGGCGTCCCGCTCGGGTTGTACACCCACATCCCGTTCTGCCGGAAGCGCTGCCACTTCTGTTATTTCCGCGTCTACACCGACAAGAACGCGGACGACATCAAGGGCTACATCGACGCGCTGCTCAAGGAGCTCGCCGTCTACGCCGCGAAGCCGTTCATCGGCGGGCGCAAGCCGAAGTTCATCTACTTCGGCGGCGGCACGCCCAGCTACCTGTCGCCGGACCAGCTGAGATTCCTCACCGACGGCATGAAGGCGCTGCTGCCGTGGGACGAGGCCGAGGAGGTCACCTTCGAGGGCGAGCCCGGCACGCTCACCGACCACAAGCTCCGCGCCATCCGGGATCTCGGCGTCACCCGCCTCAGCCTCGGCATCGAGCACTTCGACGACCACATCCTCGAGGTCAACGGCCGCGCGCACCGGTCCAAGGAGGTCCTGCGCGCCTACCACTATGCCCGCGAGATCGGCTTCCCGCAGATCAACATCGACCTCATCGCCGGCATGGTCGAGGAGACCGAGGAGAAGTGGAAGGAGACGGTCGCCAAGGCGGTCGAGCTGCGGCCGGATTCGGTGACCATCTACCAGATGGAGGTGCCCTACAACACGGGCATCTACCAGCAGATGCAGGCCGAGGGGAAACTTGTCGCGCCCGTCGCCGATTGGGCGACCAAACGCCGTTGGGTGGACTATGCGTTCGGCGAGTTCGAGAAGATCGGCTACACCGTCACCAGCACGACGACGGTCGTGAAGGATCCCGCCCAGGTGAAGTTCGTCTATCGGCAGGGCCTCTTCACCGGCGCGGACATCTTGTCGATCGGTGTCGCCAGCTTTGGCCACATCAACGGCGTCCATTACCAGAACCACCACGATTTCCAGCCGTACGTGGATGCCGTGGAAGCCGGCGGGTTGCCCACGCATCGTGCCTACACCGTGCCGGACGACGAGCGCTACCTGCGCGAGTTCATCCTGCAGCTCAAGCTCGGCAGCGTGGGCGCGGAGGCGTTCACGAAGAAATTCGGTCGCGACCCCCGCGAGCAGTTCGCGGCACCGCTGGCGACGTTGAAGGGGCAGGGGTTCCTGACGGAGGACGGCGACCGCATCGGGCTCACCCGCGACGCGCTGCTCCAGGTCGACCGCCTGCTGCACGAGTTCTTCAAGCCGGAGCACAAGACGGGGAGATACGCGTGAAGTGGAGCCATGGACTAGGTTGCTCAACTTAAGCGACGGATGATGACATTTCGCGATGCGCATTTGTCCGTTCTGCGGCAAATCGCCGATGAAATGTTGCTCAGGAATGCAATCAACGGGCTCGCAGGTGATCCAGCTGGTGGTTTCACGCACGGTGACATCCTGCGCGCTCGGCCCAAACCATCTCACGATGCATCCTGACCGTCCTACTAACTCGCTTGCCACGTGCCAGCGTCTCGGACTGCGGTGGCACGCGCAGCGGAGCGGAGCACGCCACCGCTTTGCCACCCGACACCCGCAGCCAGCAGGCAGCTCCGAAACGCTTCCGGCCGCACCGACCAAATCGGCGTCTCCGCTCCGCTCCGCCGCCGCACTCCAAGACCTCGCGGTGTCCGCATCCGGTTTGCGTGAGCGCGAAGCGTCTTGGAGTGCGCCAGTCCTCTGGCGCTTTTCTCCGCTGCGAACGGAGGGCCGGGCCGTTGCGTCAGTGACCATGGGCACGCCCCGACCCAAGCGGCAGAGGACTGCCGCAGTCCAAGACGCTCACGCGTTCTCGGTTGTTCCGGTCGGCCGGGGAACTGGTGACTTATTCTGCAACAGGCACTGAAAATGTCTTCGCCTTGACCACCCCATGATCTCCTCCAACCAGGTCGCGCAATCCGGATCGCACTTCACCGCCAGCGAAGCGGTGCGCGACATCGTCATCGCCAAGCTTGTCTCATGAGGACTCCCGGCCCTCTTCCGTCCTGTTGCCTCGCCCGCCCCCATCCGATGATCTGTCTCTGTCCCGAACCATGAGCGTCCCTGTCCAGCCACGGTCCGGGGTCCATCCGCTCGACGAGTTCTACGTCCGCGCCGGGCGCGCCCTGTTGCCGTTCACGGTCGTTTCCGGCGACGCGGTGCCGGAACCGTATCGGGCGCTTCTGGTCCACGAGCGGGACATGACGCGGACCCTTGAGCAGCATCACGGCGGGTCGATCCATCTGCGCGTGCTGTCGAGCCATCACGTGGGCGAAGCGTATTGGCGGGAATCCGTCCTCGAGCTCGACGGCTCGGACCGTGCGGTCGAGTTCGGTGCGATCAAGATCCATCTCGACCGCTTCCCGGAGCCGTGGCGCACGCAGATCCTGGAGGAGCATCTGCCGCTGGGCGGCATCCTCAACGCCAGCGGGATCCGCTACACCAGCCGGCCGACCGCTTATCTCTGCTTCAAGCCGGACGATTTCATCACGGCTGCGTTGCATCTGCAGGCTGCCGGGGCGCTCTACGGCCGACAGAACACGCTGCGCGACCTCGCCGGCCGGACGCTCGCGGACATCATCGAGATACTCCCATCGGCCCTTCCGCGGTCTCCCTGACGCTGACGCTTTCGTAGGAGGCCAGGGCAGGAGGCATTGGTGGGACGCGCCGTCGCCGGGTCGGCGGGCACCGCGCGGGACCGTCCCGGGGAGCGTTCCATCCGATGACGGCATCGAAAAAAATCTACGTCTCGACGGTTGCGTGTTCGCCGATCTGGCATTCAATACGTCTACGTATGAAACGAGTTGAGGTCTTCGACGTGGTGATCATCGGCGGCGGTCCGGCGGGATGCTCGGCCGGCGCGGTCTTGGCCGAGCAGGGCCACCGGGTCGTGGTGCTCGAGCGCGAGAAGTTCCCGCGCTACCACATCGGCGAGTCGATGATCCCGTTCACCTACCAGCCCTTGGAACGGATCGGGATGATCCCGCAGCTCAAGAGCTCGGCCTTCACCAAGAAGTTCTCCGTACAGTTCGTCGCGCCGTCGGGCCGCGCCGGTCAGCCCTTCTATTTCTACAACCGGTACGACCGCGAGACCGTCGCCCAGTCCTGGCAGGTGCTCCGCAGCGAGTTCGACCAGATGATGATGGACAACACCCGCTCCAAAGGGGCGGATGTCCGCGAGGAGATGGAGGTCGTCGAACTGCTCCAAGAAGACGGCCGGCATGTCGGCGTCGTCGCCCGAGACAAGGCGGGGGAAGCCATCGAGTTCCGCGCGCCGATGACCATCGATGCCACCGGGCGCGATGCCATCGCCGCGACGAAGAAGGCCTGGCGCCGTGGCGACCCGAAGTTGAACAAGGTCGCCGTGTGGACCTATTACAAAGGCTCCAAGCGCGATGCCGGCATCGACGAAGGCCAGACCACGGTGGCTTTCATCCCGGACAAAGGCTGGTTCTGGCACATCCCGCAGCACGGCGACATGGTGAGCGTCGGCGTGGTGGCCGACGGCAAGTACCTGACGCGGGACGGCTTGAAAGACCCCGCGACCATCTTCCACCGCGAGGTGCCCAACAATCTGTGGATCGCCGACCGGCTCGCGACCGGCACCTGCACGGGCGAATATTGGCTCACGGCCGAGTACACCTTCCGGTCCGAGTATTGCGCGGCCGACGGTCTGGTGCTGGCCGGGGATGCGTTCGGGTTCCTGGACCCCGTCTTCTCCAGCGGCATGATGCTTGCGCTGAAGAGCGGGGTGCTGGCGGCGGACGCGGTCCACGAGGCCCTGGAAGCCGGCGATTTCCGGTCCGAGCGGTTCGCGGCCTATGGCGAGGTGATGCGGGAAGGCATGGAGAACATGCGCAAGCTCGTGTACGCCTTCTACGATCCCGCGGTGAGCTTCAAGGCCGTCGCCGATTTGGATCCGGCCATCGCGGACGACCTCACCGATTGCCTCTCGGGTGATGTGAACAAGGATTTCTCGCGGCTGTTCGGCGCTTTCGCCGGGATCACCGAGTTGCCGGACATGCTGCCTTACGGCGTGCCGCAACCGGGGCGGGCGCCGCTTGTCCCGGCGTGAAACGTCGCTACCGTCGCCGTCGCGTGAACCTCGTCCAGATCACCCCCGGCGCCGGCGGCATGTATTGCGGGAACTGTTTCCGCGACAACGCGCTCGTCGCGGCCCTCCGGCGACAAGGCCACGACACCGTCATGGTGCCGCTGTATCTGCCGATGACGCTGGACGAGACGTCGTCCACCGCCGGGACGCCCACGTTCTTCGGCGGCATCAACGTCTTCCTCGACCAGAAATCCGCGCTCTACCGCGGTGCGCCGAGCTGGCTGCGGCAGCTGCTCGATTCGCCCGCGCTGCTCAAGTGGGCCGCCGGCAAGACCGCGAAGACGCGACCGGACGACGTCGGCGAGCTGACGGTGTCGATGCTCCAGGGCGAGCTCGGCAACCAGGCCCGCGATCTCGACGAGTTGGCGGCGTGGCTCCAGCAACTGCCGAGACCCGACGTGGTGTTCCTCTCCAACGCGCTCCTCGCGGGTTTCGCCCGGCAACTGAAGGCAGCGCTCGGCTGCAAGGTCGTCTGCTTCCTCCAGAGCGAGGAGTCGTTCCTGGATTCCTTGCCGGAGCCTTGGCGCACCCAAGCGTGGGCCACGCTGAAGGAGCGGGCCTCCGACATGGACGGCTGGATCTCGCCGAGCCGCTACTTCGCAGGACGGATGGCCGGGCGCCTCGGCCTCGCGGCGGACCGGATCCAGGTCGCTCCGAACGGCATCAGCCTTGCCGGCTACGACACGTTGCCGCCACGCGCCGCCAAACGGCCGGGCGACGAGCTCGCGATCGGTTTCTTCGCCCGCATGTGCCCGGAGAAGGGCCTCGACACCGTGGTCGACGCCTTCATCGAGGTCCGCCGGCGCGGACGTGTCCCCAAGGTCAAGCTGCGGATCGGCGGCGGCTGCGGTCCCGGCGATGAAAATTTCGTCGCGAGACAGAAGGACAAGCTCTCGGCGGCCGGTCTCTCGGCCGAAGCGACGTTCCATCCCAACCTGTCGCGCGAGGACAAGGTCGCCTTCTACGCGGGATGCGACCTCCTCTCCGTGCCGGCGCGGACCAGCGAATCGTTCGGCCTCTACGTCATCGAATCGCTCGCTGCCGGCACGCCGCTGGTCCAACCGGACGCCGTGACGTACCCCGAGCTGCTCGCCGCGACGGGCGGCGGCGTCATCAGCGGTCCGGACACGGCGGTCGCGCTCGCCGACGCTTGGGAGCCGCTGTTGCTCGATCCCGCGCGCTTGCGGTCGCTGGGCGACGCGGGCCGGACGGCCGTCCATGCCCGGTACAACGACGACGCGATGGCCCTCGGCATCGCCCGCGTCACCGAGGCGCTGATCTCGAAGAAGTCACCGTAAAGACGACCGCTCCGACCGCGATTCCAGGGCTTCGCCTCCCGATCGCGCCACGTTCCATCCAGAAGGGTGGCGCGCTCAAGGACCTGCTCGACCGCGAGGCCATCGCCTGCCTGGCGCACAAACTCTCGCTTGTCCATCCCGCCTGCGACGCCGACCCGCGGCCGACCTTGCCGATCCTGCAAGTGCTCAAGGACGACCCGGATGCCTGCGCCCGACGCAGCGCGGTGAACCCTCTGGGCGACATCGCCCAGGACCATCCGGCACTGGCCTTCCGGATCCGCGGGCGTTGGCTGGAAAGTGCCACCCTGGAACGCTGCTGGCTCATCCGCCATGCCGTGCGCCATCCCGCCAAGAAGGGCGTCGCCGAGGCGATCCGGCTCCGGCAGCCGGCCCGTTGAACGGTGGCCCGATAGCTCGCTCCGGACCGCTGCCCGCCGGTGCCTCCCGATGGACGTCGGCGTTTTTCTTTGGCCGGGGTGCGCCGGTCGCGCATCATCATCGCCATGACTGGACTCATCGCCATCGTCGGACGGCCGAACGTCGGCAAGTCGGCGCTGTTCAACCGCATCGTCCGCAAACGCATCGCCATCGTGCACGACATGCCGGGCGTGACGCGCGACCGCGTGACCGCGGAGGCCGAATGGCACGGACGGCCGTTCACGCTCGTGGACACCGGCGGCATCGGCCTGCTGCGCGGCGAGAAGTCCGAGGACGTCATCATCAGCGCCGCCTTCGACCAGGTGCAGATGGCGATCGAGTCGGCCCACGTCATCATCTTCGTGGTCAACGTCCAGGAAGGCATCGTGCCGCTCGACGCCGAGGTCGCGAAACGCCTCCACGCCGCCGGAAAGCCCGTCATCGTCGCCGTCAACAAGGTCGACACCTACCGGGCCGAGGGCGGCCTCACCGAGTTCTCCGCGCTGGGCTTCGAGAAGCTGCTGCCCGTCTCGGCGATCCACGGCGAAGGTCTCGATGACCTGATCGGGGCGGCGTTCCGCCATCTTCCGAAAGCCGAGCCGGTCGCGCTGCCTGCCGAGCCGGAAGATAACTACGGGAAGTTCGTCAAGAAGCCCACCGACAAGGAGAAGGCCGTGGCACGCGAGGCCGAGGAAGCCGCCGCACCGGTGAAGATCGCCATCGTGGGCCGGCCCAACGTCGGAAAGTCCTCGCTCATCAACAAGGTCACCGGATCCGAGCGCGTCATCGTCAGCCCGATCCCCGGCACGACCCGCGACGCGGTCGACGTGCCGTTCGAGGTGGACACCGAGGGCGTGCGGCAGAAGTACGTCCTCATCGACACCGCCGGCGTCCGGAAGGCCCGTCGCATCGACGACACCGTGGAGCTCTTCAGTGTCGAGCGCACCAAGGAGGCCATCGCCCGCTGCGACATCGCCGTCCTCGTGCTGGACGCCGAATCAGGGATCTTGGAGCAGGACAAGAAGGTCGCCGCGATCATCACCGAGAACCGGCGCGCCTGCATCGTGGTCGTGAACAAATGGGACCTCGTCGCCACCGACGTCCGCGAACGGCGCGAGAAGGAGATCGCCGAGCGCCGCGACCGGACCCGGGACCGCGACGACCGCGTGAAGCGGCCCACGATGCTCGTGGAGTTCGGGGCCTGGGTGCAGGAGAAGCTCTTCTTCCTGGACTACGCGCCGGTGATCTTCACCTCGGCGAAGGACGGGTTCCAGCTCGACCGGTTGCTCGAAGCCGTCCGCTACGTCGCCGCCCAAGGCCGCCAGAAGGTACCGACCGCCATCCTCAACCGGACCTTGCAGGACGCGATCGTCCGCAAGCAACCGGTGAGCGACAAGGGGCATCATCTGAAGTTCTACTACGCGACCCAGGTGCGGCAGAGCCCGCCGACCTTCCTGCTGTTCGTGAACAAGGACGAGCTGTTCAACATCGCCTACGAGAAGTACCTGATCGGCGAGCTGCGGACGGCGTTCGGGTTCGAGGGATGTCCGATCGTGATCGTGCCCAAGGCCAGGCCGAAGACGATCGCGCCCGTCCGGAAGTACCAGACCGCGACCGGCGAACCGGTGCCGCGGATCACGCCGCGGAAACCGAAGGGCAAGTCGTATCATCCGGACTTCCGCGACGGGCGATGGCTCCCGCCGGGCCCGGATGCGGCCCCGGCGCGCCGTGGGAAGCCTGCCGCTGTCGGTTTCCCTGGAGCCAAGCCTGGAGCCAAGCCTGGAGCAAAGGCTGGACCTCGGACCGCCAAGGCCACGTCCTTCGACGCGCGGCCTGCGCGGCCGGGCACCGGCAAGCCCAAGCGCACGATGCGCGGTGGCCGTCCGATCGGGAGCAAGGTCGGGAGCAAGGTCAAGCCGGCGATGCGGGGCGGACGCCCGATCGGCAGCAAGGTGAAGTCCGCCGGGAAATCCGTCGCCAAGGCCAAGCCGAAATCCAAGGCCTGAGGCGGGCCGGCGGCGGCGCCGCCGATCAGAGGGCCAAGGCCGCCCGCAGCTTCTCGATCCGGCGGCGGTTCACCCCGAGGTCGGAATGTCCGACCCGCGACGCGGACCGCACGTGGACGACCCGGGCGGGTCCATCGTAGAGGAACTCCACGTCGTCCACGAACCGGAAGAGCAGGGAGGTGGACTCCGCCCGGAGGTAGCCTTCGCGCTCTTCGGTGACGCGGGTCCTCGGTTCGGCGAGGACAGCGGCCTTCAGCTTGGCCATCGTCTCCTCGACCGACCCGCGGACCGACAACGGCGCGATCAGATGGTCGGGGTCGGGGTCCTGGCTGCCGACGCAGTTCGGCGAGCCGGGGCAGGGCAGGAGCTTGCCTGCGACGGGGCCGAGGACGGGAGGGCGGTTCATGCGGCAGCCGAGGACCGTCGCCGCTGCGGTCGCCGCCGCCAACCAGAGAAGGATCCGGATCTGTTTCATGGGGGCACGGTAGCCCGGTCCGGTCCGGGCGCAGCCGGAAATCCGGCGCGACGCTTGCCAAACAAGTTTATGTTCGTAAACTTCCCCTGTCCCACGGGTGTATGCGTCGCGGACCGCTTTGTCGGGGGTCAGCGTTTGACTTTCGTTTTGTCGGTCCCTTAACTCTCGCGCACTTGTCCCCGGGCGTTGTGGCGATACGCGTGGACGCCGTGGGCCGGAAAAGGGCAGCTGTGGCAGCCAAAGACGATTATCTCATCGATACGATGCTCGACATGGGTCTCCTGACCCACGAGCAGGTGGAGGCCGGTCGCGCCGAGGCGGAAGCGGCGGGCGAAGGCGTGCTCGACACCATGACGAAGAGCGGCTCGATCGAGCCGGCCATCGTCGTGATGGCGAAATCCACCTATTTCGGGGTCGAGTCCGTGAACGTCTCCGACCTCCGGTTGGCCGACGACGTCATCGGCTTGTTACCTCGCCACGTCGCCAAGAAGTTCGACGCCGTGCCGGTGGGCCAGAGCGATTCCGGCGCCGTGGTCGTCGCGCTCGCCGACCCGTCCGACATCGATGCCGTCGACGGACTCCGGCATGCTCTGAACCGCGACATCGAGCTCCGTGTCACCAGCCAGGCGGACATCGAGGCGTCGTTGGCAAAGTACTACGGCGGTGCCAGTCGCGACGACGGCGGCATCGGCAAGATGATCCAGGACATCACCGAGGGTGAGGTCGAAATCAATGCGTTCAAGGGCGATGTCGACGACGACGAATCGGCCGTCGAAGCCGATGCACCGGTCATCAGGCTGGTCAACCAGGTGATCGTGGACGCCTTCAAGAAACGCGCGTCCGATCTCCACCTGGAGCCGCTGGCCAAGCGTTTCCGTCTCCGGTTCCGCATCGACGGCGTCTGTGTCGAACAATCCGACCTCCCGAAGCGGCTCCAGGCACCGATCATCGCGCGCCTCAAGATCCAGGCCGGGATGAGCATCGCCGAGCGGCGCATCCCGCAGGACGGCCGCATCAATGTGCCGGTCGGCGCCGGCGGCAAGACCATCGATCTCCGCGTCAATTGCCTCCCCACGCAGCACGGCGAATCGATCGTCATGCGTATCCTCGACAAGTCCGGCCTGAAGCTGGGCCTCGCGGAACTTGGTTTCTTCGCGGACGACCAGCAGAACTTCGAGCGGATCATCGGCCTGCCCGACGGCATCCTGCTCGTCACCGGTCCGACCGGTTCCGGCAAGACGACCACGCTGTACTCCTGTCTCAACTACATCAACCGGCCCGACCGCAAGATCATCACGGTCGAGGACCCGGTCGAGTACATGCTCGCCGGCATCAACCAGGTGCAGGTCCACGAGCAGATCGGGTTCACCTTCGCGCTGGCGCTGCGCTCGATGCTCCGCCAGTCGCCGAACGTGATCATGCTCGGGGAGATCCGCGACATGGAGACGGCGTCCATCGCCATCAACGCGTCGCTCACCGGCCACCTGGTCTTCTCGACGCTCCATACCAACGATGCGCCCGGCGCGGTGACCCGTCTCATCGACATCGGCGTGAAGCCGTTCTTGGTGGCGTCGTCCGCGCGCTGCCTCATGGCGCAACGTCTCGTCCGCAAGGTCTGCAAGAGCTGCGGCGCGGCGCATGTGCTCGACCCGACCGAGGCCGAATCGATCGGCATCACGCCCGGTCAGGTCGCCCAAGCCAGCGCCCGGAAGGGCAAAGGTTGCGGCGAGTGCAACAAGACAGGATGCAAGGGCCGCTTCGGCATCTTCGAGATCTTCAACATCAACGACGAGGCCCGGAAGATGATCTTCGACAAGGTGCCCGCCAACGTCCTCCGCGTGAAGGCCCGCGAGATGGGCATGCGCACGCTGCGCGAGGACGGCGTCCGCAAGGTCCTCGCCGGCCTCACCACCGTGGATGAGGTGATGCGCGCCACGGTCACCGACCACTGAGCCCACGAACACCGCGACGACGACGAAACGCGCCGCGCCGAGGCGCACCTGAAACATCCGATCCCGTTCTTCCGACATGTCGTATCAAATGTCCGATCTGTTGCAGTTGATGGTCTCCGAAGGGGCCGCCGACCTGCACATCCGCGTGAACATCCCGCCGGTCATCCGGCTCCACGGCATCCTCCACCGGGTGGAAGGCCCGGTGCTCAAGCCGGAAGATACCGAGGAACTGATGCGCGCCATCACCTCGGAGGACCACATCCAGCAGATCCGCGAGAAGGGTGGCGCCGACTTCGGGTTCGCCTTCGGCGAGTTGGCCCGGTTCCGCGTCAGCGCGTTCAAGGAGAAGGGCAACTTCGCCATCGTGTGCCGGCAGATCCCCAGCAAGCTGCTCACGATGGAGCAGATCGGCATCCCGCCCAGCGCCCGCGAATTGCTCTTCAAGCCGCGCGGCTTGGTCCTTGTGACCGGTCCGACCGGTTCGGGCAAGACGACCACGCTCGCGTCGATGATCAACATCATCAACGAGGAGCGCGACGAGGCCCACATCATCACGGTCGAGGACCCCATCGAGTATTACCACAAGCACAAGAAAGCGGTGGTGACCCAGCGTGAGGTCAACGTCGACGTCCCGAACTTCGCCGAGGCGCTGCGCCGCGCGCTGCGGCAGGACCCCGACGTGATCCTGGTCGGCGAGCTCCGCGACCTCGAGACGATGGAGGCGGCCATCACCGCCGCCGAGACGGGCCACTTGGTCTTCGGCACTTTGCACACCACGGGCGCGGCGAAGACCATCGACCGCATCACCAACGCCTTCCCGATGAACCAGCAGGAGATGATCCGCATCCAGCTGTCCACGGTGCTCCAAGCGGTCATCTCTCAGCTGCTCATCCCGCGCCACGACAAACCGGGACGCGTCGCCATCTTCGAGATCATGGTCAACACGCCGTCCATCGCGGCGCTCATCCGCGACAACAAGACCTTCCGCATCCAGTCGGACATCCAGACCGGCGCCAAGTATGGCATGGTGACCCTCGACAGCTTCTTGGTGGACAAGTGGCAGTCGGGCCTGATCGCCGAGGAAGAGGTCATCAACAAGGCGCAGGACCCGACCACGATCATCCAGAAACTGCAGGAGTTGAAGGCGGCGAAGAGCGAGGCCGAGGCCTCCGGACGCCGCTGAACGAGGTGACTTATGCCCGAAGTGGTGACTGATCCGTTGTTGTCGCTCGTCCGGGAGCGCGGCCTGCTCGACGACCTCCAGACCGAGGAGGTGATGCAGGAGCACATCCGTGGCGGGAAACCCGTGTCGCAGGTGCTGCAGGACCACGGCCTGCTGGACATCGATTCCATCCTGCAGATCATGGCCGACCAGTTGTCCACGATGGTCGTCACCATCGAGGACTCGGCGATGACGCCCGAGGTCGTCGCCTCGGTCCCTGCCGATAGCGTCCGCATGTACCAGTGCCTGCCCGTCGCCCTGTACGGCGACACCGTCCAGATCGCCCTGGTGGACCCGTTCAACCCCCAGGTCATCGACGAGCTCGGCTTCACGGTGAAGCACCAGATCCAGTTGGTCGTGGCCGATCCGGCGGCGGTGCTCAAGGCGATCGAGAAGTTTTATCCGTCGCAGGCCGGCGGCGGTGTCGGCGGCGGCTACGCCGACCTGCTCAAGGAGCTCGGGTCCACGATGGACCTCTCCGCGGTCGAGGACGGCAAGACCGGCGTGCTGATGAAGCTCGACGACGCGGTCAACGACGCGCCGGTCGTGAAGTTCGTCAACCTCGTCCTGATGCAGGCGGTGCAGGACCGGGCGAGCGACATCCATTTCGAGCCGTTCGAGGACGAGTTCAAGATCCGCTACCGTGTCGACGGCGCTCTCTACGAGATGTCGCCGCCGCCGAAGCACCTCGCCAATCCTGTGACCTCGCGTCTCAAGATCATGGCGAACCTGAACATCTCGGAGCGCCGCATGCCGCAGGACGGCCGCATCTCCGTGACCATCGCCGGGAAGCAGATCGACCTGCGTCTCTCCACGCTCCCGACGGCGTTCGGCGAATCGGTCGTGCTCCGCGTGCTCGATCGCAGCGCCATCAGCCTCGACCTCGAGACCCTCGGCCTGCCCAAGACCATCTTCGATTTCACCATCGAGACGATCAACCAGCCGAACGGCATCTTCGCCGTCACCGGCCCGACCGGCTCGGGCAAGACCACGACGCTCTATTCCTGCCTGCGCCGCATCAACACGATCGACACCAAGTTGTTGACGGTCGAGGACCCGGTCGAGTTCGACATCGAGGGCATCATGCAGGTCCAGGTCAACGAGGGCTGCGGCATGACCTTCATGAAGGCCCTGCGCGCCTTCCTCCGGCAGGACCCCGACATCATCATGCTGGGGGAGATGCGCGACCTGGAGACGGCGCAGATCGCCATCCAGGCGTCGCTCACCGGCCACTTGGTGCTTTCCACGCTGCACACCAACGACGCCTCCGGCGCCGTGACCCGTCTGGTGGACATGGGCGTCGAGCCGTTCCTGATCTCCTCGACGCTGCTGGCCGTGCTCGCGCAGCGGCTCGTCCGCAAGGTGTGCGTGAAGTGCCGCACGCCTTTCGAGCCGACCGAGAGCCAGCTCGGCCTGCTCAACCTCTCGCCGCACGACATCGGCGACAAGAGCTTCTACTACGGACGTGGATGCCCGGTCTGCAACGACACCGGCTACAAGGGCCGCAAAGGCATCTACGAGCTGCTGGTCATCACCGACGCCATCCGGAACCTCATCAACGAGCGCGCGCCGACGGTCGTGGTCCGGCAAAAGGCGGTCGAGCTCGGCATGATCACGCTGCGCGACGACGGTCTCCGCAACATCTTCGACGGCGCCTCTTCCGTGGAAGAAATCCTGAAATACACCTGAGCTCCGAAGGAAAGTAAGGCTATGCCCAAATTCAACTACGTCGCCATGGACTCCCGGGGGAAGGAGACCAAGGGCACGCTCGAGGTCGGCAGCCAGGCCGATGCGATCAACCGTCTCAAGGAGATGGGCTTCTTCCCCACCAAGGTGATGGAGGCCGAGAAGCCCGCCGCCAAGAAGGACGCCAAGAAGGGCGGGGCCGCCCCGGGCACCGCCAAGGGCGGGGCCAAGAAGGGCATCAACCTCAACATCAAGATCCCCGGCCTCGGTGGAGGCGTGAAGACCAAGGTCCTCACCACCTTCACCCGCCAGCTGGCCACGCTGGTGGACGCCGGTCTGCCGCTGCTCCGCGGGCTCCGTGTCCTGGAGAAGCAGGAACGCAACCCGACGCTCAAGGGCGTGCTCAACGACCTCGCCATGTCGATCGAGGGCGGCAGCACCTTCTCCGAGGGCCTCGCCCAGCATCCGAAGGTCTTCAACAAGCTTTTCGTCAACATGGTCAAGGCGGGCGAGCTCGGCGGCGTGCTCGAGGTCGTCCTGAACCGTCTCTCCGAGTTCATGGAGAAGGCGGAGAAGATCAAGGGCAAGGTCATCGCGGCGATGTTCTATCCGTCCGCGGTCATGACCGTGGCGGTCGGCATCTTGGCGCTGCTGATGGTGGTCGTCGTGCCCAAGTTCAAGCAGATCTTCGCCGACATGCTCGGCGACGCGGGCATGCCGGCGTTCACCGAGTTCGTCCTCAAGATCTCCGATATCATCAAGGACTACACCATCGTCTTCCCCGAGTGGGCGGGCGGCTTCCCGGTCCCGGGACCGGTCGTGGTCGGCCTCATCATCTTCGTGATCTTCTTCAAGATCGGCGTGAAGACCAAGAAGGGCCGCTGGTTGTTCGACAAGTTCAAGCTGCACATGCCGGTCATCGGCAGCGTGGTCAGCAAGGTAGCCATCTCCCGTTTCTGCCGGACCCTCGGCACGCTCGTGAGCTCGGGCGTGCCCATCCTCCAGGCCTTGAACATCGTCAAGGAGACCGCCGGCAACGTCATCATCGCCAACGCGGTCCAGGCCATCCATGAGAGCGTCAAGGAAGGCGAGACGATCACGGCCCCGCTGGAGAAATCCGGTGTGTTCCCGCCGATGGTGATCTCGATGGTGGACGTCGGCGAGCAGACCGGCGCGCTGCCCGAGATGTTGCTCAAGATCGCCGACAACTACGACGACGAGGTCGACAACGCGGTCGCCGCCATGACCTCGCTGCTGGAGCCGATCATGATCGTGTTCCTCGCCGTCGTCGTCGGCAGCATCGTCATCGCGCTCTTCCTCCCGCTCATCACGCTCATCGACAAGCTGGGCGGCGACGAGGGCAGCGGCAAAGGCGACTAGGCTTCCCGAGCCCCCCCGTCCCGACAGCGGCCACCGGAGATCCCGGTGGCCGCTTTTCTTTTACCGCCCGCCCGGCCCGGCCGGCCCGGCGCGGCTTAAATCGTTCGTCAAAGCCGGCCGGTGATGGATTCTTTCCGCGTGGAATCTTCCACCTACGGTCCGGACGCGTTCATCCTCCGCTTCGCCGAGCGGGCGGACGAGACGGCGTTCCGGCGGGCGCGACAACTCGTCGAGGAGCTCGAGCGATGTCCGCTCCCGGGGCAGTCCGAGGTCGTCCCGGCCTTCACGACGCTGCTGATCTGCTTCGGGGCAGGGGCCGCGTCGGCCGCGAGCGAGGCCGGTCTCGCCGCCTTCTGCGGGCGGATCCGGGAGACCGTTCTGTCGTCGGTCCACGAAGGCGGCCGCCTCGTCGAGATCCCGGCCCGCTACGATGGACCGGATCTTGCCCGTATCGCGGGATCGGCGGGCATGTCGGTCGAGGAAGCGGCCGCGCGTCACGTCGCGCCGGACTACCGGGTCCATTGCCTCGGGTTCGCTCCCGGCTTCCCGTATCTCGGCGGGCTCGACCCGGCGTTGGCCACGCCGCGGCTCGCCACGCCGCGCACTTCGGTCGCGGCCGGTAGCATCGCGATCGGCGGCGAGCACACCGGGATCTACAGCACGCCCAGCCCGGGCGGGTGGAATCTCATCGGGCGCACCGCCGCGCCGCTCTTCGATACTCGGGCGGCCTCGCTCGGCGACGGCAGGATCACTTGCCGTCGTGGCCGGCCTTCAGATGTTCGGCGAGCAGGTCGCGGCCGAAGTCGCCGGCGAAATCGCGCCACACCGCGTGGACGTGGTTGGCGTCGTTCTGCGTGTTGTCGTACTCGAGCACGAAGGTCGGCCCGTGGACGCGGTAGTAGTGGCGCTGGCCGCGCTCGAAGCTGCCCATCCAGGCGAAGCGGATGTCGTCCATGCCGGCCTTCTCCAGCTTGGCCATGTCGGCGGTCGCGACGTCCCAGCGGGCGCGGTCGATATAGGCGCGGATGAGCTTCATCGCGGTGGCGCGCTGTTCAGACGTCATGTCGCCGAGCCGGAGTCCGGCGGGCTTGCCGAGATCGGCCTTGCGGACGGCGAGGGTGAGGATGTCATCGGGCGCCTTGGTGTCGAGGACCGCGCTCTTGCGCTGGTCGTCGGTGAGCGATTTGACGAGTTCGCGGCCGAGCTCTTCCTCGGCACCGAGCACGCGCACGCCGGCGCGCGGCCCTTTGCGGACCTCGCCGGGGTTCGTGCCCATGAAGTTCGGCGTGCCGGAAGCGACCTTGCCGCCGACGAGGGTGAAGTTGACCGAGAGATGGTGGCCTTCGACCCGCCAGCCCCAGGTGCCCTTCTCCGATGGCGTGCCGAAGATGCTGACGTGGTAGAGCTGCGGATCGCGCGGGAACTTGCGGTCCGGCCCTTCCATGTCCTGCAGGATCTGCTCGAGGCTCATGATGGTCGTGGCCTGGGCGAAACCGCGCTGGCTGAGACCGCTGCTGAGCAGCGCGAAGGCGAGCGGACGCTGGGCGGGGGCCATGTCCTTCACGGTGAGGCCCTTCCTCTCCTTCGGGATGAAGTGCCAGTTCTCGCGCTCGTCGGAATCGAAGGCGAAGGCGGCCTTGGACTTCTGGCCGTCGTCGAGCGCGGCCAGGAAGTTCTTGGCGGCGGAGGCCATCTCTTCCGGCGCGGCGGCGATCGCGCGCAGGCAGAGCAGTGCGGAGAGGATCAGAGGAGACTTCATACGGTGAGCGTGGTCCCGGGAGCCGCGCGCACCCAAGGAAAAAAGCGTGACGCCCGGGGACGGTTGCCGGTTTATCGGGGAGTCCCACCTTTGCCCCCCCGCCATGAACGCCTATCCCGTCCATCCGTGCCCGTCGTCCCGCCGGGCCTTCACGCTGATCGAGCTCCTGGTCGTCATCGCCATCATCGCGATCCTCGCCGGGATGTTGCTGCCCGCGCTGGGCAAGGCGAAGGACCGCGCGCTGCTCGCCAACGACCTCAGCGGCATCCGGCAGGTGGTGCTCGCCGCGCATATGTTCGCCGGGGACAACAACGACTACCTTCCGTACTCGAGCTGGGGCTATCCCGCCGATCGCGACAACTGGGCGCACGCGAAGAACATCCCCGACGGCTCCGGCAAGGATGATCCGTTGATCATGTCGAACCAGATGGAGTCGTTCCGCAAGGGCCAGCTCGGGAACTATCTTCAGGCGGTCAAGCTGCTCACCTGCCCCAAGGACTTCGCTGAACGTGGTGGTGGCAAGGGCAAGGCCGACTTCAAGCGCCGTCAGATCAAGATCACCAGCTACGTCTGGAACGGAGCCATCATCGGCTACCAATCTCCGCCAGCGGCGCAGCTCACCTCGACCTACAAGCTCGGAGGCCTGCGTCCGACCGGTATCCTCATGTGGGAAGGACCCGAGAGCGAGGAGAGCTACCTCTTCAACGACGTCGGCAACCAACCCCACGAAGGCGTCTCGCAACGCCACGGGGCGACGCGCCGTCCCAAGGACCAGACCGAGCAGGTCGGCGGCATCGCGCCGGTCGGCCGCCTCGACGGATCCGCGGCCGCGCTGAAGATGCAGCAGTGGTTCTCGCCCATCTACGCCGGCAGACCGATCTGGCCCGCCACCGCGAAGTTCGAGGGCCCGAACGACTGCTGGTTCAATCCCGGCGCGAAGGACGGCGGATATTGAGAGGGGGGTCTGGGGTCTGGCCTCTGGGGTTTCGGGTTTCAGGTTTCAGGACTTCGGCATCACGCATCACGGCCGCTCTTCGCCGTGCCGCTTCTCTTGCCGTGACGTGGCCGCACGATAGCCTCGGCGCGTGAGATTCCTCCGGACGCTTCTCGGCCTTGTCGTCCCTCTGGTCTGCTGGGCGCAGCACGCCACCAATCCACCTGCGTTCGCCGCGGCGGCCGGGGATGCCAAACGCTTCCAGCTCGCGCCCGGCCTCAAGCTCGGCGTCTGGGCGGCCGAACCGCAGCTCAGCAACAGCGTCGCCTTCAGCATCGACGGCAAAGGGCGCATCTTCCTCGCGGAATCCGACCGCTGGGCCATCAGCGTCTTCGACATCACCGCGCACACGAACTGGCTGCTGCAGGACATGTCCTTCCGCACCGTCGCCGACCGCGCCGCCTTCCTGAGCAACCAGTTCGCGACCAACATCACCTTCCTCACCAAGGACAGCGAGGTCGTGCGGCGGATCGAGGACCGCGATGGCGACGGCCGGGCCGACCCTCCGGAGATCATCGCGACCGGCTTCAACTCGGTCGTGGACGGCACCGCAGCCGGCGTGCTGGCGACGGGCGACGATCTGTACTTCGCGAACATCCCGAACCTGTGGAAGATCTCGGCGGCCGGACCACGGGTCGCGGATGGCCGCGCCGCCAGTCCCCCCACCCCAGACCCTAGACCCGAGACCCGAAATTCCTTGGCCACCGGCTTCGGCGTCCACATCGGCGTGTCCGGGCACGATCTTCACGGCTTGATCAAAGGTCCGGACGGCCGGATCTACATGAGCTTCGGCGACCGCGGCGTGTGCCTCACCAACCGCGAGGGCTCGGTGATCAACCTGCCCGATTGCGGCGGGGTGCTGCGCTGCGAACCCGACGGCCGCGACCTGGAGCTCTTCTGCTCCGGCCTGCGCAACCCGCAGGAGCTCGCCTTCGACGACCTCGGCAATCTCTGGACCGTGGACAACGACACCGCCGGCGCGGATCCGTGCCGCGTGCTGCATCTGGTCGAAGGCGCCGACTACGGTTGGCGCACCAGCTATCAGCACATGGACGGCTTCGGTCCGTGGGTGCAGGAAGAGCTTTGGAAGGGCGGCCAGGACGGCATCCTCCCGCCCGCCGGCACGGTGAGCCAGGGACCGAGCGGGCTCGCG
>Ga0209443_1000435_pt1 | contig 28097 bp, 27 predicted proteins | sample LauGreBMM110DCMD_2_FD_187571 | JGI IMG/M metagenome (GOLD analysis project Ga0209443, IMG submission 187571) | Freshwater lake microbial communities from Lake Michigan, USA - Su13.BD.MM110.DCMD (SPAdes) (version 2) | ecosystem: Environmental > Aquatic > Freshwater > Lake | place: Lake Michigan... | reverse complement strand
TTCCGTCAATCAATGCATTTGAATACACATGCAAGTCACCACTCAAATTCTCATTACCAGATACATCCAAGTTTCCGTCAATCAATGCATTTGAATACACATGCAAGTCACCACTCAAATTCTCATTACCAGATACATCCAAGTTTCCGTCAATCAATGCATTTGAATACACATGCAAGTCACCACTCAAATTCTCATTCCCAGATACGTCCAAGTTTCCAAAAACATATGCATTCCCAGATACATCTAAATTCCCAGATATATCTACATTACCATAAATAATAATATCACCACTAATATCACTTAAAAAGGTAATATAAGAATTATCTTGTCCAACATCTCCTGTAACAGACAAATTAGTGGCAGTAGTATAGTTACTTCTTACAATATTATTTCTAGTATTAAAATTTACACCTCCATACCTTCTAAAAGACATTATATATATGGTTCAAATAATATTTTAAAAGAATATACACAATAAAAAATTGGCGGCATATGCCACCAATTTTTTATTTTACCTAGCTACAGATATTTACTAACACTAGGCCTTGAAGTTCAACTTCTTTAGAACAGGAACGTCAAACTTCACTACATCCTTTTCTATCGTTCTTCCTCTTCTTCACAGCAAGCATTTGTTGTAGAGGCTCTAGGAGGCGAGCAATTTGGCGTCCTAGGCTCAAGTCTACTGACAGGCTTCTCCGAATCAAACTCTAGACGTGGATTCACAATTGGTCTCCTCTTGCTATTAATAGTAGTAGGCCTGCTAATAGGCTCCCTATAAGCCGAAATCTTCCAGAACCACGGATCATCATATATAATTTTTATTTCTTTACCATTCAAGAGACGCTCGCGAGAGTTGTTTGCATTTTCGCTATCGTTCCATCGCTTCCAATGAATAAAGACACGATTAAAATTTTCTCCCTTCTTATCACTATGCTTGCGAACAATGTCCACGCGCAAAATCTCACCCATGTTCAATGAATCAAAGATGCCACGAATGCGGCGCTCATCAATATTTGGAAACACACGAGGAATACAAAGGCTAGGAACACTTGCAGGCATAGTTCTGAAATCAATAGTAGTAGTCATTTTAAGGCGCTTGAAATTGTATATATCATTTTATTTTAAAAAATAATTTCAATTTTTTTTTCAAATAAAAAGGAGGGCTTATATCTGAAGACATTGGTTCCCTATAAAAAAGGAGGGCTTATATCTGAAGACATTGGTTCCCTATAAAAAATTGATTCAATTATAATCTAAAAATAATACATTATAATTAACAATGGAAAAGGAAATGAATTTTGAATCGTTAAAATTGTCAGTTTCCGAATCTATAAAATTGTGTTCAGAAGAACAACAGAAGGAAATTTATCAATATTTAAATGAAATGACGGAACATGAAAGAGTTGCATATGAAATAGCATTTAATCATTTAGGTACATCTTTTAACGTTTATAGAAGCAATGGATTTATTGACTGGAAAAAGTCTAAAAAATAATTCATTTATAATACCCGATTATTCATAGATAACCGATTATTCATAGATAACTGCTTCAAAACTCTTTGTTTTTTTGCAACATTTATTATTGCATCAGCTGCTGTTGTAGCAAGTGATCCAGCCATTTTAATTAGATATGTAGTAGCCAATAAATACAATCTAGTCGGACTAAAAAACGTAAACCAACCAGTAAACCAAGTACCCCATCCAACTAGAAAAACACGCATGAAACCATTTAAAAAACATTCCATTCCAGAACTTTCAAAAGGACCAAAACTAGATTTATTACCTTTACAAAATATTACAAATTTATCTAGCCAATCTCCACCATTGTCAACATTTTTTGTAAGTGGTTCTTTATTATCTGACATTCGTATATTATAATCAGTTTTTATTTATTTTTTTAAAATCTGAAAATGATAAATTGTATTTTTTATCGACCACTTTTCTTTCTACTTTCTTTAAAAAACTAAAGTTTATAAATTTTCCTTCATATGTATATCTATTCGCTCTTTCTTTTAACAAAATCTTCTCTTTCTCTTGTTCTTTTGTAATAGGAATACTATTTTTGGGAGGAACACCTACATTTACTCTACCATTTGTACCTTCTTTATTATAACTTTTAAATTTTGCAAATACATTTTTTTTCTCTGGTACAATGTCTTTTTCTTTTTTCTGTTCTTCTTTTTTTTCTCGATCTTTTTCCCATCTTTTTTCAGCTACTTCCAACTCTTCTTCCATATCCACATATAATGGACGGCAATTGAATTGCTTAACATATTTTCTAGCTACTACTTCTAAATATCTATAAGGAATAGCATTGTCACTATAATATCTAAATGATCCTTTTATATGATCATAAATCATCAAAACATTACCTTGGGGAGTAGTTTCCATAACATAACAATGTAATAATTTTTCTATACGTAAATTGATTATGAAATTCAATGCGAATTCTTTAGCGTTATTTAATATTTGTATTTTATCAGATAATAACTCATCTAATTTTTCAACTTCTATATACAACTCGGATTTTTCTTGAATTTCTTCACTTGATAATTGAAGCTCTATATCAGATAGCCTATCTGTAATTTCCTTTCTTTTATTTTTATAGTTATTTTCTGTAGTAATAAAAAAACTTTCCTCTTTTTCTTGTAATAGTGCTTTCTCTCTTTCATCAAATTGAAACTCTTTGTCGAGTTTTCTAATTTCAGGGGAAAATTTATCCTCATATTTAACAATAGGTTTTTCTACTTCAAATACCGGAGAAACTTCAAATATATCAGAAACTTCAAATATATCAGAAGTGAATACATCTATTATTTGTTTACTAGAGTGATATAGAAAAAATAATCCTAATAAGGTATAAAAAATGGTCATTTCATCCATAATATATACTTCCTTCAATAACTTTAAATTGTTTCTTTCATTTACATTTTTTCAAATAATTCGTGTACTTCATTTGATAAATCTGGCAATTTAATCAGTTCATAGTTCTTCTCTTCTGCATCCGGGTGCAGCCGAACCAAATACAAATCTCTCACTTTCTTACCATATTTATCTTCCAAAATCGCTTTATAGGTGTTTAGTTGCAACGCATAATGCCAGAAATTAGAATCCGGTAAATGACAGATTTGCGGAGGTAAAGCGAATTTATTCCAGTTATTTACGCGTGTTATGTTTTTAGCTCTTTTCCAGTCATAAATAGACAATGTGCCGTCCTCATTTTCATAAATCATATCCACAGATCCCGAAATCTTTACATCTTCATTGTAAATGGTCCACTCTGTTCTATAAGGTTTCAATTGAGGAAAATCCTTTACGAAATTTATAAAATATTGCCACTCAATTGATGTAGAATCATGAATACCTTTATGTTGGCTCATGTATAAATTATATAAATGATAATGTGTATAGCCACCTGGCAGCAACTTTTCATTCATAAAGCATTCAATTTCGAAATGCAAATCTGTACCCGCGCTAGAAACGCTACTACCATATGCGGTCCATTGTGCCTTGATTTGCTCTGCAGTAAGACCCCAATATTTATGCCCTTCTTTCCATGCCTTACCTTTCATCATGGAAGAAATAATGGCATCCGAATCAAATTTTGGAAAATGAGTATGATTCCATGTTGTTACAGAAGTGTATTTAACTTCTGGTTCAAAACTGATGACATATTTATGTCCTTCTTCAAAGAATTGAATATATTGATCTCTTTGATCCGCATTTCTAACTGATAATACTGGTTGTAGTGTTGGCTTCATAATAAATAATGTATCTTATATTTATTATGTTTAAATAGTATCAATTTTTTTAAGGTGGAAAATGTGGAATTATATTCTTTTATATATTTTAAATGAGTAACTATTATGTAAATAGTACTAGTTTAACTAGTTTTTTTAATACTCAAAAACCACAAACTGGTCCAACTACTGGTTATCAACAAAGTAATGGAACAGATATAGCTAATCTTTTTACTTTATATATGTTTGGTACTCGTAGCTTATGTAAATATTTATCAGGTACAACAGATATTGGAAATTATTATCAACGAGATAGTTTTACTATTGCACCAATTTGTGTTACTTATGGTAGTACTACTTATAATGGTGTATATAATATGCCTCCATGGTACGTTTCATCTAGTCAAATGTCTACTGCTATATGGATATGGGATAGAACAACTGCAGCATCAGATGCGCCCGTAGATCAATATTTTTGGTTTTATTATACATTTTTTTATAGCGGAGCTGCTAACACTGGTAGATTATGGGCTATCACTGATAATCAAGGCACTTTTTATTTGAATCAAGGTACTGGTATTGGAATAAGTGGAGGTTGGCCAACATCTGGTGATAGAGGTAATATAAGTATTGTAAATGGATTGAATTACATAAGAGTATCTGCTTATAACCAAGGTGGTCCTGCAGGATTACTTATATCTATACTTGATTCTAATGCAAATAAAATCGCAACTACAAATGGTAATTGGGCTATTAGTGGTCCAACTGCTAATTATAATACTCCTAGTCAAGCTTTAACATACAATTCAACTGCAACAACAACAGAGTCAAGTAGTAGCGGTAGTAGTAGCAGCGGTAGCGGTAGTAGTAGTAGCGGTAGTAGTAGCAGCGGTAGTAGTAGTGGGCCACAATAGATTCCATCAGAGGTAACTCGAGAAATGTAATCATTTATAATTTATTTATTCATAAATTTTGTTCAGGTTATTTTTTCCAACTTTTCCACCTTTAGAAAAGTTGGATTAGATTAAAATTTTGGCTCCACCTTTTTTAAAGGTGGATTATATGGGGTATACGATTGAAGTATCGTTTAATGTTGTTAACACTGGTAGCGTAACAGAAGTGCTACAAAACGTGAAGGTTTATGCCGAAGAATGCGGTTGCGAACAAATTTATGAAGATTACGAGTTTGAAAATAAAACTCAATTTATTAGAAGGCACTGCATAATTACAGCTAATTTTTCACAACTAAATATATGTGAAATGATTAAATTCTTAAAATTTATTAAAAACTATCGTGATCTATATTTAGAATCCATCTATGACGAAACTTCAAATATACTTTTATATGCCTCAAAATACTATGTTACACAAAAAATGGATAAAGGAAAAGCTCAGGAATTTAAGATTGAAAAACGAAAGAGAAGTTATTCTGAAGATGAAACCAACATTTTAGATACTATAAAAAAATATAATTAGAATACAAGTCTCTACTCACTTGACTCGTGTTTATCTCCTACAAGTCTCTAGTCACTTGACTCGTGTTTATCTCCTTCAAGTCTCTACTCACTTGACTCGTGTTTATCTCCTACAAGTCTCTACTCACTTGACTCGTGTTTATCTCCTACAAGTCTCCACCCACGGGACTCGTGTTTATCTCCTCTTTTTTACTACGTTTGTGAAATGTCGATTATAAGACCTTGGTTTTTTATAAATTCGGTGTGTTTTGTGTCTTTTCAAAGTTAAGTTACGTTTTTTTGGTGTAAGTGTATATTTTTTACGTGGTCCTGGATTGAGTGTAACTGGAACCACAAATTCATCCTCTGGAGATGGACTAGAGAGAAAACTATCAGGAGATGAATTCAACAACTCTGAAAAAGAATAAGAAGTATCACTACTAGTAGGATATGATGATTCTGAAATATATGAAGGAGCTCTTGCTTGTAATTCTGGTGTAGGTAATTCTATCCTATATATATTAGGTTGACACAATGGTTTTTTAAAATCAGCCTTTAAACGTTTATGAATAGGCATATTAACACTATCAATGTTCAGTAGGTTAGCTAAATCAGCATTATCTAAAGTTAAATGATATCTTTCTTTATTACCATCCGAATTCATATTTACTAATACTTTTGCCCTATCCCCATCATAATTTGCGTTCCAATCTATTTTTTCAACATGATTTTGACAACGATTACCAATAATAGTTTTTGTAGAACCAACATTTTTGATATAAGTATTAAGCATATTTATATTAAAAGCATATTATTTTTTTAAACAATTGGAGTTTTATATCTTGATGAATATGTAAAAACTAAAGTTAAAATATATTATTTTAAATATAATATGGATATCACTTATTCAGAGTTAGATAATAATCAAAATCCTTATCAAAATGTTCACCATCAAACAAATTTTGACTCTTCTGACTACCCTCCTGAAAAATATTGGGAGAATTCACAAAAACAAGCAACGACTCAGTCAAAGAAAAAAAAAGTATCTTTTAATGACATATTGTCCAATATGAATATAGTTGTAAATCAACAAGGTGTTTTACAATTTATGCAACCTTCACCTGATTTACAAGAGCAAATGTATCCACAACAGCAAAACTATCCACAACAGCAACAAAACTATCAACAACAACAGCAAAACTATCAACAACAACAGCAAAACTATCAACAACCATATCAAGAATATGTTGCACAACAAGTTGTTAAAAAACAGCAACCCCTTGACCCTTCAGTAAAAAATAGCTTTCTTTACAATAAATATTTCAAGGATTATAAAGATGTTTCTATTGCACAACCTGAAGTCCGTGTTCCAAAAACAATAAAAGAGTATAAACAAATGCTTTTAGAGGATAGAATAAAAAGAATAGAACAAAAAAAAATGGTTTCTCAAATTAAATCGACTAAATTATTGTTTACAACAAATACAAATACAACAAACGCTGTGAATCAGGATGGTATAAGATCTAGTAAAAACAATTTAAGAAGTATGAGTTTTTATTAACGTAAATTGAATTTATTTTTACTTTCAATATTTTGAACCAGAACTGAAGTAACTTCTCCTCTACATAATGGACAAGTAAAATCTTGATATCGTGAAAATTGCGAAGAGAGTGTACTGCTAATACAATCAGAACAATATGTATGAGCACAAGTGAGTTTGCAAATATTTGTTTGCTTTTGTTGATCCATGCAAATACAACATTCATGTTGTTCTGCAGTAACTACCATATGTTCGTCAACTACAATTGAAACAAATGTGTTTTCATCATCTAATGTATTGTCAATTATAAAGTCTGGTATATTATTTATAAAAGGAATAAAAGAATTGTTTATAATTTCTTGTCTTTGATATTGAAGTATAGTACGATCTCCGGTTCTATCAATAAACCATGATACACTTGTAGGAGATGATGTTAGTATCATATCTTGATATTCATGATAGAGAATGATATCTTGAGAGATGATAACTTGAGACATGATATCTTGAGACACGATAGCTTGAGACATGATAGCTTGAGACATGATAGATTGATAGTATTTGTACTATTCTTTATTTCATTCAAAAAGCATTCAATTTTTTTTTAGTTTTCAAAAAATAATCCTTCATTTATGAATTGAAAATAGATTATATGAAAACCACTTAAAGAATGCGATTCAAATCCTTTAAGTGGTTTTCCAATATATTCTAAATTGCACGGCCAATAAATAGGACAATATGAAAACCACTTAAAGACATAATAATGTAATATTATGTTAGGGTACGCACCCTAACAAACATCCGACCTTAGCTCAGTTGGTAGAGCATTTGACTGTAGAAGTAAATTATTTTTGATAATATAGTTATCAAAATGTCGCTGGTTCGATTCCGGCAGGTCGGATATGATTTCATACGTATAGAAATGAAATACTTATGAACTTATACTTTCTCTTCATTTTTGGCACATGTAACATCAAAATCCATCAATGAATTAGACGAATCAGATCTTCTTTCATGTACTTCTTCATCATAAATATTTAAATGAATATGGTCTTTTTCTTTTCCCAAATGAATAATATTTTCTAGGCTGAAATTTTTAAGATTCATAATAGTTTCTTTCTCTTTCTCCTTAGAATCTTCTTTTTCAGTTAATATTTTTTTAAGCTCTGGGAAAATTTCACCATTTTCTATTTTATTATATAAAATATTAGCTATTTCTTTATTGTTTTGAAAATATTTTAATAATTTTCTCTTGTCTTCCTCTTTCTTTTTCGTTTGTATTTCCTTTTCCTTTTCTTCATATTCATATTGTTTTTTAAATTCTTTGTCTATTTTGTCTTGGACACCATATGGATCCATGACTAATTCAATAAATCTACTTAACTTTTTCGGTTCATTTAATTGATATTTTATAACACAATTACAACAGAATAATTGACTTGTTTTATATGTATATGTTTTCATTATCTCGGCATTTTCCATTTCTTTTATAAACATTTCATCAATAATTGAAAATGCTGATTTAAGAATTAATAAATTATTAATATGTTTATCCTTTTCCTTCAATAAGCGACCGATTTCATCCTCTAAATTTTTTATAATATGCTGTTTCTTATCTTTATTTTTTTTTGATCGTAAAACTGCAACCAAGTAATTTTTTTGATTTTTGATTTCTTTTAAAGCGTTAATTTTGCGTTTTCTAATGTCTTCTATTTTTTTAATAATTAGAAATACATTTGTGTTGTAAATAATTGGATACATGGTACGAATGTCTTTCGGTATAATGAATTGATTGGTTTCTTTTATTTCGTTGATTTTCTTTTCAATATCCACTAATTTTTCTTGTATTATTTTTTTGTCTGTATAAAACAAAAGCGTTGTACCAGATAAAAATTCAACAGAAGTTTGCAATTTATCATATTGATGTGCTGATATTTTATGGGCTTCTGAAGTGGCGTCCAGTTTTAAATAATTCACAATTGCCAATAAAAAGGCTATTATACCATTGACACTTGCAATAAAATAAGCACCCCATATGTAGTCGTTTATAATAGTAGATAATACTGTAGCGGCAGTAGAAAGAAAAATAGAAGGCAACATTAAAAAATTGAGTCTGCTTTCACAATGTGCTTTTGACTCCATATATATCAATTTTTGTCCTCTTAAATAAGTAGCCAATATATCCAATGCGCTAGAATGATATTCATGCTGTGGAAAATAATCATCATTGATTTCTTGTTCTGTTTGTTTGTAAGTATACTTTTTATATGTGATTCCATCTTTTTTAACAAGAATTGTATTTGGAACAATATTTCCAGAGGCGTCAACAGGTTCACTTTCAACATCTTCATCCTCTTCATTGTGCGTAAAATTATGCGTCGTCAATCCACTTAATTGAGAATAACTATTTTGTTTTTTATACCAATTCTCGTTCAATTTACTTATAGGGGTGGAAGGATTCCTTTGCGCATTTTCAACACGAAAAGGTGTAAAAGGAACCAAAGTCTTTTTATTTGAAAATGTAGTTGTCATATATACTATAAAAATAATAATATATATATATGTCAAAAACACGCAGAAATGCTACAAGAGGATGGAAAAAGGAAAAGCCAGGTTTTCACCAAAAAACAATGATGCTTAAAAGGTGTGGTAGAAAATGTTTTTTAGGGCCAGGTAAAACATTTCCAATTTGCAAGAAAAATACATGCAAGATTTCAAGAAAAGGAGTTCAGTCCGCTTATAATCGTGCACGACAATATCATCATAAAAAAATCTCACAAAAAGCCAGACATTTATTAAAAAATAAAAAAATTTGATCTATACTTTTAAAAAAATAATAAAAGTATACATTTATAACACTATAATGGATAGATATAATTGTTCAAAGGATGAACATTGTTATACAATTGATATTTATGACGAAGACTTGGAAGAAGAGAATTGGGGATACTTTGTAGATATAGAAATAGATATTGAAAACAAAAAAATACAAAAAAAAAGGAAAAAAAGGAAAAAAATATATATAGATGATTTTAAAAAAATGCAACCTAATATTTCAATCGTCTCACTTATGTTGATTAGAATAAGTTCAACTACCTTGTTTACTATTGGAGTTACCTATTTCATTTTATCTATTTTGTAAAGTATTATATTTCATATATTGCACATAATTATTTACTCCACAAATGGTATTTCCAAATAAATCGCCATTGGGATCAATATTGTAGTCTAGATATGGTATGTTTGTTGATAAAATTGTAGTTGGTACATTTCCAGAAAAATCAGCAATGACAGGAACATCTTTGAGGTCCAATTCTGTGATTAAATTGATATTCAAATTTGTTTTGTCAATCATATTTTTTAAACAAAAACGAGTAGAACGTTTGAATAAAAGTAAATTATTTTGAGAGTCCAGTTTCACTCTAGAAGGACAATTATTGGTACCGCAATAGGTGGCCTTAACTTTTTTATTATAAATATATTCGCCTGCTTGTAATGGTTCTGCAAAAACACCAAATGCGGGTCTTGCAGGATTGCTTTTGAATGAATGTGCCATATAATGTATATTATTATTATTAAATTTTTTAAAAAAATGATTTTAAAAATTATAAAATAATATATATTACAATAGTATGATGCAAAGAAGAATTGGTAGAATGATGTGTATGTCTATTCCACAAAATTTTAAAAAAGATGGTACTGACATTCAATGGGAAGACACATGTGAATTCACTTTTCCAGTTAAAGGTGGTAGAGTCATTAAGGTGTATGATGCGGATACTATTACGATTGCCACAAAATTAGATATAAAAGATGAAACTGAAAATCCGTTATATCGCTTTTCAGTAAGACTAAACGGAATCGATGCACCTGAAATGAAAGGTAAAGATATTACAGAAGAAGAGAAAAAAGCTGCTCAAGAAGCAAAACAATTTGTTGCAAAACTAGTAATGAATAAATATGTCACACTAAAAAATGTCTCAAATGAGAAATATGGTCGCATTTTGGCAGATGTATATATTGGTAATATACATCTAAATGATGTTTTATTGAAGGAACGTTATGTAGTGCCTTATGATGGCGGTACAAAAAAGAAACCTGATTCATGGTTGAAATACAAGATGACTGGAGAAATGAAATGCTACAAATCATAACTAGTAGTAAGTGTAAGACAAAAACTGAAATCCATATTATTTAAATCAACAATACGTCCATATTCATCTAATAATTGTATAGTTAAATTTTGAATATCTACTGGACCAAAATATTCACGTGGGGTTGTTATAAGTGCCAAGTTATTTTGTTCCAATACACTGAATATATTTGCCTGCAAGGATATGCGAGCCAATATATTTTTATTCAGGATTGAAGAATTGAATGCAGCATAAAAATTATTGTTGACATTATTTTTATAATCATCAACGACTAGGAAAAAATATTTTGGTCCACTAGTATCAACTACACCTTCAGATACATAGTTTAAATTATTTACATATTTGCCATTTCTAAATCCTAATATCCAGCCAAATTTTAATGGCAAAGGTGTACCTTTATCATCTAAACCATTTTTGTCGGCCTGGAAATCAAGTGAGAGACTTGTATTGCCGCTCAGGTTTGTGAAACCTACAATGGTCTGTCCACTTCCTGTATTGCCATTTACAAGATTAATACCAAATAAAATTTGATTATAAGGGGACGGCAAAAGTGACAACTGATTATTGATGGCAATCATAATTGTATTTTGATCATAGTTGCCGTCAGGTATTGTAATCACTTGACTAGTCAAATCATTTGCTGTTATAGTAAAAAAATTATTACCATATTGTTTAGAAACAACATAATAGGTAGTTGGCAATTCAATAGTTGCTAATTGCATTTGTACAACATCATTGATATTTATGGGCAAAATAATATTGAAATTTGAAGCTGCACTTGTATAGTAATTCTCTCTAAATCTGGAATCAATATTCAGATTTTTCTTGATGGTTCTCTTTTTGAGCGGATTTATAACACCTGGAAAGAATTCACTAGGATAAGAAGATAAGTAAGGTTTTTCTGGTCTAACTTGAATCATGTGTTCCTGAGTGTCTTCTAATTTGGAACTTTTGAGTTTGTAGCTAGAATTGTAAAAATCTTCTATTTTTGTCTGTAAGGGTGTTTTATTAACGGATGGATTATCATTTAAAATAATATTTTTGGCTTTTACAAGGAATTTTAATGTATTTTGTTTCGTTTCATTGTTAATTTCTGTGTTATTTAAAATACTATTTTTGAGATGACTCTCTTTGATTTCAACAATATTTTTGTCAAAATCATTCGGTAATTGAAACATTTCAATCAATTCATCTTTGCTATAGTTTTCAATTTTTAAATCAAAGCTCATATATTATATTATATGAATTTATTTAAGATATTATTTTATAATGTAAAGTTTTGATTATACTATAATCCACTTTTTCACTAACATAGAAAAAGGTGGATTGGATAAAATTGATTACGAAAATCAGTTTAAAAAGAAGACTATAAAAGAATACATGGAGCTTTCTTCAGAACAACAACTAGCATTTGATAAATATGTTCAAGGACACAACATATTTATTACTGGACCGGGTGGTACAGGAAAATCCGCACTAATAAAAATGATTTATAAACATGCTTATGAACATTTTAAAGATATTCAAGTCACTGCTCTTACGGGGTGTGCTGCGGTCCTTCTTAATTGCAAGGCAAAAACACTTCATTCTTGGGCTCACATAGGATTAGGGAACGGCACAATTGAACAACTGGTTACCAAGATTAAAAAGAATAAATTTGCAAAAACGCTATGGAAATGCACTGATGTATTAGTAGTAGATGAAGTCAGTATGCTTTCACTGAAACTATTCACATTGTTGAATGAAATAGGTAAAGTGATAAGAGGAAATCAAAAACCATTTGGCGGAATTCAACTGGTATTTTCAGGCGATTTCTTTCAATTGCCTCCGGTTGGAGACTACTTAGAACCAGATACACAACGATTTTGCTTTGAAAGCGATGATTGGAATTCGGTATTCCATCGGGATTGTCAAATTCAATTAATTAAAATTTTCCGACAAACAGACGACACTTATGCAGCCATTTTAAATCAAATAAGAGAGGGTAAAATACGCCGTAAATCCAACGATTTATTGCTGCGATATGTAGGGCGAACTTTTTCAGAGAATTTGGTCGCAGAACCGACAAAATTATTTCCTACGCGCAACAAAGTAGAAAATATAAATAATACAAAAATGTCTGCTCTTGTAGGAGATGCAAAGGTGTTTTCTATAAGATATGCAAAGGATTTAGAGATGACAAAAACAGAAAGAACTATTCGCTGTGATTTTTCAGAAAAAGATATACAAATTGAATTGGATTTTCTTGCTGGAAATTTAATTTGTGATAAAGAGTTGACTTTAAAAATTGGTTCTCAAGTAATGTGTGTCATAAATATTCAGACGGATTATGGGATGGAAGTTTGTAATGGAAGTCAAGGTATAGTCACAGGATTTTGCGAAGTAACAAGTTGTCCTCAAGTAAAATTCAATAATGGAATTATACGTACTATGGAAAGACATGTTTGGGTAAGTGATAAAATACCGGGAATAGGAGTCTCGCAAGTGCCGCTGATTTTGGCATGGGCATTAACAATTCACAAGTCACAAGGTGCGACTATGGATGCAGCGGAAATTGACGTTGGTAGTGGTATATTTGAATGTGGTCAAACGTATGTGGCGCTATCACGTGTAAAAAGCTTAGATGGGCTTTATTTAACTTCCTTTGATGCAACTAGAATTCGCATCAATAAGAAAGTAAAGGAATTTTATGAATCTCTTGCATTATATCATAATACAAAGGAAACAAATAAAGAAGTATATATTCCTATTACCATAGCAGAACCAATTTATCAAGAAAATATATTTTCAATTTATCAATATGCAAATGCGGGAGAAGCAGAGATTCCCCCAGAGATTCCCATGGTAGACGTAAAAATAATTCATTTATAAAATTATGAATATAAAATTGATTGATTTAAAAAATATATAAGAAAAGTATAAAACAAAATGGTTTGCGATTACTTCATTGAAACATGTATAATAATTGAATATTATTCTGTCAAAGGTGAAATATGTAAAATGGTAACACATGTAAAAAGAAAAAAGGGTTTCTTACATAAACAATATAGTAACTTTGATAAATATGTAAAAAAAATAGAAGAAAAAATAGGAAACACATGTTATACAAAAACTATTTATGATCACAATAAATGGTACAAAGATAATTATCAGGAAAAATATGAGAGCAAACTGAAAAAGTGGTTCCCCAAAATAGCTACATTTATTAAAATATATAAGGATTCTATTTCATGGCCAGTAAGAGTATAGTAGCTTATTAGCTTCAATTTTATTTATTTTCAAAATAAAATTGAAATTGAAAAACTTTAAAAAATAAAAGATACAACTACCTATTTGTATTAGAATGCAACATGCACAACTCGATAATAGCAGTAATCTTCATAACCCTATTGATGTTTATGATAACAGAACTGATGTTGGTGCAATTCAATATCCCTTTAGAATTGAAGAATCAAATATTATTTCTCATGAAACTAGAGTTGATATTAATGATATAACTATTCAAATTTATCGTTATAAATTTACGGATGAATTTATGAGTGAGTTATACATATTTTCAAAGGTGCATCAATATGACCATAGGAAGGTGTTCAAAGAGGCATGGGAAATATGGCTAGAAGAGAATAGTAACATGGTTGACTCTGAAGTGAATCGTTTAGAAAATTTAGGATATGAAGGCAATATCATAGATAAAATGTTCAAGAGTGCGAGGTACTATTTCCGAAAAAAAAGCACTGAAAAAAAGGCACTAGCAGAAAGGCGCGAATATATTAGTGTTGAGAAAAGTTTCTTGGAATCTATTGATAAACATATCATTTCTGGCATTATTAGGGAAAATTACAAACCATCTGATGGTTTTGACGAGTTTTGTCAGATGCATATGGATCTATTGAAAGAACAAGTACATTTATTATGTAAAAATGGTTTTGTAAATTCTAATGAAATAGGACAAAAAATTAAGAAAACATATAAAAACCGGTATTTCTTGATGGTTAAAAATAAATAAAAATAATTAATTAAAGAATAAAGAAAAAATAATACATGTAATCATGGATATGAATATATTTGGTTTAAAAACACATTTTTTTAATGAAAACAAATCCTCTACTAAAACTTGTAAAAATACAACAAAAATTGTAAATGAATGTTTTTGCGCGATAAATGAAGTCAATATAGCCAATAAAGTAAAGAAAATACCTTATTATTCAAATTATTATTCAATCCTGGAAGAGTATGATGTTCTGAATATTAGTAGTATTCGCGAAAAAGTTGTAGAAAAAATAGAATCAAACAAGTATTTGTTATTTACATACAAGACCTTTTTATTTACTTTTGATGATTTTCTAACAGATTTTATAGAACCCAAACAACTCATTTTTTATATTATTACATCATTTTTTTATCTTTTACAGAGTTTGGTTCAATTAGAGAATCAAAATATAGTTTTTTTTCAACTATGTTCTGAAAATATCGTTTTTCAAGAAAGTTGTAGAGAGAATGCATTATTGCACAACTTTCAAACATCTTTACGTGTTTCTAAGCTAAATGAAGAATATATTACAAATATTATAAAAAACACTACAGATTATAGTTTTAAACCACTAGAAGTGCATGTTTTGTTTTATTTAATTAAAAATGATATGAATACAATATCTTATTCATTTATTGAAGAAATTGTAGAAGTTTTTATAAAGAATCTCTCTATTTTATCATTTTTCTCTCAGAGTTATAGAGAGAGCTATCAAAAATATTGTATTCTTTCTTTAAAGAAATACATGAACAAACCCAAAAGAGAGATTATTATCGATATTTTGAACAATTATGACAAATGGGATATATATAGCATTAGTGTTTTGTATTTACATATTTTTGCTAGTATTTCCAAGACTTTCTCTCTAAAGGATACCTTTATCAATAAAATATCATTGGCACTTGCTAAAAATATTCATCCTGATCCTTCTAAAAGAGAGAATCTTACTGAATTCATTGAAAAGAGTGAAATATTATTGAATAGTGATTGGTCTTTTATAAATTCATTAGGTAGTTCTCTATAAAAGCGATTAATGTCTCCTACGTGTAAATCTTTTACCTCTTTTCGAACGCGATTTTTTCATTTTCTTTGTTGAACCCATACTGGATGAACCCATCTCTCCTTTGCGTTTACTTGCGTCCTTTAATGCATCCTTGAATGCATAATTTGAATCAGTTGTTTTCCCTTCTCTGTATATCTTTTTAACAAATATATTCCATGGACTGAGTGCTCTTTTACCACCTTTCATTATACATTAACAATATATAAAAGTGTTTTGTATAATAAGTAATTAAATTTATATTTATAAATAATAATAAGTAGTAATAAATATGGATTTAAATATAGATAATTATACCTATACTGATCTATTAAATGTCTTTAAAATTACAAACAATAATAATTTAGAAAATGTAGAAAAAATGAATATGTTATTAGAGACTATTAAACAATCATATCCTAAAGAAATTATATATTTTTTTACTAAAGCATATAATGTAATATGTAGTATTTTTCATTTACATACAAAAAATAGAATAGATAGTGTTGATAATTTTGATGTTGTGAATGAATATTATCATAAAATTAAAAATATAAAACAATTAGAAAATAAAAATGTAGAACAAATCATTTATTATTTAGAAGATTTGCAAAATGATTCATATGTGAATTCGTATGTAAAAATTTTACCGAACAACGAAAAGTTAGCATCAAAAAACAATAGATCTTTATATAATAATATACAAACAAATGTAGTAGAAAATACATTAAACAATAGCATTGCACCCGGTAATATAAATTCTATTAAACGCATAACAAAATTACTAAACTTGAACATGAATAGTTGTTTTAGAAGTAATTATTTTCAATCTAGTTCTTCAGATTTTCAGTACAATATACCTAGTGAAATAAAAAATGTAGTTTCTATGCGTTTAGTATCCATAGAACTGCCGAAATCATGGTATTTAATATCCAAAAATAATAAAAATAATTGTTTTGAAATCATGATAACAATGATTCATGAACAGCAAATAGAAAGTCAAACCTATACTATAGAAATTCCTGATGGAAATTATAATGCCACTGATTTACAAGATTTTTTAAATAAAACATATTTTTTTCAATCAGAGAATGAAAACTTGTTAAAGTATATACGTTTTTCAATTCATCCATGCAATAATAAAACAACTTTTGAAATAATAAATGACTCAATTAACATCTCTCTGGTATTTTCTGATGAATACAATGAAAATCCATTGATCACATTTGGATGGTTATGTGGATTTAGAATGACAAATTACTTGAATATAACAAATAATATTGTATCAGAAGGTATATTTGATAATGGAAGTGAAAATTATATTTATGTCATTATAAACGACTATCAATATAATACAAATCATATGAATATTGTTGGGTTTGATAAAAGTGTATTGAATGAAAATGTATTGGCAAAAGTGCTTTTTAAAAATAATAATAGTTCATTTGTTTTAAGCGACACGAATCCATTAGCACAAATGAGAGAATACAATGGTCCTGTAAATATAACAAAGTTGCATATTAAATTAATAGATAAATATGGAAAAATAATTCATTTAAATAATATGGAGGTAGCATTGACAATCCAATTTGAAGTGCTATATGAAAGTTATAATTTCAACAACCTTTGAAAACCACCTTGGAAAATATGGCTGTTAGTTTGGCTACACATTTAAAAAAGGTGGATATTTTTAATGTCTTCCCATGTTAAAAAAGTGAAATCCAATCTTTTTATAAATTTTTGAATATATGCATTTTTTTCAGGATATTTTTTCTTGAATAAACTACAAATATAGTCTTTATAACTAGAAAAATGATGTACACAAGAAGAATCTAATAAATTTAAATAAATAAAGTGATATTCATTGAAATTAAAATTAGTAAAACATTTTGTATAAAATAATTTTTCTTTTGAAGAAAATAAATCATAACTATGGTTGTTATCAGATGTAGTTATTTCAGTAACTACCAAATTAGGATAACATATGAAGGATGTATTATTAAAATATTCAAAAACTTTATTTAAATTATAATCAAAAAACGCAAATTCATTCAATCTATAATGTAGCATATAATTAGCACCTTGTAAAGAATAATATATAGCATGTGCTCCATACACTTTTTCAAAATTTGAAGCAGGACGATATACATTTTCAGTGACATTTTTATAATTAATTTCTGAAAAATGAAAGTCACACGCTCCTAATAATAAAAAATCGTACGTTTGTTTTTGAATAATGTCAAAAAATTTTGCTTCAAAATTTTTATGAAAAATAATATCATCTTCAAAAATAATAGCATTTTCGTATTTATTTTTAACAATATCTTTTAAACACCATAAATGACTTAGACCGCACCCTAACTCACTTATAGAAATATTGTTATTATATTTACAATAATAATTATAATGTGTTTGTTTCATTTTTTTAACTACTACTAGTTTGAAACAAATGCCATATTTTTTCATAATAGTCAAAATGTAATTACGTCTGATAATATTTTTTTCTAGATTGATAACATATATTTTTTGGGTGTAATTATTTAAAATATTTCCATTATTTACAATATCCAAAGTTTTTGTATGATAATCATATAACATTTTTTTTAAAAAACTTTTTTCTTTCATGAATACTTATTAAAATACAATATTATAAATTCATATTTTGAAGAATGTAATTAAAATACATAATACAAGGTATATCTGTTTTTTTTGACTTGTAATACACTTTAATTTTTATTTTAATTTCACTTACTTTGTCAACAATATTATTTTTATGGAAAATATTCATTATTTCATCTAAATTTAAACTATTTGTAATATAATTGAAATTATATAAAGAAATAAATTCATTCGTTTCCTTTTCTATTTCAATAAGTGTATTTGCATCCATTTCATTATAGTTATTTTTTGCAATATAGATTTTCTTTATTGCATTTGAAATAAAAAATGGTTCCACTTCATTGTTTACATTTTCAAAATATTGATTTGATAATTTTATTTTTTCTGATATAATATCTGAAATATTGAAAAATTTTGTGTTTGAATTAAAAAATATATTTTTAAATTCATCAAAATGTAAACAAATTGGTATAAAATTATAAATATTATAGAATCTATTTTCAGATTCAACATAAATATGTGAATCTTTTTCTTCATATGTATACTCTTTTGAATTTGTCAACTCGGCTATAAATATGTTGAATGTGTTTTTTTTATTACATGAGAATGATGTCTGATTTGTAACAATTTCTAATTTATTATTCGTATCAAAATGATGTATTGGTTTTTCAATTGTAACTCTATGTGTATAGTGTTGTATATTGTTTACCTTACTAGATGAATGTTTCATATCATTTGTATTATGAATAGCTGAAACAGATGGCTCAGAGGTATATGTGTGTGTTTGATATTTAGAAGAAGTGCTTAATCCTTGGGAAGTATTTGGTAGATAATTTGAATAATTAGGTGATTGTTCAGAAATGGTCGAAGGATGGGTCGAAGGATGGGTCGAAGGATGGGTCGAAGGATGGGTCGAAGGATGGGTCGAAGGATGGGTCGAAGGATGGGTTGAAGGATGGCTTGACGACGAAAAAACGCTTGACTCTTCTACATCTGATTCTTTTGAAGAAATACTTGCAGATAATGGAGTATATGTATACTTATTTATTTCGCTTAATAAATCAGTACTTGTTTCGTGACAATTTGTTTCGCAATTTATATTATAAGTACACCAATCATTCAAATCAACAGCGGCTAAATTTGAATATATTTCATAAGTAAAATGTTCGCCATATGGATATAAAATGTTTTGAATATCCTTACAATTTGTAAAAAATGTATCAATACTATTCAATTTACAAAAATTGCAATTTTGTATATGAGTTAAAATTTTATTATAAAATAAGAAACTTGTTTTTAAATCAATAATTTTTTGTGGTGGTTTATATTTTTTTTTTAAATTTGAAAATTTATAAAATGTTTGTGTAATAACTAAAAAATCATTATAACTTAAATAAGATACAATTTTGTTAGAATGAATATTCACATTTCTATTATTAACATTATTTGTTTTTAAATTAGATAAAATAGTTTTTCCTTTTATATTTTTTATGTAATCATTGCAGCTTAAATCATTACTCTTTGAAAATATTCTTAACATTTGTATTATTACTAATTAATACAAATATTAAAATTAAAAATTATAAATTAATTATAAACCCTTTTTAAAAAAATAAGCCATCTGTATCCTCCTCCATTTCAAAAGAACTAACTGATATATTAGAATCGCTACTTATACTATCATCTTCATGATGATGTTCAATTAATTCATCATTTACTTTTTTAATGTAATTGCTGTAGACAATATTTTCTACTTCATTGTTCAATTCATCAATAGAATCATCGTGTATTGTAGAATCATCGTCTATTATAGAATCATCTTCTATTATAGACTCATGATCATCAGTTGTTTTGTAACTATTCATATTTTTAGGAATTTTAACTAAATAATTAAAATACATAGATATAGATTCATCCAAGTCAACAGAATAATAGGTTGTTTTTATTTTAAATCGAAAGTATTTTTTACTATTTTTATTGTGATAATGATTAAATAAAGTGAGTATATCATCAAGTCCTAAATGAGTATTATACATTTTAAAATCTATTAAAGTATTGTATTTATTAAAATCTTTGACCAAAGAAAGTTTTTTAATATCATCTAATTTAGTCTTTTTATTTTCAATATACTTTAAAGTCATAATATCAATAATATTTACTTTAGTACCAGATTCATAATTTTTATACACGCTAGGCTGTTTAATAATTTTGTTATTGATTGATATTTCATCCATGTCTTTAATTTGACTATTTAAATCAAAATGCTTATAATTGTTATCATAAAAACAATACTTAAACAAGTCAAAAGACATTTTAATATCTTTAAACTCAATAGGTTCATTATGAGTAAGAACATTATCACTATTTGCTAAATCCGCAATAGTGATTTGATAAATTCTCCTTTCTAAATCTTCCGAAGAGATTTTTTTTGCCATAATAAAGTATTAGAATATTTTATTAATCACAAAAAAAAAAATTATTTTATTACTCCGAATAAACGTTCTAAAAAATGTGTTGGTGAATAATTCATATTGATGGAGTTGTTTTCATACAAATTATTAAAAATAAAAGACTTATAGTCATTATTTCTAATAAAGTCTATTACTTTTACGAAAATGTTGTGTTCTGTAAAAAATATAGTTCCCTTAATAAAATTTTTATTAATATCTAAAAGGTTTATATATTTTTCTACATTTCTTTTATTGAAAATATCATCATTCATTGTTGAATAATAGTTATCTGGGCCTACGCAGTTACATATATTTTTATTCAACTTTTTTCTCAAAGTAGACCTGTTATTTGATAACAAAAAATTTGTAAGATCATTATATTCATTTTTAATAGTTTTTGTATGTAGTTTAATTACATACTCAAATGTATGTTTTTTGCATATATCATTATACATAAATATTGTAGGTTGAATATCTGTACCATATTCATTTGTAAAATAAATAGAAAAATATAAGAAATTTTTATGGATCAATTGTTTGAAATGTTCATATACAATTTTTGAATTAAAACAAAAAGAAATATTAAATACTTCTAAATTTTTATAAATTATTATTTTTTCCAACAAATCATTACCAACATCAATGTTACCAATAAATACTAATAAAATTAAAGATGAATAGTTATCGGATAAATTTGTATAGTAGTTGTGCATTGTTAATTTCATAAAATAATCAAACGACCTAGAGTATAAATATTTATTTACAAAATAAATTAATGGATATACTTTCTCTTTTTTTAAAATAAATATATCATTCAAAAAATAAAATACGTTAATATCTGGGTATAAATTATATAATTGTTTTACACTATAAATTAAACCATTCATCCCGTAGTTGTAAAAATGCATGGTTAACTCTTCAGTATTTTTAATAAAAATATTATTACATTTTTTATACAAAAGAAAATCTATATCAAATGCATTAGGTTTCATTTTTGTTAAATTTAATTGTGATGGTTTTTTTAAAAAATATAGAAATTCATTCAAGTTATTATTTGATGTATAGTTGAATAAATTTAAATTTTTTTGAATTCTTTTCAACCATGATGGGTCTGATAACCAAAAATTATGTCCTGCAAAACTATTCGGATTATTAAGACTTTCTGTAGAAAATTTAAAGGCTGTATCAAAATCCGCAACCTTTCCTATATTGAATTTTTGCATGTTTAATGAAAAATATACATCCTCTGGACAATTCTTTAACTTGTGATCTTTCATATAAATTTTTGTACTATCATGAATGGTAGTATTTTTTATAGATATTTTATTGATTACATCTATCATAATTTGTCTTGTTCTTAGACTAATGCCGCCATTACCAACACAATTTGGCGTATCATTTGTATTTTTTGGCCAAGGTGCACCTATAAAGTCGTATTCTATAAATTCTTCTATATTATTTTTAAATATAAATGAATCTTCTTGATACACAAGTATTTTACTTCCAGTAAATAGATTCCAAAAGTCAATACTAGCTAACAATACACTATACTCGTCAGGAATTAAATTGTTGTAGTTTGTTTTTATTACCTTTATGTTAGTAGATATTTGAATACACATATTTTTCATAAAATTATAGTTTTGATTTCCACAAACAATAGTAAATGACCATTTTGAACCTAATTTTATAATAGCATTGCGTATTAAAAATTCAACATGAGGGAATGATCTATACTCAATTAAAACTGCTTCCCATTCTGAACCGGTGTTAATTTCTGGAATGTCAATATGTTTAATCATATTATTATATTTAAAACACTCAAATCGAAATCGTATTTTATCATTTTTTTTAATTTCGTTTTTTTTTATTTTATAAATTTTGCAAAACTTGTTTAATAATTTTTCTAAAAAGTTATCAATTGTATTTTTGTTATTCATGTATATATATTTTAGACGAAATTATTTTTTCTGTATCTAACTTATAATATGCATGTTTTACTTTATGGCTCAACTGGATGGATTGGAAATATATTCAAAAAAATAATGGAAAAAAATAACATTCATTTTTATTGCGGTAAGAGTAGAGTAGATTGTAAAAGTACACTCATAGAAGAGATGAATAATATAGAGCCTACACATGTTATTTCTTTTATTGGTAGAACACATGGTACTATAGGAGATAAAAAAATTACCACAATAGATTATCTTGAAGAGCCTGGTAAATTAGTAGATAATATTAGAGACAATTTATTTTCACCTTTATTGCTATCAGAATTATGTAAAATAAAAAAAATACACTATACTTATATAGGTACTGGTTGTATTTTTAAATTTGATGAAGACCATCCATTTGAGAAAGAAGAAAATGGGTTTACAGAACATTCATTGCCTAATTTTTTCGGATCTTCTTATTCAGTTGTGAAGGGGTTTACGGATCAAATAATGAATTTATACTCGGATAGTACGCTTAACTTACGAATTAGAATGCCGATTACTGGCGAGAAAAATGAACGCAACTTTATTACAAAAATTGTAAACTATGAGAAAATTTGTTCTATTGCTAATTCCATGTCTGTACTACCCGAGTTGTTGCCATTTGTTTTAAAAATGATGGAGCAAAATATAACTGGGACCATCAACTTGACAAATCCCGGCTTAATTAGTCACAATGAAATGCTTGAAATGTACAAGGAAATTGTGGATCCGCTATTTACATGGAAAAATTTCTCACAAGAAGAACAGCGAAAAATATTAGCTTCTGATCGTTCAAATAACTTTTTGGATACAACTACATTAGAAACGTTGTTTCCAGAAGTAAGAAACATAAAAGATGCTACAAGAGATTCTTTACTTCAATATAAAGCGAATTTAGATAAAGAAATACCTTGTTCTAATGTATTAGTAACCGGTGGTTGTGGATTTATTGGAAGTAATTTTATCAATTATTACTTTTTTAAAAATAAGACAAACACAATTATCAATTTGGATGCCATGTATTATTGCGCAGATGAAAATAATGTACATGAAGAAATTAGAAATGATCCAAATTATACTTTAATAAAAGGTAACTTGAACGATGTTGATTTGGTAGATTCTATTTTAAAAAAATACAACGTTACCCATGTAATTCATTTTGCTGCTCAGTCACATGTACAAAATTCGTTTGAAGATTCCATCAAATTCACGTATGATAATGTTTTGGGTACAAATAATTTATTGGAATCTTGCAGAAAATACAAAAAAATACAGAAATTTATTCATGTATCTACAGATGAAGTGTATGGAGAGTCTATGAATTCTATTGAAGAATTATGCAAAACTGAACATTCTGTTTTATGTCCTACAAACCCTTATGCTGCTACAAAAGCAGGGGCTGAATTAATGGCTCAGAGTTATTTACATTCTTATAAAATGCCAATTGTTATTACACGTGGTAATAATGTATATGGTAGAAATCAATATCCCGAAAAATTAATCCCTCGTTTTGTTCAGTTATTGAAAGCGGACAAAAAAGTTACTATACAAGGAGACGGCTCAAGTGTACGTGCATTTTTACATGCTTACGATACAGCAAAAGCATTTGAAACTATTTTAGAGAAAGGTGTGGTTGGTGAAATTTACAACATTGGATGTGATGAAAATATGGAGTATTCTGTTTTAGATATTGCTAAAATATTAATTAAAATGATCAAGAATACTGAAAAGTACGAAGATTATATAGAATACATTGAAGATAGACCCTATAATGATATGCGTTATTATATAAGTAATCAGAAATTGAAAGACTTGGGTTGGAATATTGAAGTAGATCTATTGTCAGGATTAGGCGATTTAATACATGATTATAAAATTAATTTTTTTGATTTATTTTTAACGGAAAATTTAAACAATAAAGTAGATTATTTTGGCGACTGGATTAAAAATGATGCAAAGTTAGCAGAGTTAAATAATACATTTATACATGCAGAACCATATGAGCATATTATTATACCCAATTTTTTAAATGAAACCTTTGCTGAAAAAATACATAAAGAGTTTCCAACAGATATAACTTCTGGATCTTGGTATGAATATAATAATCCTATTGAAAAAAAATTTGCAAATGATAAAATAAATAACATGCCAAGATGTATTAAAAAATTATTTAATTTATTATCGTGTAAAGAAATAATAGAAAAAATACATGCATTATCTGGTGTAGAAAAACTGGAATATGATCCTTATTTACATGGAGCGGGTATACATATACATTCTACGGGAGGCAAATTAGACATGCATTTAGACTATGAAAAGCATCCTCATTTGAATAAAGAGAGAAGGTTGAATATTATATTATATATGAGTAAAGATTGGAAGGAAGAATGGAATGGTGACACACAATTATGGGACAAAGAGTTGACGAAGTGTGTTGTTAAATCACATGTAGTTTTCAATACTGCCCTTATTTTTAAAACAAATGAAACCTCGTGGCATGGATTACCAGAAGAAATTAAATGTCCGAATGACACCTTAAGACAAACCATTGCATATTATTATGTTAGTCCATTGGAATCCAAACCTGATGAAAATAGAATTGGAAATGATGGTTCTGGATATAGAACAAAGGCAACATTTAAAAAAAGACCTGAAGATTCTGAAGATGAATTAAAGGAAAAATTATATAAAATAAGACCTTTTCGTTTGATTACAAATGAAGATTTGAAACTATAAATAATAAATATTGTATTGAATTTATTTATTATTCTATTTTACATCTATTTAATTTAGAAGTAATTTATTTAGATCCAGTTATAAGGTGCGACACCTTTTACAATAGATTTGGATTTCAAAGGTTCAAGTTCAATATCATTACGTTTACCTTGAACAATCCAGTAAAATTTGCAGTTCTCTCCATACACCTGGAATGAATTGTTATTCACTTCAGAGGCGTATATTTGTTCCATCTTTTTACCAGAGTAAATAGGTGTCAATTGAATAGTGAAATCAGTTGCTAGATTTTTGACATAGTCAGGTAAGACAATAGTTGTAGACATATTATCTGTAATCTCTCCAATACCTCTGTAATAAACACCTGCTTCTGGACCTTCCAAACATCCATGAACTAGATATTTATTTTTATCATCTGGATGATCTATGACGAATGTCTTGGCAGAATTTACAATACTGGTAATTACTCCATTTGTTACAAAAATGTTTGGTACAAAACCAGTAGATGTAGGGCCGTACCCAGTTGAACCAGACGTTGGTGCTATTTGTGTTATAGGACCAGTAGGACCAGTAGGCCCTGTTTGACCAGTAGGACCTGTTTGACCAGTAGGACCAGTAGGACCTGTTTGACCAGTAGGACCTGTTTGACCAGTAGGACCTGTTTGACCAGTAGGCCCTGTTTGACCAGTAGGCCCTGTTTGACCTGTAGGACCAGTTTGACCTGTAGGACCAGTTTGACCTGTAGGACCTGTTTGACCAGTAGGACCTGTTTGACCAGTTTGACCAGTTTGACCAGTAGGACCTGTTTGACCAGTAGGACCTGTTTGACCAGTAGGACCTGTAACTCCTGCAGAACTTGTAGCATATCTTACTTCAAATGTTGTTGGATCATAAACCAATACATTATTACCAGAACCTGTAACACCAATAGAAGAAATATATACACCTGGTGTGGTTTTAGTCAAAGGAGTTGCAGTTGCATTTAAAAAAATACTATTGTTACTATTTATTGTTGCACCTGGACCAATTGCAATACTATTTGTTCCTGTGCTACCTGCAGCGTTACCAATAGCAACTGAATTTTCTCCTAGGTAGAATTGACCTGCACTTGCACCAATAGCAACTGAACTGCCACCTTGAGTAGTTTGACCTGCATTTGTACCAAGAGCAACTGCACTGGCTCCTTGAGTAGTTTGACCTGCTTCTTGACCAAGAGCAACTGAATTGGCACCTTGAGTAGTTTTACCTGCATTTACACCAAGAGCAACTGAATTGGCACCTTGAGTAGTTTGACCTGCATTTTGACCAAGAGCAACTGCAGTGTTTCCTTGACTACTATTACCTGCACTTAAACCAATAGCAACTGAATTGGTACCTTGAGTAGTTTGACCTGCATTTCGACCAATAGCAACTGCAGCAGTTAGTTGACCACTATTACCTGCATTAAAACCTAAAGCAACTGCACTGCCACCTTGACTACTTTCGCCTGCACTTATACCAATAGCAACTGCCTGTGATCCTTGACTACTACTACCTGCACTTACACCAATAGCAACTGAATTAGATCCTTGAGTAGTATTACCTGCATTATTACCAAGAGCAACTGAATTAGATCCTTGAGTACTTTGACCTGCACTTAAACCAATAGCAACTGCACTGCCACCTTGACCACTAGTAGCTGCATTATTACCAAGAGCAACTGAATTAGATCCTTGACTACTACTACCTGCACCTGAACCAAGAGCAACTGCATAGGCTCCTTGAGCATTATAACCTGCATAATAACCTAAAGCAACTGCCTGTTGTCCTTGAGTAGTTTGACCTGCAGTATCACCAATAGCAACTGAATAGGCTGCTTGAGTAGTTTGACCTGCATTTACACCAAGAGCAACTGAATTGGCACCTTGACCACTACTACCTGCATATTGACCAATAGCAACTGCCTTTGTTCCTTGACTACTTTCACCTGCATATTGACCAATAGCAACTGCCTGTGATCCTTGAGTAGTATAACCTGCTTGATAACCAATAGCAACTGCCTCTGATCCTTGAGTATTTTGAGCTGCTTGTCGACCAAGAGCAACTGAATTGGATCCTTGACTACTTTCACCTGCATAATAACCAATAGCAACTGCCTGTGATCCTTGAGTAGTATTACCTGCAGATTGACCAATAGCAACTGCCTGTGATCCTTGAGTAGTATAACCTGCTTGATAACCAATAGCAACTGCCTGTGCTCCTTGAGTATTTTGAGCTGCTTGTCGACCAAGAGCAACTGAATTGGATCCTTGACTACTTTCACCTGCATAATAACCAATAGCAACTGCCTGTGATCCTTGAGTAGTATTACCTGCAGATTGACCA